>Ga0307507_10004764_pt1 | contig 23432 bp, 20 predicted proteins | sample 7_EM_MG_FD_207223 | JGI IMG/M metagenome (GOLD analysis project Ga0307507, IMG submission 207223) | Populus trichocarpa ectomycorrhiza microbial communities from riparian zone in the Pacific Northwest, United States - 7_EM | ecosystem: Host-associated > Plants > Roots > Unclassified | place...
TATATCTACTTATAACAATTTTAGGAGATTAGATAGCCTATAGAGGAGGTATTATTAATCTTAAAATAGGACCTATTTAGTTAACTATTAAAGGAAGACCAGTTAGAATGTCTTTTAATATCCTACTATTAGGACAGAATAAGGCAATACTAGGAATGCCTTAGTTATAGAAGTACAATCTAAAGATCAATTGGGTTATAGGTTAGGTCAATATTAAGGATACTTAACGGCGTAAAGTGCAATAGTAAACCAAGTTAGTATAGTACTAAGTTAGAGTAATATATAAAGAGACTAAGTAAGGCTTAAGTTATATACCAAAGAGATACTATAAGTATGGTAAAAAGTTATAGTTACTAAAAAGTAAAAAGCTGTTAAAGCATGCAGTATAGGACCACAAGATAGAACTAGAAGAGGGAATAAATCTAAAGTTCTTTCTAATCTATAAGCTTACTAAAACGGAGTTAGTAGCGCTTAAGGAGTTTGTTTAGGAGAACTTACGCAAGGGATATATTAGACTATTATAGTTATTAGCAGGATATCCAGTACTATTTATCCTAAAGAAAAACAGAAAACTTAGGATGTGTATAGACTATAGACAGTTAAACAGCATTACTAGGAAGGATAGGTATTCTTTACCCTTAATTAGCGAGATCTAAGATAGGATAGGCAACGTAAAGATCTTTATAAAGGTAGATCTGAGATAGGCGTACTATTAGATTAGAATTAAGGAAGGTAACAAATAAAAGGCAGCCTTTAGGTTAAAGGAAGGACTATATAAACTATTAGTTATGCAATTTAGGCTTATAAACGCACTAGCAACATTCCAGAAGCAAATTAATAGTATATTAGGAGAACACCTAGATAAGTTTATTATGGTATACCTTAATAACATTATTATCTACTTAGAGAATAAGAAAGAATATAGAGAACACGTTAAATGGGTTTTAAAGAGACTATAGGAAGAACAGATGCTAGTAGCAATTAAAAAATACAAGTTCTTTATAAAAAAAACCAATTTTATAGGATTTATTATTGAACTAGGAAAGATTAGCATAGACCTAAAGAAAGTTAAAGCTATAGTAAGTTGGTAAGAACCAGAGAATATTACGCAGCTAAGGTTATTTCTAGGGTTTTGTAACTACTATAGGAGGTTTATAGCATAATGGTTAAAAAGTATTAAGCCGTTTATAAGGCTAACAAAGAAAGAGGAACTGTGGGTTTAGGGTAGTAAATAGAAGGAGCTGTTTTAGGAACTTAAAGAGTTGTTTACCTAAGAACTAATCCTTAAGATCTATTAACCAAAGTTAGAAACGGTTATTAAGATAAACGTATTAGACTTCGCACTAGGAGCATATTTGCTATAGAAGTACTAGGACGCATAGCATCTAGTAGCGTACTATAGTTAGAAAATAACACCACTAGAGTTGAACTATGACATCTATAATAAGGAGTTGTTAGGTATAGTTATAGTACTTAAAAAATAGAGAGCATTCTTACAAGGCACAGAGAAACCATTTATGGTTAAAATAGACTATAAGAACCTTATAGGATTCCTAATAATAAAGGAACTTAACCAAAGATAGGTTAGATAGGTGGAAATACTTATAGAATACCATTTCGAAATTTAGTATATTAAGGGTACAGATAATATATAAGCAGACGCTCTAAGTAGAAAGGCTAAACTATAAAGTAATAAAAAGCTATTAGGAGCTTTATTGCGAAAGGATTAAGATAGATTAATTAGGTATAATTATCCAAAGATTATAATAACTAAGGAAAGTCAGATCTATAAATTACTAGAAAGTAATTAGATATAAAAGATCTAAAAAGTATAGGTAAAGGATCTAAACTTAGAGCAATATAAAAATAGAGAAGCAACGTATATACCTAAGTCTATTATAGAAGAATTTATTAAGGAATTCCATAAGGGAATAATATAAGGATATAATGGGTCTATAGGACTAGTGTTAAGGCTTTAAAAGGAGTACATTATTTAAGGAATCTAGGGGCTAGTAAGATAAGTTATAAAGAAATATCTAGATTGCTAAAGAAACAAACTAACAAGGTATAAGCCGTATAGAGGGCTATAACCTGTTGAGATACTAGGAAGACCATAGGAAGTTATATTATAGGACTTTATTATTAAGTTACCAAAGTTAAGAGATCCTATTATAGGATAGGATTATAACGCGACCTTAGTAATAGTAGATAAGTTAATAAAGTAGGAATACTTTATAGTATACACTAAAGAGATATTAGTAGAAGATATTGCTAGAATTTATATAAAGGAAGTGTTCGTAAGACATAGAGAACTAGATAAGATTATATTAGACAGAGATCTAAGATTTATAGCAGCATTTTGGGAAGTGTTTTTAGTAGAATAAGGGGTTCGCGCAGCAATATCTATAGCGTATTATCCGTAGATGGATGGATAAACGGAAAGACTAAACTAGACACTGAAACAGTATCTAAGGCACTATATTATTCACATATAGAATAATTGGGTATTATTATTACCAGTTATATAGTTTGCATATAATGCAACACCACAAGAAGGAATAGGGACATTACTATTTAAGGCAAATTATGGATATAAACTAAGAACATCGTTATCGCCACGTTAAGTAAAAAAGACAAGTAGCACAGCTAAATAAAGAATGGAGACGTTAATGAATCTTTATACAGACCTTACGGAAACAGCCAAGCTAGTACAGTAAAGGATAAAAAGGTACTATAATGCTAAGAGATCTAAGGGACCAGATCTTAAGGAGGGAGATAAAGTGTAGCTACTATATAAAAATTTTAAGAGTTAACGACTAAGCAAGAAGTTGGACTATGTTAGACTAGAACCTTTTAAAGTTAAGTAAAGAATTTTATTGGTTACGTATAAGTTAAACCTACTAGCTAAAATAAAGATCTACCCTATATAATATATCGCAATACTAGAACTAGCATATGGAGATATTAAGCCACCAGTTTATAAGGCAGATATATATAGAGGGTAAGAAGAAGACAAATAGCAAGTTTTAAAGATTATTAGTTATAAGGACGTAGAGGACAAAACGTGGTATAAAGTAAAGTAGATAGGCTATAGTAAGACTACCTAGGAACCACTAAGCAACCTAGAGAACGCTATAGGAAAGGTATAAAAGTATTAAAAAAGAGTAGGTTAGGTAATATTAATAAGAAAGGATTATAAAAAAATAAGTCACTTAAGGGGGACCTAAAAGGAGCAATTACTGAGCTACTTAAAGTTGTTTTCCTTATAGAAGGAAGGCCAGTTCTTTTATTACCTAGCTTAGACAAACCCTATTAAATAAGCTTCTACTCCTTAGAACGGACCTTCTTATAAACACGTTTAAGGTGTTAAAGGCAAGCATAAGCTAAACGTTAAGCTTTAAGAACGCGTGCGGACTCTTCTAAGGTATATTAAACCTTAAGCAGCGCAGAGGCTAGCTTACCATTAAGCTTTATAGCGGTAGATTAAACACAAGACCCTATAACAAGTTACTTAGGGAACTTAAAGACTGTTAAGAGTTATAGGACGCGTATATTTAGCGTTAGAGATAGAGCGAATATCGCAGGATGATTAAACGTTTGCTTTAATGCACTTAGAGTAAAAGGAGGGTTGTTAGGACAAAGGACTCGCTAGCGCAACGCATACTAACCCCTCTTTAGCGCAATAAGAGTAAGGGATCGCCATCACCTCGCCTAGTAACAGTATGGAGGAGACCATATAAAGGCAACACTTAACCCAGGAAAGAGAAGAAGATGCTTTAGGTATAATAAGTAAGGATATTAACCAGATTAATTAAATGGATATTACACCTCTAGTAGACGACTTAGAGATGTTAGGAATCTTTAAGAACGAAAATAAAGAGGAGGGAGATAGTATTACGGACGCTTTAAGTACGATATTATAACTACTTGGAGAAGAGTTGGCGGAAGCTAGTTGGTTAATATAGGTACGGTCCAGGATAGATCTGGTAGAACTATATAATGAGGAATAGTAACCAAGGTCACGTGGTATTAAACACGTTGACTATATTAAACGGAAGGGACGTTATATTTAATATAGATAACACGTACCTTACGTACAAGAGAGGATTTCTTAGGAGTACGGTTATGTATTTAAAGGACCTTAGTTCCTACCGTAGATAGTTCTCTCCTTATAGTGAATCTTAGAATATAATTGGAGTTAATCTGTTAGGCAACTACTCCACCAGTTATTATTATGTTGTTGATTTATTCTTACCTACATACCCAGCCTAATAATAGGACCCACCGTAGTTCCTACTACAAGGTTCCGTTACATTAAGGCAATTAAGCATCTTATAAAGTACTGCTATTATTGCCAAATAAACCAGAAGTCCCCTAGCCAATTTAAGTTTACCCTTAAAGATAACTACGACTTTAACTTCTGTATTATTATTAACGTTATGTATCTTAGTGGTAAGCTAGTACTCTAAGTTGTTAACTTTTTAACCTCCTTCTAAGCCGTATATTTCTTGAAGGATATATTAGCTAGGAACGTATAGGATACCCTTTAATTATGCTAGATTAATATCTACTAAGGACCCCCTAACCAAATCGTCTATAATGTAGGAAAGAACTTCTTATCTATAGAGTTTTAATAATAGATAAAGGCAATGGCAATTAAGGTTAAGGAAGTCCCTATTAAGGCATATAATAGTGTTAGAAAAGTAGAGCGATATTATACGCCATTACGCCGCGTATATAAGATTATCTCTTTAGAACTAGAGGACGCTAGTAAAAAACTTACCTTATAAATAGCTATTAAAGCTATTAACGATTCTGCTAGCCTGGATAGACTTGTACCTATATTGCTAGTCTTTAGCGCCTACCCTTAAATAACTAACAATTCTCTACTATCTCCCTCTACCGTGTAACGGGCTAAGGCTATTTATAAAGTAATAAAGGAGGTCCAACGTCTCTACGCCACACGCCAGGTTAATGACGCACTAGGAATAAGAAATGGCCTAAATACCTTAACTACGCTTAATCTGCCACTCCAGTCTAAGGTACGCATATGGCGTAAAAAGGGAGGATGGTTAGGCCTATATTAACTTATTATAATTAATGGTTAAACTTGCACTATTTAGATGCCTTATAGACCTACTTAATTCCGTTTAACTATTATTAAGCCTTACTATAAAGATAACAGTTTTAAGCCTTTATAGGATGCCCTAGAAGATGCCCTAGAGGAGAACTATAATTAACGTGCTCTAGAAGGCGACTACAATTCTAATATAATTATAGTAGATACGCTATAACCACGACGCGGTAGAGGTCGCCTAAAGGGATTACGAAATTGCTAATATCTTATTAATTTTAAAGAGCAATTCATTACCGCCATTAAGAATAGAGTTAAGTTATTAATGGCTTTTATAACAGCTAAGGAGAAGGCTGACTTTAAGCTCGCAAAACAGCTCTAAAAGGAAGGTTGTATTATAACCTTAGGAGCTTCTTTCTAAGTATCCAACAAGTAGGAGATTAATAGTCTTATTATAAAAGGAGTTTTTAAATTTAAGAAGTATAACCCTATTAAGTTTAATAAAGTTCGCATCTTTAAGTTAAGAATGGTTAATGAGATTAAGGGTAAAGCTACTAACACCCTATTTAAGAAATTAAGGCTTATCATCTAAGGTTACAACGATAATAGTAAGGAGGTAATTCTTATGTAATCTCCCATAATTTAATAAGCTAGTTAGCGGGTTATTCTTGTACTAGCTCCCTCCTTAATAAAAAATAGAATAGCGGTCTATTTGCGAGATATTACTTAGGCCTATACCTAATTAGAGACGCACCTTTAGCGTTTAATATTAGCATACCTTCTAGAGTAAATTCGCTACTAATATCCCAAAGATACGATTATAGTTGTGTTTAAGCTATTATATAGAATCGCAGAGGCAGGAACTTATTGGTGGGCTACCTATAGTAAGCACCATAAAGAGAAGCTTTTAATAACTACTTCTATATTTAACCTATGCTTCCTTATTATAACCACGGGAACTCTATTTAGAATTGTTAGTATATAAACTAATAATATAATTATCTTGGGAGACAACTAATTCTTAGCTTTTAAAGAAGATAAGCTAGTAAAGGCAAATCTTATAGCAAAGCCAAAGGAAAAGCTTAATTTAATAATACTATTACTTTTTAATAGATGCATCCTCTCCCTAAACAAGGATTCTATTGCTTTGCGCCAGAAAGATTAAGGCAAGAAGATTAATATTATTAACGTTAATTCTCTAAAGCAAGGATATGTGGAGTAACGCGCTTATAGAGCTTATATTGCTTCTATCTGTTAACCCAAGGCTTTATTTAATCTCTTTATTGCCGCTTAATACCAGGAACTAACTAAGGATAACGTCCTTGCCCTAAATAAGCGTCTTTCCTAGCAAATGAACCATTTTAATTAGGGACTACTCTATATACCTATTAATCTTCCTACCGCTAAGCTCTTTGTATTTATTAATGGATTGTTTATAAATAATAAAGATTTTAGCTCCTAGCTAGGATATAAGATTATTATTGCAAACAAATCTACTAGAGAGAATAACTTTATAATCTACGGTAATTTTATCTATTAGAGCTTAACTAAGAGTAAGCACATTACCTAAAGCGTTCTTGTATTAGAGATATATGGAATAGTTGGCGGAGTTAATATAGTAATTATAATTAGAACTACCCTAAAGATAATTATAGATTAACTTAAACTCCCTATTATCCCTATAATTATGTGCACCAACTTATATTCCCTCTATGAGTATTTAGTTAAGCTTGGTACCACAAAGGAGAAGCGCCTTATAATTAATATTATGGCACTTCGGCAATCCTATAAATGGCAAGAACTTTTTAAGATCTAATGGATTAATAGCCAAGACAACCTAGTAGATGCAATAACAAAGGCAAACCCAAATAAGGCTCTAGAAACGTTTGTTAATATAAACACTCTACATATATAGGTTAAAGGTTGGGTTAAAAGGGAGTAGGAGTATAACAATTTATAGACCCTAATTCCAACTAGCCAATTAGGATTTTCCATCCCCGGGATGGAAAATTGCTATTGGCTCGCTTATAACTAGCGCCTTAGCGGCCCTAATATGATATACGCCCACGACTCCAAGCAAGAAAGCACCACGTGCTAAGATGCAAATTTTAGGATAGCGAGACTTATATTATAATGGCAATAGTAAGTAAGGAGGATTAATATTTGTTACGCTAGCCAAGTAGTATTTGTATATAGATAGCAACCACAAAAGAAGAGTTGCTAGTGTTAGGAATGAGGCAAGCGGTTGTCACGTGACGCCGCGGCACTAGCGTGGCGAGGAGTCTTAAGCTCCTTGCCCTTCCTTATTCCAAACATATCAAGCTTTTAACCAACATCACTGTAACCTACTCGAGTAGCCGTTATTGGTGAGTCACCCTGTGTGACCAACAAGTACAAATAGAATTAAGCTAATAGTTGGAAAAAGGGAGGCCTATAGGATAAGGGGGAGCTAGTGGTAGAGCCTTATACCCTTAAAGGAATTTAAGGACGGCATCTAAATTTATAAGTTAATTAGTAAGATTAAAAGTTTAAAGCACTAGTAGATAGTAGAGTAATAAGAAATTATATATAACTAGTAGTAGTTAAGCGGATAGGGCTACTATATAGATAAAAGGAGTACCTGTATTTATTAGTTATAATTCTAAAAGATCTAATAGCCTATAGAAGAGATATTATTCATCTTTACGAGTATTTTACGGTATATTAGGACCAACAGGAGCCAACGAGTACCTGCTAAACTATATAAGCCATCTTCATCAATCTAGTTTATAAGTCCTATATCTGCTATCTCATACTGACGTCTCTACTTATCTCTGTCACTTTATACACGAGGAAAGGGACCTATATATACAGGCGTAAAACTCCCTTCCCTCGACCCCTTCTGGCCCGTCTTCCAATTATCAAGACGGACCCAATTCCTAATGAGAATAGTAATAATTGAAAAATCGAATATTAAAAGAAAAAAAGGAAAAACCCCCAGATAATCTCTAAAAACTCCACTAGCGCCTCAATCCCCCCAAACAAATCCACTTTTCCAAATCGGAATAATAAAAACAAGTGGACGAAGAAATTAAAAAATTCGTAAGTACACTAGTACTTCAAACACTCATCGAAGATGACGACGAAGATGGAGAAAACACCAACCTTTCCAGCACCAATTCCCGGACCCGACTCCTCCGCAACGTATGGAAAAGAAAAGGCAGCAAAAATGTTATGCATCATACCTTCTCGTTAGCCAGACGCGCGGTATCGCCTGCGCCGAGGGGGAAAAAAAATATGGCGGCCGTGGCTTCGTAATCGTTATTGTAACCAGTCTCGAGCATCCTCTTTCTACTCTCTTCTCTAGCTCATATTAACAGTCTATAAAGCTCTCTCCTTGCCAAACCATGCTTGGATATATTTCAATTCCACTCAACTAAACTCAATTCACCACCCACCGCAACAACAACACATCCACGGCCACAACCCCCAACACCACGGCCACCACCCCACTCCGATGCACCCACCCCAACCGATCATGCCGACTCCGCACCGTCGCCACCGCAACAACACAAAGCAACAAACTCGCAATAGTGCCGAACAAAATCCCCGCATCCACAACCCCCTTCTCCTTGCGCCGCCCGGTAACCGTCAAGGTCCCGAGAATGACATCGATGACGACGGCGGCCACCACGCACGTCACGTACAGTCGCAGCATCGTGCTCTCGCGCTCCCGCCGCCGCGCCTCCATCGCCGAGATGAGCGAGTGCATCTGCCGCTCCGACTGCCGCCGCTGCGCCTCGAGCCGCTGCGCCTCCGCGTGCGGGTTGCGGAGCGCGCCGAAGAGCCCGCTGAAGTAGCCACCGCTGCCGCCACCGCGGGCCTCGGGCTGCCTGGCCGGTAGCAGGGTGCCGTAGCCGTAGCCGTAGTCAGCGCCGCGGGCGGCGCGAGCGGCTTCGTCGGGCGAGGTGTCGCCGTCTGTGGTGGGCGATTCTGGGATTGTGGGCGTTGTGGGCGAGAGCAGGGGTGCGTGTTCGGGCGGGTTGCCAAGGCGGAAGAGGCGGAAGGTTTTCTGGGCCCATTTGGTGAGGCTTTCCTGGCCTGGGAAGCCGGTTGTGGCGTTCGGGTCGATGTAGATGAAGTAGGCTTCGTCGTCGGAGCCGTCTTCCGGGTGGTCGTATTCGTTCCAGTATCTTTGCTCGGTGGGTTCGAAATCGCTTTCCTTCGGAGGCAAGGGACTTCTGTAGGGTTTCTTAGGTTTCTTTTTGAATGCGCTGAGCGTGGATGCTTCGAGATATTCCGGGCCCGAGGTTGCGGAAGACTCGGCCATCTGAAGTGTGCTAGGGCTCGTCTGGCCGTCCGTGATAGATGCTGTTGAAGCTGATGTATGTCTTGGTGTAGGAGGTGGGAGGGAAAACGCAGTACTGCTAGCACGTGCACGTTGTCTCCTGGCGGGCTCCACTGGAACCTTTCTTATATCCTTTTCTAAAGTTGGAAGCTACATCTTCTTAGCTTCTGTGTGCACCAATGAAAACGCGACTAGGTGCAAAAAGATACGTACCCAAGACGGTGGCGACATGGTACTGGGTTTGCAGCAAGCCCACACCGCATGCGCTTCTAGGGAGAATCCTCGAACACGTTCAACCTGGTAGTATCAGCAGATATTCGAGAATCAATGTGACAACAAGAGCTTAAAGAGGGGTGACCTTACGAGATAACTGTTATCCAATGCTTGGATAACTCTAGTTGACTGATTTCCCTCTGTCCGGATCTCAAGTACGGCATGAGGAAAGCCATACGAATCGTTCCGCAATTTAGTTGCCCATTCGAGATCCGATAACTCATCAGGTACAAATTTCTTCATATGAATATTCATATCCAAAGTCGCCCACGATCCGCCAGAATAGCCGTTGCTAAGCCCGCTAAATCTTATGCGCTTTGAACTTATCCCCACGATAGGCTTTACTTTCTCATGGCTAACGAGCCATTCGCGAACCTTAGCAATTGCGTCGGATGCTCCATCCTCTGACTGAGTACCATTCTCCGAAACGGTGCTAGAGTGCGATAGCCTTCGAGCACTGAAGGGTCGCGTAGGTTCCAAGAAGACATCCAGGTGCTTTCGCTTTAATTTCGCAATCATGAGATTACCCGTCTTTGTCATTTCAGTTGGAGGATCAAGCCCGACAATCACAGCGGCTTGGCCGTTAGAAGTCCACCTTGCACATCCTGCTGCTTTCGCTATGAATTTTCCAGTCGCCTCTTTCTCGCCAACGGTGCTTTCGTTTTGTTTCTTTGTAAATTCTTCAGGGTCATCCAAAACGAGTAGTCCAATATCATCATCTTTTTCTGACTGCACAGCGCTGTCCAATCGTCCGGAGGAGTTCCGGCGTAAGGGGGTCGCATATGGAGATGTGCAAGGCGTAGACTTTGTCTTGCTTGGCTGGAATAGCCGGGTATGTTGGAGTAGCAAAACCTGAACCTCCACGATATGATCTGGATGTACCCAGTAGGTAGCTTTGCTTCCGTACGTACCCAGAGGTATTGTCGAAAGGGCAGTATCAAAATCTACCTCAGACCCTTTGCTGACAGTGGAAAAGACGCGAGAAGGGATAGAGACTGATCCCAACTTCCCAGGGGCGATAGAAGTTGGCAAATTTTGCACAGCGCTTGATATATTTTGTGACATCTTAGGTTGCGCTTCAGTTTCAAAAGGTGCCCTAACAGATTGAAGTATTTCTGTGTATTGTTCCAGAAGAGGCTCCAAGTCTAATTTGGAGAAATTCTCCGGCCGGTCTAGAAAATTTGCTTTAAAACGACATTCCAGTCCGTCCGACCCAGTCCATTTCTTGTATTTCTTCAACAGTTTGGTGAATGCAGTGCGTTGAGCCCCTCTAAACCTCGCAAGCGACCGAATTTCATCTCCGGTTCTAGACACGAAATCAACATAAGCGAGGATTCACGGAGGGGTTAAGGGAAACGTACTTTATGATATTTTCTTCGAGTTTCGCATACCGCTCCACTCGCTTTGCTGGAATGCGAGCCGGCGCATCCGGAGGTTGGCGCGAGTGGAGTGCGGCTAATCGATCGTGAAGGTAATCTCGAAATGTTTTGTCAGCAGTCGCCTTCCCTAAGAGGTTGTGCGGGTCCTACCCAACCGCCTCTCGATTTCTCCACTTTTGCTCCTTATGAAGAGGTTTACCCGTGCATGTTGTTCCGCTAGTTCATCGTACAGTAGATCTTCAAAGCCTTGGCCAGCGATATCTTCTTGACCGGGTATCGCTAGAGCCTTTCCGCTACCCGGTGTTGTATATTCTTTGATCAAATGTTTGATCTCGTCGTAGTCGACATTATCTGTGGAGAAGAGTTGCGGGGTTAGTTACAAGCCACATTATGGGTCGGGTCAAGGAAACGCACAGTGGCCCCACTCTGGTATGGAACGCTGCCGGAGTGTTTCGCCGTATTTCATATCCTGTTGGGTTTTCTAAGGCAGCCCTGTAGTCGGTGGAAGCGGTAAAGAGGGTGTGTGTCAGGATATGGTGATTTCTGAAGGACAATGGCGCTGGGGAACAATGCAATGGCGGAGATGTAAGACAAGCATGCGGCGAAAGCTCGTTGGAAGCAATTGGTTAATTGCGGACAAGTGAATGTGTAGAGGATGCCGATAGTAGCCGGCAGTTGTGTCAGCCGTGTTGTTAGTGGCGTGTTGGTAAATAGTGAGTGAGGTTGTGGAGAAGGGGGAGACGGCTAAGTTGGGCGATGCCTGGCAATCGGGTTTAGTGACCAGGGTGTAAATAGAGGCTTGTAAATACAGGCTTGTCGCAATTGGCACAGCAAGGAATGGAGCAGCGAGTTAGCTCTAGTAAGGCTGCATGGCAGCATGTGCTGTGAGTAAATATGACAAGAATATCTCCAGGGAGTTTGGAGGGAATTTGGAAGGAAAGCACAGTGACTGGGCGGCCGCAGCCCTTGTATGCGATGCAAAGTGGAGCTTGAACGGGAATTTGTGGGATCGGCGCACGTTTGCTGCCGACAGGCAGGGATGTGGCAAACCCCACTCAAAGCCTCAACGCCTGTCGCCATCGTCCGCCCGCCTTACCACCTGCGCACTCTCAAAGGAAAGCCAAGTCCCCCTCACCTTGTGCCCACTCACGCAGGCTGACGCTCTTTTTGCTCGCATATGCCCTTCCCCCTCCAGCTGCGAACCCATCATCGATCCTACCAATCTCATCAATCCATCAATCCCCCATCGATTATCCCAATGGGAGTTTTGCTCTGTGTGGAAAGCGTCTGTCAACGTGCTGCATCAAGTTCTGCAAAAATTCTGCACCATCATGCAATGCAGCTGGTACGGTAAGCGGGCGGCGGGCCGATTGCCTTTACTAACGCCAAGCCCCAACCAATTCAGGCGCTTCAACTGCTACTGTGAATAATGCTTCTCCAATGAAAAAGCCTCGATAATAATCACACCATCAATTCCAGGCTCGCTTTCAATCCACCGGATTTCCTCGCTTTTGAAGGCGTTGCGGTAGTAAGGTAGGTGCTCCGAAGCGATGCATCATCAACTAAATTTACCGAGCGCGGAGGCCGCTGTCTTATCGGACTGTTAGTTGAGGCTCCTGTCTGCTTCATATCCCGCCTCGTTGCGAAGCACCTCCAAGCTAGGCTCGCGATCGCGTAGACAAAGAAGGGGTAACCCTCTGCCTGCTCCGTGAGAATTAGGTGATGTCGGATTGGGATCCATGACTAACCGTAGCCAGAGATGCCTTCTCTCTTCACCGTTCACACTGCTTGGGGTAACCCGACGGGAGATCCTCGAGACGTTGAGATAGCAGTCAGCCACCCCCTCCGACATCGCAAACGTCTTCCACCTTGATATGCATGGCTTGACTAGCCCTATAATGTCTCACCTTCCCTGCACGCGCAGCTGTGCCTGTATTTACCTACCAAGCATGTGGCAATGTCTAACGTTGGGCACTCCTGGAATGGTTTGCACATGTTCGTACAAGGGGGAGACGCGGAAGGCTTATTCCTTAACCCGTTGCTTCTGGGCACTACGTTATCGGTAGGGATCCAGCCAATAAGAGGCAGAGCCAACTTGGCATTGCGCCTCAACGGGTTAAGGGATAAGGCTCAGGGGACGGAGACGGCCACCTGGCCGGACGACGAACTGATCTCCACTTTGATGCTACTGTGCTTCTAGGATCCCGTCGGGATTTGTTGTGCGCATCCGATCTGCTGCAGATGGCGGTGCTACTATCACAGCCTCTCACTTCCCGCATACATCACGCAGCAAGACGACGCAAAGAGTAAGACTAAGTTCGGAAAGACGAGGACACACGGCTGCCCGTGTACGGTTCGAGCAAGAGACTCCAGTGGCCCACTTCGCAGGGTGGTTTCGTATCCGTCTCTCACATTGGCTACGAGGGCTCTGAACCCATGCTCATTGCGGAAGAGGCAGTAAAGGAGACTAAATAATGGGACGTGGGGATGACTAACGAGATTCACGTTCCTAGGAGCGATAACGGAACGGCAATAACGCAACCAAGCCGTGTCAAATATATGATGAAGATAGAATCGAAATGGAATATTAGAGATGGAGATAGTTAGCTAGACTAGTAGTAGAAGATGGGGTGCGATGGGAGTGATGAGAGTAATGGGAGTTATGAGAGTAATGGGAGCGATGAGAGTGATGGGGGTGATGAAAGTGATGGGCGATATAGGGTGTTATCACTGAGATTTGACTGACAGCAGCCGTGCGTTGCTTGTAGCACCCCGTCAGGTAGAGGGGGGTTGGGGCGGTACAAGACCCCATCGAGGCAGCGGAGCACGCGCTCCCCTTCCTGATTCTGGCCTGTCTTCGGTAATCTCGCTTCGAACCACCTAGTACCAAGCACTCGCAACGCCCACAAGCGCTCACAGCACTAAGAATCGGATTGCCACTTTGACCCACTCCGATACTTGCAAGCTGAGATGCATAACAATGGCTCGAAGCAGCTGCCTGCATGCATATTACTCCACCAGAGAAACATCGATGTCTGCTCTCGCGATTCTCCAAACCCAGTTCTCTTGACTGATGAACAAGGAACAGGCCCTTCACCTGCACCAACCTTTCCCCCCTCTCCCCGCGGGAAATCTCGGCTAATGTGAATCTGACCTGACACTGATCGCAGAGTAATCGTCGGATCCATACAGGAATGGAGACACCCGGTATCAAAGTGGATGCTTACTGCGGCAGAAACGTGATTGATCGGCCGGGCCAGCGACCTCGTACCGACTCTCTCAACAAGGGGTGTCACATAGCAAGCATGCTACACGAGGCATCTTCTCAAGATAAGAAGTTCAGAACCTCTCTTGTTTAGAAATATCCATTGCCAACCAGATGTTCCGTCGCTTCTCACAAGGTATAGCCAAGTCGTATGCAATGCAATTCAATTGCTCTACCCGCATTCCGTGCTTGCTCGCTCGCACGCCTCCCCACCTCCACGCCTTTACCACAATGCCTTGTGCTTCCCCAGCACGAGCTTCACTCCAGTTCCCCCCACTAACCTCTCATTTCCGACTTCTCTCATTATTTCTGCATCTTTTCGTACTCTTTCTTGCGCCATGCTATTCATAATGTCTTCCTATCCTTGCATCTTTCCCTTTGCCCAAGGAAGGATAGCCTGTTCCAAGAGACTAAACTTCAGAGCTCTCTGTTGCCATCCCCTTCTTTTGACATTTCCATCTACCATCCACTTTACCGAAAAGCTAAGCCAGCAAAATGCCCAAAGGTATCCCAACACTCGCCAGGCCCGGCTTTCCTTAGCTTCAATACACTTCGGAAAATCTATGACGTGATCCTCGATGAAAATAGTGACGAATTGCATAATAAAGAAGCCAAACTTGCCGTCATCATTCCCGCAGACGAGGACCGAAGCAATCGAATGTAGTACGCCGCCGATGAAGAACGAAACGAAAAGCTGCGCGTATTTTGACGCAAACGAGCCTTTCAGTAGGTGGAGTAGGTCTCTGGAGACGAACAACGAGTAAGACGTAAACATCTGCTTCAAGTATCAGCGCATTTGGATCTCTAGAAACAATAGCAGGCCATGGAACTCTCACTCGTCTAAGATACCGATGCACACGCGTCTACCCTCATAGCCAGCCTGCTCTACACATCACTGCCGGGGATCAGTCCAAGTCTCCTACGCAACGGTAACTCTACTACTTATCCCCACATCCCCCTAACAGTCCGTCCATCACTCAGATTTCCAAACGTCGAAGGCCAGTCCTGCGGCTCATTCAAACCCCGTCGCCGTGGTCAGAATCGCCCGGGTTGCATGCATCATTTCGAACAATGCATACCCCACGGCGAGAAAAACCAACACCAAGCACACCTGCTGAAGCAACGGCTCCTGCCAAATACCCAAAGCGCCAGGCCAAGACTGCGGGAGCGTAGAAATATAAGTGAAGAGTGAGTCCTAAAGAAGGAAGAGATAACCAGCCCACAGGCTCTATTCAACAATGAATTTGCTACCCATCTCGCTGTCAGTGCCGACAACCAGTCATTCTCCATCCTATAAACCAAAAACACTAATCACTCGGAACCCAAGGAACGGAACCACCTGCCGCACGTGATACCCCTTCTCCTTCTCGGGTAGATTCTTAACCTCAAAACTCCACCCAATCCCCCGCGCATTCGTATCTCTTCTAACGGTGGGGTCCTCAGATATTGCAGCCCGTGCGTGAACGTGTTCTCAATTCCTTGCGCCAACACCTAGGTAAAATAGGTAGATTATATCGGCTAATCACCCACTACCATACCTTCAAGTCGTGCATACAATGATCTAGATATTGTTCAGCCTACTCAATACGTCGTTAACCCGAATCTAACGGCGAGAAACCCGTCTACAGTAGTGGATGGAAACGGCGAGAGCGCTATCAAGGACTAGATTCGGGTGTAGTGTGTAAAATACCGTTCTGCACGCAGAAACCGTGCTGGAGTACGCATTTACAGCGCCTCAACTCTAAAGATTAAGGCTTTATGTACAATATTGATATAAAATCGTTACTATTACTAGCTTCAATATTTCTGAGCGCGCTCAATAATTGCATCTATCTTGTTGACTGAATTCTTATCGATAGCTGAGGACCCAAATTACCGTTAGAGAGGATACACCTGCACGCTCCTGGAGTAGAGGCGGGGCATGGTTATATTGCTCTCCCGAATGGATTTCTAGAGATTGGCGAAGAAAACCAGGGGGAGGGATTGTGTGAGTTTGGATGAGTGGGAGTGAGGAAGGGGATTTTCTGGTCTTCTTATGAAGCCTTTTTTTTTTAGCTCAAGTCTCTCATATGCTAGCGGCGGCGGGCTCTCGCCTCGCGGCTCTTTTTTCAGCCGCGGGGCCCTGCGTTGCGCATTTGGGAACGGATGGCGCGTGGGAGCGCGAAATAGAGTCAGGATGCGAGGCTGGTTATGTTCGCGTGGGTAGGTTTGCGAACCAAGGCTGCCGCCCCGCATGTGGCGGCGCATGCGGTGTGATTCGCTGCCGGGCGCGACTCTATACACGGTGGTTAGCGCAGCCAAGTCTGCACGGCCTTTTTAAAGGGGAAGTTTTGGTATTTTTGCTGTTTAAGGGAAAGTTAATGAAACACGCTAACCACCGGACGCGCCTAGGTGCCGTACAGCACCCAGGCGCATCCGGTGGTTAGCGCCTTACTAGTGACGCCTCTCGGGCGGAGACCCTTATACGGATTAGTATGAGGTTCCCCGTCTTGGCAGCGAGCTTCATAACACCTCAATATAAAAAATATATGAAGCTTTTCAAAATCAATGATTGTATGGTAGATTGCCTATATACGAATATTTCTGAAGTCACAGTAGCCAAATGAGTGTTAAAATCAACGCTTAGCAATCAAACGAGTGTCTAAATGTCTCCTCCAAGCTTTCTACTGTCCTCTACCACTTGGTAGGTCCACCTTCTGCTTCAATCACTGCCTGCAGGCGTGTAGGCATAGAAGCAACCAGGTTCTCAAAGAAGCAAGCCTTCAGGTTCTCCCATGCAGATTAAATTACTGCCTGCATCACTTCTTTTGAGGTTGGGCGAGGCTTCTGCTGAGCTATTTGAGCCTTCATCCGATTCCAAACGCCCTCAATTGGGTTGAGATCTGGGCTGTTTGCTGGCCACTTAAGTAACTCAATATCGTCTTCCTGGAATTGGGCAATGGTAATACGAGCTTTATGGCAGGGAGCGTTGTCCATTTGTATAATTGTCGGAATAGTTCCAAGTTCGTGATTGGGGAAATATGCAGCGTACTCGATGTTGTAGAAGTCGTAGAACTCTTTAAGCTTTGGATAGATATAATCTAGGAAGCCTTAAGCGGTAATATTGCCCCATTTTTCCTTGTTCTAGAATAGTAGAGGGCCCTTTTCTGCACCGCAGAATGCAGCCCACACCATCGTATAAGGTATATTGCTGAATTTAGGACGGAGGCAGGTAGGGTTAAATCGTTCATCAGGTCTTCTAATAACATAGAGTCGCTAGTGGCCACCGCGGTGCATAGCTGCCTCATTTGTCCACATAACTCTCCACCAATCTTCAACTTGGAAGTGACGGTAAGCCAATACGAACGCCAATCGGGCGCGGCAGTGAGCTGCAGTAAGCCAGGGTTTAGCTTGGGCGACGCATCGTTAGAAGCCTTCCTTCTTAAAATATCGAGCAACTGTAGAATCAGAACAAGGTACTCCCGCGTGGAAGGAAAGCTCCGAGTAGGTAAGACGACGCGCCCAGGTATTCGACTCTAGGAAATCAACTAGACAACGTCGAATTGGCGAGCCGTATGCAAGGGCGTTGCGGTAGCCCCCACGCGTTGGGGTATGCGCTTCATTAACAATGCGGTGGACAGTAGAATATGGTTGCTTAACCAATGCAGCAATGCGAGAGACAGGTTCTTAAAGGTAGCGATAGAGGCCTTTGATCGTGCATCTTAGGGAGTAAGGAACAAGCGCTCAAGCGTTACTTTCCTCAAGCCGTCGGCGACGTTAAATACGTTCTGCAGCTCGCTCCTCCCGTTCCTGTTCCTCGCGTCTTTCCCATCGATCAAGACGAGCAATTGCTCGACGAATGCGACGGTTCGGGGTGGTAGGCGTTGGAGTAGGACTAGATGCAGCGGAGCGAGCAGAGGGAGTATTTGGCACAGTTGTATTACCAAAGAAGCCAAAGAAGCTTCCAAAGCTAGGAAGGCGTAGTGGAGCTCTAGGAGGATCAGGTAAAGTAGGTTCTGGGGTTCCTTCTAGACGGGAAGAATCGTACCCAGGAGAAGGCATGGTGGATACCTTTAAGGATAGAATCTGAAAGATTTTAGTTAGAACTTGTTATAGGAATATACAAATTTAGTATAAAAAGTGGTAAGGATGGTATTAACTTACAACAGGCGCAGATAAACATCTTTATACTTAAATCTGCAGAGCCATCTAAAGTCCCTTACGATCGCGCCAAGACCTAATATTCATCCAAACTCAGAAACCTCATCTGTGACCACCGCCATCAATATCCGTCTTAATAGCGTGATTAATACATCCGAGGGCCTATTTCTAACCTCTACGAAGTCACCTGGGACGAAAGCAAGCCATTTTTGAACTTTGTTACCACCTAAAAGGTCATTTGGACGCTAGAACAGAAGAATAAGGCAAAGGTCGTAATAGAGGCTTAGGGAAGGTCGTGATAGAGGCTTGAGGAAGTTGAGGATTGTCACAAATAACGCGTCGGTGGCTTAGAAGGGTAGGAAACTAGAAGACGTGTTGTTGATTAGTAGAGACTTCCTGAGTCAGGTTCCTTACCGCGTGGAGTTCACCAATACACCTGATCACGATGCGGCTGGCAGAGGCTTCAAATTGACTGTCAGGTGAGGTTGTTCGGCAGTCTCTTTTTGATATTCAGCTGCCAAGACGGAAGTACTGAATTCGGGTTAGTTGGTGGCTTAATTGTAAGCGCTAACCACCGGAATTGAAGAGACGCTGTACATGCTACATGCGCTAAGATCAGCGGAATGGAGGATGGCCTTCTGAGACGTTGAAATAAGGTTTGCAAGCAGGTTTCCGCGCCTTTTTTCCTTTTTTTTTTTGGTGCGACACTGAGGGAGGTGTTGTGAGGGCGTGGGGGAGAAAGGAGCGAAGGGAGGGATCGGGGTGCTTTCTAGTGGACCCTGATAGAGTTGGGTAGATACCTGTTTTTGTGGCCTTTGGAGTATGTTGCTGCAGGTACGGGCTGGGACTGTGGCTTTTAAGTGTGACAGAGGGTACCGGAGAGATTCTAGATAGATTTCTGATCTTGCTGTTGCCTTTGTAAGTCTTGTAAATGTGGTTTGGTTGTGTGGACCTTGATGTTGAGGATATATTCCTTGGTCGATGAAAAAGAATGCATTAAGTAGTGCATTACCATAGCAAGCACAACATTACTCGCTACGATACCAAGAATGGTATGATAGTATAAGCAATCTACTAGAAGCAAGATCCATTTCGTTTTGTTCAACGCCAATGCATACCATACAGCCCAACCGTAACCCCATAAAACGCACTGTGGCACACACATCCCTCCCCGCACACGCACGCTCAAGTAAGCTTCTGTTTAATGAAGAAAGCACGCAGATGCGACAACTGCCACGCACAAGTGACGCCTAGCACCGCTAGTTGGAGCAGCGTCCAGCGCACGACGCGCGCGTTTGTGGATTCTGACTGATCTCTGAACTCGGCTTCACGTTCCTGCAATTCTACATCAACACTCGTTCAATCTCAACGGTTCCCCCTAAAGGCACCAGGTCGTAGACATTCCAGGACAGCGGGTATTAAACAAGTAGCATTAACATACCCTCTGGAAAATCTGCTCCCTCCTAATATCCTGCAGCCGGCCATTCAAGTCCCGCACCTTCTGCACAATATCCTCGATCTTGCCTTTATCCGTACTCTCTATCTTGCTCGTCTCGCCGATCGCGAGGTCCAGCTGGAACTTGATTCCGCCCGCCGGCTGTCCATTCGTTAACCAGCCGCTGTGGGACGCGGCGCCCGTGGGCGTGAAGCAGAGCCGGTGCTCGCCCGAGTCTGCGGCCGAGAAGGTGAAGCGGCCCTTGGCGGCGCCGCGCTGCGCGACGACGCGGTGGTCGTTGTCGAAGACCTCCTCGACGGTTATGAAGACGCCTAGGGTGCTCGAGGGCTGGTATGAGCGGGTGGATTCGTCCCATTGCTCGGCGTTGAAGTGGCCTAAAGGATGTCAGCGTGCGTTACAACTTCCCCCGTAAGATCGACCCAGTTGGGGTCTAGAAATGCGATTGTGGGTAGAGTGGCGGGTAAGAGAAGACCCACCGACAACGAGGGTGTCCTTGGGGAGCTCTTCAAAGAAGCATTTCTGCGATGGCCCGTCGATGAAGAAGTACAGGGCTTGGGATGGCAGGATGAGGGCGGCGACAAGGAGGAGCGAGAATGCTGTCCGTAGGCCGGATGCTGATTGTGTGCTCCACGCCATCTTGGGTAGCTGCGTGGTGGTGTGGGCGGATGCGGGTGTTTCTGGTCAACACTGGACACGAATATCTTCAACTGTCTCCAGCAACGTTGCCAAAATCTCGAGTTCTGTTTAGGGACTAGGGGTCACACGTGACTACCTGCCAATCCCGTCCCTTGGATTTTCGACCTCTTGCATGCTTCCACTCAACATTTTGAAAGTCGAAGGGCATTTTTCGATTTTCAATGCAGCCAGCTCCTAAACGAAACTCCTGTGGGGAAGAAATCTGAGCTATGATAGCCCGTTAGGGAAATACTTCCATATATCTCTGCCGGAGCATGCATTTGCACCAAACCCTGAATTCATCCGGAGCGCAACGATAAGAATCCCCCGGGCCCCCCCTGCTCAACCCCTCTCTACAATCGAGCCATGATCCTAAAAGGGCATTCGACGCGTTTTGACCTTTAATCCCGCTAATTACCGAACCCGCAACGGAGAGGAAGCCTTATTTGCATATAATTGGGCTTCCAGTTAATATTCCGTTATTTTAGGTCCTAAACGTTAGGTTTAAAGCTTTAGAAGCTTAATATTAGAGCTGCTAAAGACTGGAGAAGAGAAAGTTTTAAAGAGAAAGAGATCGGAATCGTTAATATTAATTATTATACTACGGAAAGGCCTAATTCTTCTATAATTGGTCTATTTATTAGTAGGGGGGATGTGGGGAGAAAGGGGTACTTAGGTAGTCTCTTTAAGCTCTATAATATATATATATAATAGGTTACATAATAGTATATAGGCTATTTTATAGATATCTTCTTAGGCTATTAAGTCCCTTAAATTCTTCCTTATAGAGTATTATATATATTATTTCCACCAGCCTACTTAGTTATGACGGGCTCGTACAAATGCCTCTAAACCGAAGCTTGTAGATTGCTACTATACAAAGATACTCAGCTGAAGAGAAGATGAAGAGGAAGGCCGCTAGGGGTCAACGCAACTACAAAGGAGTCGCTAAGGCGCTAGTAGTAAGCGAGCCAATAGCGATTCTCCATCCCGAGGATGGAAAATCCTAATTAGTTAGTAGGAGTTAGGGTCCGCTAAATATGGCAGGTAGCGTGCCCCAGCACCGTTACATTAGTAGCCTAACACTATTTATTCTTTAGGTCCCTTTTATATAGCTTTTTTAAAACATTTCTATATAGTAATAAATGTAAGAGTGGAACTGCATTAGGAAATGGAGGCTTCCGTTGCAGGAAACCACCCCTTGCTTGCTCGCTCGCCGCTTTTATCTGGCCCGTGCTCGAACCTCATCACATAAAAGCGCACTTCCCTCGCTGATTTAGGGGGTGTTCGGTTGCAATCTGGAGCTTTTTCAATCTGACGTTGATCCGTGCTTTCACCGGCGTCAATTAGTAGATAATTAGTGGCGCTTAATCTGGTAGTTGTGCTCAATCTGAAATGAAGCCGACTATTCGGTTGACTGTTCTAAAAAGGCCTTAGATGAGGCTTAAAATTAGTGACGTCTTCTGCCCACATTAATCAATCCTCTGCTAAAACGTACCTGCTACCGATCTATTATTACCAGCTCCTTATTCAGTGTCTTATTACCATGTCGCCAATAACTGCTACCCCTGCCCCTGCTACTAATGCGCATACACTGCGTTCTTCGCGCCCTCCGCCCCTTTGTATACAGCCCGCAGCTCGCCAAGAAACTCCAAAGAAGCAGTGTATTAACTGGACTTATGAAATGGAAGAAGCTATAGTTAAAGGCCTAGTAGAGGCCGTTTGGAAAGGGCTCCGCGCAGATAGCTTGTATAAGAAGGAAGGCTGGCAGATAGCTCTAAACGCCGCGTAGGCAAAGACTTAATATCCGATTACTATACGGCAGCTAAAAAGTAAGCACGATAGCCACAAAAAGGATTAAAAGGCGTGAAAGGAGCTCTACAGTTAATCTAGCTAAAGGTGGGACGACAATAAAGGTATACCAGTTGCCTCCAAAGATATTATAGATAGATATTTTAAAGCCAATCCTAACGCCGCGAAGTTTTAAGACGCTCCGCTGCCTTTTCTAGAGGACCTTGATGAGCTATTTTAAGGTATAGTTATAACGGGCGACCACGCTCTTATAGTTAATGAAGCTCTTAATTAAATAGATAGGCCGCCGATTGATCCTATGCTGATAGAGGAGGAAAGCGCTGCTACCGCATAGGACAGTAGGAGTGAGGAGAAAGAGTCTTCTAATAAGGAAGGCAATGAGGTAGCTAATAAGGATAAACCTTAATCTTCTACAGAACAGCGTTAGTTAGCTTTATTAGCTAGTGATATTTCCTTAAATAATTGCTCTACTATACCTTCTAGTTGTACGCCTTCGTTAACGCCTGCTTAAAAGTCTTTACTGGCTATAAGAAAACGCGCTGCTAAATAAGCTACCTGGTTAAACAAACTAGATACAAAGCGTTAAAGGCAACGGACAAAGAACCTACTAGGAGAGACTGTAGAGATGGTATTAAAAGAGATTAGAGCTACGCGAGAGCTTCTTAGTTAAAAGCCGCCTCTAGAAAAGGCCTCAGTAGAGTTCCTTAACAAGTTTAGCGATATGGACCTTGACGATCAAGTGCTTATTCTAGAAGCCTTTAAGACGGAATTAATAGTAAGAACCTTTTTGATTACATCTAGGGCGTTATAGAAGAGGTTAATAGATAAAACTTTAGCAAAGATAAAGAAAAAGGAAGACGTTAAGGGTTAAAGTTTTACGGTTTAGATTAGTACTTTTACTTTACGTTTATAATTACTTTACTATTAGTAAATTTATTTTTTAATAAGGATTTTATATATAAATTAATAAAATTCCAAACTTATTATAAATATACTTTGCAAAATTAAAGCAATTATATTAAGAAGCTCTT
>Ga0307507_10004765_pt1 | contig 23431 bp, 8 predicted proteins | sample 7_EM_MG_FD_207223 | JGI IMG/M metagenome (GOLD analysis project Ga0307507, IMG submission 207223) | Populus trichocarpa ectomycorrhiza microbial communities from riparian zone in the Pacific Northwest, United States - 7_EM | ecosystem: Host-associated > Plants > Roots > Unclassified | place...
ATTATCTTTCTATTCTGGTGGCTTCTGTATACATTTATAATACAAAGAGCTATACTTTGTTTGGCCTAAACCCACGCCAGCGCTAGCAGGGAGGGCGGCAGCCCGCTCAGGTTACCCCCTTGTAGAGCTATGGGTGGAGGAGCCAGCATCCTACGGTCGGGTGGCTCACAAAGCGACTTGCTCTGACGGGCGCCGAGAATGAGGAAAGTTACTTTGATGCTGAGAGGCACGTCTAGTTTACGACTCGGAACGATACTATCGCGCTATGTATTATGATGACTCGGCCTCGTGGAATCTTCGAGATACTCATATGTTTGCAACGCTCGCGCGGCTGCTCAAGGTGAAACCGGGGGCGAAGGCCGTGGTGTGGGCGCACAACTCACATGTTGGAGATGCACGAGCTACGGCAATGGCCCAGAGTAGGGATGAGTTGAACTTAGGACAGCTATGTCGCCGGAACTTCTCCAATCTAGGCGAGGTTGTCAGGCTACTGAGTAGGCTATGATGCTAAGGGGCTCGGTGGCCCGAGAAGTATCTACAAGATGGCCCGCGCGCTGTCACGTGACCTATCACCTGCACGTCGCTGAGCTCAAAGGGACTGCCCACGTACCCCTTCCTACCAACAGGTTACTATAATAGGATGCGGGACACATAAAGGGAAGGTTGCGCCAGCGGATGAATGGGATGAGCTAATTCAGATCTTGCGTGTGAACCCATCACGGGAGGACAGTTACGAGCGTTTGATGCATGCCACCGGTATCCCATCCTTTCTCTTGGATCTTCAGAGAGAGTGGCAGACGAAGGAAGTAGTCGAGGCACTGATGAAGCCAAGGCTGAGAGATTTATTGGTGATATATCGTCCAGCTACAGAGCGTTATAGCCATTACAGTCGTTTTCGAAATATCGGTAAAAATCGCCAGGCCACAACAACACGCATCACCCCCCTATTAAAACAATATACCCCATATAATTCCACCAATATTAATCCAATTTATATATATTGGGGCCTATTTTCTTGCTCTATTCTAGGGCTATAAAATGAGCCTTTATTTATAAAATGTAGAGCTGTATTAGTGGGCTATAGTGGCTACTCTGCAACGGCTGTGAAACTTAAATTAAGGCTCTGCGCTGACTAATCCAACACTTCTGTTCCTAGAAATAAGCACCCCCTATAACTCCACTAAGACAGCCTTAAATTATATAAATAAGGTCTTATTTTATAGCTCTAGAATAGGGCTATAAAATAAGTCTCTATTTATAAAATATAGAGTTATATTGGTGGGGCTAGAAGGTCTTCTACCAGCGTATACGTCCCTACAGCTTGCACCACATTTTTTTAAACAACGCATTACTCTAATTATTATTATTCATTGCTTAACGTCCGATTCAGATCCCTGTTGGGCCCACGCGGACTACTCCTTATATACATATAGGGAGAAAACTCTATTTGAGAAAACCCCGTGATCCGTCTCCCCACCTTTTAGGGCTCGCTTGCGAGTCACCTGCGAGTCACTAGTGGTGCTCTACTACCTTACTTTTTAACCTCCTTGGGAACCACTGCTGCCGTAACAAACCTACAGACGCGCTAGTATTACACACTATACTCTACTCCTATAGAGTTATTAGGGGGCGCCTATTACTTACCCCTTTACCTTCTATTGCTATTTCCTTTATAATCCGGAACTGGTCTAGCATATTTTAGCTAATAAGCCACCGGGTAGCCGCCTTAAGGCCTTTCTATATTAAGAGCAGTATATTATAGTTTTCTATGCCAGCTGCTAAGAGTATTGCTTCTTAGCTAGTGCGTAAGGGGCATAACAGTATTACGTGTTTTAGTGTCTGTCTTAGTTAGCTATATTCGCACCTTAGGCTACCCACTAGGACACCTACCTAGTAAAGCCAATCTTTTAGTTCTATTATTCCTGTCCTTAAGAGTATTGCTATTGTATTTTCTGCCTTTATTAGGCCCTCTTAGAGCCCTTAGGTATTTACCTCCCATAGCATTACCTATGCTACGGCTTAGGTTCCCCTTACCTAAGCCTACCTCTATACCTTTGACTCCTATTTGTCTCTCCAGCGTCGGTCTAACCAGTATTGTGTTGCGGTAGATGGTTTTCCAGTACTTTTTTATGCTCTACTTTAGCTCCTTTCTCTCCCTTGCTATTGTCTTTACTGGCCTTTTACGCGTCTCCCTTCCTCCTCTATATAGGCCTGGGCCCTAGCGCCATACTATTCTTTTTCTGCTTTCTCCACCTGTTTTCCTAATATATCTTCCCTACTTTAGGGTTGTTGGTTCCTTCTCCTATAGGGCACCCTAGGGTCCCTCCATAGTTTGTTTAGGCGTGTCTTAATATACTTTATAATGTTAGAGTTGCGTTTCTTTTATACCCTTTGCATTGCATCAGCTTCAATATATAGTTATAGGGGGGGAATATTGGCTTCCTTCTTAAGTAGTGCTGTAGCCGTTCGCTTATACCCACCTGTTATACTTCTAAGGCAGGCTATTTAGACCTTTTAGAGTAGTTTAAGGAGTGATTTAGGGGGGCCTTTTTTAGTTTCTCCAGTGGCCCAAATGCTAGATCTATACGTTATAGTTAGCCGGATAACTGCTATATATAGTAAGCGTGACCTCTAGAAGCATGGACCCTATATAGAATTAACAATCCTAGATATGGCGATATACTATACTTAGCCCTTACGGGCCGCTTGCGCCGTATATACGCTCCACCAGAGCTTACTATCTACCCATACTCCCAATACCCTTAGGACTTAAACCGGTTAACCCCCAAAGCCTTAGATATAGATTATATGCTAAAGATCTGCAGATTAGTTACATTTTCTTATAAAATAGATTAGCTGGTATTTCTCTAGTAAGAATTGGACTCTATATTATCTTACCCATTCTATATAGGTGTTATAGGCTTTCTCTAGTGTCCTATAGTTCTCTGCGGCTGTTGGCCTATATATAATTAGGTTTGTATCATTAACAAAACCTATCCCCTAGGTCGCCCCTTCCTTAAAGGTATCAAGCAGGTTGCTTACAAAGAAGAGGAAGAGTATAGGCAACAGAGGTAATCCTTATGGTATTCCTATTATGACTACAATAGGGGGGCTCTAGTATCCGCTAAAGATTAGTAATATTTCTTTCTAGCCTATAAATCCTTAAATAAATTAAATAATCTATTCTGGGAAGCCCTTTGCCCTAAGGATATATAGGAGACGCTTATAGGGTACATTATTATAGGCGCCGCTAATATCTAGGCTAAGTATTAATACTACAAAGTCCTTTCGCATAGCCTATACAGTTTTAATGGTAGTAGCGAGTAGTGTAAGTGCTAATAGTGTTAAGCGATTCTTTCTTGCCCCCATTTGGCTTTATAGTAGTAGGGCGTGTTCCTCTACCGTGTCTGCTATATGGTCTGCTATAACCTTTTCTAAGATCTTACTTAGGGTATTTTCTAAGGCAATAGGGCGGTAGCTTCCTAGGATTAAGTAGTCTGCTTTGCCTTCTTTTTATAAGACAACCGTCGTTATAGATCTTCCAAGTCGCGGGTAATAGCCTATTACAAAGTATGCTCTGGCTACGTCTGCAAGCTAAGGTGCTATAAGTAGTCTATAGGTCTTTAGGGCTTTGTTTAGGATCCCATCTGGTCCTAGTGCTATATTATTTAAAAGGCAGCTAATAGTTCTAGCCATTTTTTTAGTTATTATGTCGCTGTCGACCCTCAGGCGAGTTACCAGTGTTTTACTAGTAATATCGCTAAGGTCTACTGGAGCCAGTTAAGGGAAAAATCTTTCTATAAGGATCTTTGCCTTCTTATTATTGTTGCTTATGGCCTGTGGTTCGCCTGCTCTTTATAGGGGTAGTAGGTATAGATCTTCTACTAGGCATCCCGCCTTTTTCTTTACCTATTTCGCTATGGTCTAAAGGCCCTTATTATAGGGGAGACTCGGATTAGTAGTATATTCGTTTATAAACCATCTCCAGTTATTCCTTACTTCTTTTCTTAGGGTATTCTTTAGCTGGTTTTTTGTGTCTTTATATTATCTCTCGTCCTTAGAATTATGGCTGCTTATATATTTCCTCCTTGCTCGTTATTGGCCGGCTACAAGGGCCGCGCACTATGCGGACTATACGTATCGCGCGTAGGGGCCTAGTTTTAAAACCGGGCAGTGCTCTTTTAGCCCACTTTTAATTGCTGCCTAGATCCTTTCTAGTCTTTAATTAATTTCCTTAGGGGTAGCCAATAAGCCTTGCTTATTTAGTATTAGGTGGATTTCTTCTAAGTCTTAGAGTTATTATTTAATTGTATTAAAGAAGCTATCTATATTAAGCTTCCTTATTACGTATCTTTTACTATTTGGTTGCGCCTTAATGTCCAGATCTAGTTGTATCTAGATAGGGATATAGTTTAAGGTAAGTGCCTATTCTTCTTTAGGGGAGCACCTTTTGAGTCTCTGGTATAGGTTTTCGTCCATAATTATAAGGTCAATTGTACTTTTGGCAGTACCCTATTGCCATATAATTGCACCTGGGGGGGTAGCTAGCTTAAGGCCCCCATTATCTATAGCTCTTAGTAGGCACTCTGCCTATCAATTAGCAGCAACATGGATGCCCCCCTACTATAGGTAGTGGAGGTTTATATCTCCTAGTAGGATAAACTCCGCGTGTTTAGTTTCTAGCAAGCTTATTATAGATATAATATTCTCTGTCTATGCTACCCCTTTAACCCTAGGGTTATAGATATTAATAATTTATACTAGTCCCCTATATATCTAGATGGTTATAACTACAATATCTAGGTTAACTGCCTGCTATAACTATAAGGCAAGGCTAATATTTTTACTAATCATAAAGCATACGCGTATAGCTGCTTTTGGTTTATACAGGAGCTAGAATCCTTAGGGGCAGTATATCAATTGTATATAGGTATTATAATACGGCTCTTATATAGCAAGAATATGGTGTTTCTCTAGGTCTAGACTGTCTAGTAGGGGCCTTGCTAGACAGTGGTTCGTATTGCCGCAGTTATACTATATAATGGTTAAGTAGCGGACCCCTAGTAGGGGTCCTTCGCCTCTTCTTTACTTCTTGCTTCTTCCGTTTCCACTTTCTCTAAAATGTTTAGAACTTCTATCTCCTATATTTACTCCCTAGCCACTACTTATTTTATATAAAGCTTTTTATTCCTATATTTTGTGTTCCTACTAGCCTTTCTAAATCTAAGTTTATTATTGCCTCTAGTTCTTCCCCCATTCTCACCGGTTGGCTATGTGCCCCTTATAAGCCAGCTACATATGTTGTGTTTACCACGTTAAATCTAATTCTTAATTATCCCGGCCTTAAACTTGCCGTAGCCATCCATAGGGGTCTTCCTACTGGGCGTCCTCTCCCTTGTGTCCTATATATCCCTTATGTCCCTATTTGGTCTAGTAATGTCGCGCGGCGTCGCTTTTAGCCCATTAAGGCTTGGGATAGCTGGCTTAGCCCCCTAGTATTAAAGGTAGGAAACGCTAGGAAGACACCTGCGTCCCCCTAGCTTATCGCCTGTTATTTCCATTTATATAACTTAGCGTGCAGTTATTCCCGTAGCTGTTAAGCCCTTTCCTTCCGTCTCCTGTATTTAATACAGCCTTCTCTCTCCCACGCCTTATATGTGCTTTGGTGACAGTTCGCGCATTTTATTTAGTCTTAATTTATATATTATCTTATATTATAGGGGCCTGCATAGTGGCCGTAGCACACCTATACTGCATATATGGATTAGGTGTGTCCCTATTATACACAGCAATAATATCGTTCCAGGTATAGTCTGTGGTTATAGAGCCTTATATTATATATAAGGCCATTTATAATTATTCCTTTTTAGATAAGGAGTTTTTGCATTCCTAGTATATATATGCTAATAATAAGGGAGCTATGCGTTTGTCTATTATTTCCCTAGCAAGTCTTTAGCGCCCCTTATATCCTCTTATTATTTTTATTATATACTTGGTTTGTATTTTCCTGTTAAAGCTATTAGATTTGGGTAATTACAAGTCCTAGTATAAGGCGTTCCATTTATTTTACTATCTTTTATATAGTTACTGTATTATCCGCCTAGCGTCCCCTTTCTACCCTAAGGCTTATAGGAACCGACAGGACTTCAACTAGGTAATCTTTACAAAGCACTTTTATGCTAATATGCTCTCCTAGCCTATCCCCTACCCTTATGGCCCGTTTCTTTGCCTATTAGTCCTTTAGGGTAACTCTAATGTCTCTACTCCTAAGGTGTCGGATTGCGACGGCGTTATAAACCTCCTTGTAAATCTTTATAAGAACTTCTGTTTCTAATTGTCCCCTAAGTTCCTCTACCTTTTCTATATTTAGTTATATTGTGATTGTATACCCGGTTGTTGTCTTTAGGGGGGTAGGTTCCCTATACTATAAAAGCGCAGCTATAGCGGCCCAGGTACAGTTCGCCTGTAGGGGGGGGTTTTATTTATCTTTAATTTTGTTTAGCCGTTGGAGGATTTAATTAAGGGTTTACTAGAGGGGCGCCTAAGGTTTGCTAGACTAGAGCCATTCTACTAGCTATATTAGTTCGTAATAGCTAACAGATACTTCCCTACAGTTCCAGATACTAGACGCGTCTAAAAGGCTTTATATTTTGTTAGATACCTTCTTAATTAGGGTATTTCCGCTTTCTGGTGTAGTATTCGCCCGTCCTTATTGTTGTTATGGGGGGCTATTATTAGGTATGGGTCTGGCGGTTACACGCGACTACGTACCACCGTTATTCCACCTGTGCCTCCCCTATAATGCATGCATCTCAGGGGATTATCAGGGTGTTTTTCAGGGTTCTTTTGGTTGGTTTGGTCTTTTTGGGCCGGGTGCAGCAAGAGCTCCAAAAGATCTTCAGGTTTTCTTGTATAGATTTATAATAGTTAAATATATAGCATATAACTTTACCTTAATTGCATGTCAAGAAATATATAGTTACCTTTTAAAGTTGCTAAGTAGGTTAATTGCGTGTTAAGAAATATATAGGTAGCTTTTGCATTACTCTAATTAATTAATAACAATTCAACCACTGCATTAAATGGGCTTAAATTTTAAAGTTATAACTAGGAATACTATGTAAAACTTTTATCCAACTATATAGTCTGTTAGATAAGCGGGTGCGTTTCTCTGCTGCCGAAGCCGCGGGCTTCTAATTTTTACTACCTCTTTATTATCACTAGACTCTACCATTATTGTTACCCGTTTTTTTAAAGGTGAGCCTTTAGACTGCTTAGTAGGGCTCTAAACTTGTTATTATAAGCCTTTTTTAAGCTGTAATAAGGCTAAATATTAAGCGGTTTTATTATCTTTTGCCTGCTTCTTTTGCTGTACCAACTTCTCCTAATTTTAACGCCTTTGTTTTACTGCTTTCTTATTCTTCTTCTTCTCTTCCTATTTTTAAAATTTCGCCTAGGCTTTCCCTAGCGCTATCTATTATTTTATAGCCTCCTTGTCCCTAATAGCCTGCTTTATAGTCTTAAGTTTAGTCGGCGACTAGAAGGTAGCTATTTGTACTAACTTAATAGCACAAGTGAGTTGTATCCACGGGCATGAAATACATGTAGTATCGTATACTTATTTGGATGGTGACTGTCTCTTGTATTAAAGCAGACTACATAGTCTATATACTGATGCGACCTCCCCCTAATTAGTTAGTGCTTCAAGGGTGCACTAGACGCGTAAGCGGGTGGTTAGTACACCGAACGCGTAAACGCGTAGTTGGTGTACCGTACGCGTAAGCACGCGTTCGGTACGATAGGTGCTGTAATTATACACTGGCGGTACTTGAAAAATGAAACCACCTGTGTATAGCCTCCGTAATTGTTTTAATAGAACTGTAAAACACAAAAGAAATACATAGGAAATCCCTTCTAAGGTGCCTTCTGGGTTGCCTTCTAAATGGTGCTCTAAGCTAGCCGTAAGTCCTGCTTACGGTCCGTAAAATGAACTATACGGCCTTTTGACGGGCCGTGAATGCACCGTACGGCCTTCTAACGGGCCGTAGCTGAACTATAAATGCTCCATTAGTCTCGCTCTACCCATTCTATAACCTTTAGGTTAAGCTTGTTTGTGTTAATTAGGGTTTTAAGAGCTTAACACGGCTTTGCCTTAGTTATAGCGTCTGCTGGGTTGTCTCCGCTGCTAATCTATTTAACCTCCGTAATCTTACGTTGTTTGTAGGCCTAATGTAAGCATATTAGGTCGACCATGAGTCTCTTCTCTTATGTCGTACCTAGTTTAACTAGGCAGTTGTAAAGGGACTTTGAATTGGTGCATAAAACCAGGGGTAACTGCTCCAGTTATAGAATCTTCTAGACCGTTAATTTAATTGCGGCTGCTATATTAAATCTATAAGCTAGTGTATATAGTTTAGAAGCTAGTACACTATGGGTTACTTATTTACACTTAATTAAAGACCAGTATAGTATATTTGCGTCCTGATTGCGGTCCGTAAGTACAATTATAAAGCCAATTTGTGATAATAGGTCTTTGTTATTAGCAAAGGAGGCGTCCATAAATGCTAGTAAGCTAAGGGAACTTAGGTCTAGTGGTACAAAAGTAAGTCCCCTTACTACATTGTCAATTTGCCACTGAATGCGCTTATTAAGCTGCTTGATATTTTCTTCTTATGGATCTACTGCCTGGGCCGCAAAGGACAAGTCGTAGGTAGATTCAGGTTAGCAGACTATGGCAATGTAGGCGCCTCTTGCACGCTATGCAGCGTATTGGTCCTTTGTATTTACGGTCTTATAGGTCTCTCCGCGGGAACTAGTGAGGTCCGTAGGCTTTGCTATAATAAGCTTTAGGTTTTGAGCTTGGCGTTCCTGGGTTAGCTAGATTAAGTTGCCCTTTTGTGTAATTAAGCCTCCGTTAAACTTAATTGGAGTCTGCTTAGTTAACTGCTCTTACAGCTTTGCTAGGAACTTAGCTTCTTATAGTTTAGTCTCTTTAGTGTCTGCAAATGTCCGGTCTGCTAAGAAGAGAGTATTATCTGTTTAGAGTCCAATAATACCAAGGCCGTTCAATGGGCTATATAGGAGGTAGGGGTTATAGGTCAACTGTTCCATTTTAAGTTTACTAATATAGTGCTGGTGGTATGTCTTAAACTAATGGTTTCCGGCTTCTAGTACTCTGTAAAGAGGTTTTATAACCTATAAAATTGTTCCTAGTTATAGGTTGAGCTTATAGGGTGGTTGTATAAAGATATCCCTACTTAGGTAGGTATTAGACTGCACGTAGGCTTGTAAGATGTCCCATAAGTAAAGGGCTATAGATTTGGTTTGCTGTAGTCCAGGTATAAGTGTAAGTATAATCCGTTAACTGACCTGTTGAATTGTAGGTAATTGTATAAGGACTAGGTCCTTTCCCTAGTTATTATAAGCTTATACAACAAGCCTTAATTTCTTAAAGGCTTTATTAGTACTAGGGTGCTTAATCTTATTAACAAAGCGTGAGTTAAATATACGGACGCCTTATAGAACGTCTCTCTCTATTATAATTGTAAAGACACCCTTTTTAAGTAGTCCGTTAATCTCTTTACGCTGTAAGTCCATAAAAAGGGTTTCCTGTACTAGAACTAATATATCTGTAGGCGGAGATTGCTTTATAGATGTGCCTGCGGAGGTTAGGTGGTTCTCCGTTACGGGATTCTTATAGGGGCGTCCTTAGCCACGCTTTACGGTAGGTTTAGTAGGTTTAGTGGGTTTCTAGGGGACCTCTAGGGTAGGTAAGGGTGCCTCTAGTTTATCTAATTTGGCAGTCGCTTCTGGTTCGTCTAGTTTAGCGGTTGCTTCTAGTTCGTCTAGCTTAACATTATGGGTGTTTTTGGGCCGAAAGTAGGGTTTTACGGACGTGCTTCTAAAGCTAGTTGGCCCGCTAGGAAGCTATACGCAGCATATCTCATTTTCTACGGCTAGTAGACGGTAAGGTCTATTTTAACTGCCGCTTTTACGCTATACAAGGACTTTAAAGTTAAGCGGGAGGTTGTGTACTAAGGTCGTATTAGGTCCGTTGCGGTGGTGTAGGGCGTTATTAATAGTTTGTTTAGCCTGTAATTTGGCTATTTCGGCTATTACCTTCCGTATTGCAGCTGCTTGTTCCGTAATAGACGGTGTAGGGGGGCCTAGGTTGCTTATTTTTGGGTAGGCTCCGTAAACTAAGAGGGTGGGTACTAGTCCGTTAGGGCTAGCGGTGTTGTTAACGGCTTTTATAGCTATCTGTAAAGCTAGTTCCTTTTAGATGTCCTTGCACTCGTCTGTAATAATCTAATAAGCTTTCTATAGAGCTAGGTAAGCTTGCTTAATAAGCCCAATAGACCAATGCGCCTCGACTGGAATAGCTTTTATTAATATAGCCATGGCCATAGTATACTGCTAGAATTCCTTGCTGATGAAGTTCCTACCGGCGTTATAGGTGATATACTCAGGAGGTCTAACGTATATGTTAATCCAGTAGGTCCGTAAAATATCCTAAGTGTGCTTTGCAGATATATTTTGCAACTAATAGGCGGCTTAGTAGCAGGTTGCCTTATTAATTATATATAATACTAGGCTGCCGTTAATATACATAATGTCTATGTATACTAAGTGGTTAAAGTTAAGGTCCTTATAAAGGGTGAACTTAAATCGGCCTAGGGAACGTCCGTATTTCTGGCAAAAGGAGCAATATTTAGTTAGGTAATTAACTGCCTTCCTATTAACGTTGTTATGTCCAGAGCGTTTAAGGACTCTATATAGCTTTTCGGCTAACAGGTGGCCGAAACAGCGGTATAGACGGTGGATCTCTGTACTGGTAAGGTAGCATGGGTTATAGTTGAAAGATTCCTAAATATAGGTCCGTAAAGTCTCTCCCTATATAAGGAATGGGTGTCCAAATCGTCGTATAATTGGTAGGGTAACATGCTTGCTTCCTAGGGTAGTTATGGGGCCGATTAAGGTGTCTATAATATTGTTGTAGTAAACCTATAACCTATCTATGTCCGCAAGGCAAAGTAAGAAAGGGGTGTCTGCCTTTACTATATGGAAGTTAACTAGGCCAATTGGGGTCTTAACTGCAACTAATCTAATTAATGCAGTTAAGCCAATGCTGAATTAGACGTTTACGGCCCTAGTTTACATAGTGTCAATGTCCGTATTATCATTTACGGTGGTCTTATATGCAAGGTATTATCTATAACCTGCAGTAGACTTCTTGGAGGCGCCTATATTAATCATAACACCGTAGAATTCCTTGGGGGTATAGCGTTCTGTAGTGATATATGCAAATAGGTCCTGCTCATAATCTATAACGTCTATAACGGGGGTGCTTGCGGAATGGTTTTTAGGCGCAACTAAGTATATAAAGGAACGGTCGGCTAATACGGTTGTAATATTAAAGGCTTAGCTGTCCGTAAAAGGTCTAAAAGTAGTTAGGAATGTCTCTAAGGTCTTTTGTTCCTAGTTATCTAGGTTAAAGTCAATTATAAGGGCTTCTATTAACTTATTAGGGGGCTCCTCTTCTTTCTCTCCTTTATATTCTAAGATAAACTGGCTAATCCGTTTATTAAATCTCTTCTTAGACCTGTCACGTTCTTCCTAGGTATGCCTTATAGACTAACATCCTTCCTTACCACACACGAAGCATTTCTGGTTTATTTGTCTGCGGGGGTATGCTTTTATACGGGAGTTGCTGCGGGGGTTACAGGTGGGACTTGGTCGGTATAGGTGCTGCTAGCGGTAACGGCGGTCCGTAAAGTAGACGTCTGAGTCTGTCTGCGGATATTAAATATCTGTGGCGAAGGCTTAAGTGCTGCCTAGTGGGTTTAAGACTTTATACATTATAATAGAGGAGCGTAGGTTATTAATAAGGCCAGCTAAGGTGTCTGCAGGCTTATAATAGGCGTACTTGCAGGGCTCTACTTCCTAGCAAGCCGTAATAAGTTTATTATATAGGAAGTCGTCTATTCGAAGCTTGGCGTTAAGGCCGTACTATAGGTGCCGGAGGTCTTTAATAAGGATTTGCAGACACTCTATAGTCGATTTTTCGGTGTTCTTGTTAATTACGGTCTGTAGCTTGGTTGCATTCTATTAGGTAAGAATATCACGCCTATATTCTAGTCCTTTAAAGTAGTTATAGGTAGCTTCGCATAGCTTATTAAAGGGAACACTAAGGGGGTTGCTCTTAAGGTTAGTGTAGTAGTGGTTAAGGGCTAGGCCACGCAGTATGGTAGAGTAGGCTTGGCTAAATTCCTGTTTAGGAATATTAGCCTTCTGGTAGAGGTCCGTAAAGATGGTCAGTTTAAAGTCAAAGTTGTCGTTTTCACCGCTGTACTTGGATTTGTCGGTATAGAGCTTGGCTAGGTTAGCTAGCTCCTTGCCATAGGTCTTTGCTTAGGTGGGTTACGGATCTATAACTTGCGGATCTGTGGCTTGCGGATATATGGCTTGCGGATATATGGCTTGCGGATCTATAACTTGGACAATAGGGGTAATTTAGTCCGTATTTTAGTTTACGGGGGTATTGCGGTCCGTAATTTGGGTTACGTGGGTATTGCGGTCCGTAACTTAGGTACTGGGTGTACTTTAGCCCGTAAGATCAATTCCAAAACTGCTTGGGTTTGTAGAACGAGTTTGGTTAAGTAGGTTAGGTATAAGGCCAGCAATTATATTAAGTTTGGAAGAAGTAAAGAGTTCTTTAGTTTCTTAGAACTAGTCTAGGATTTCCTCTTTAGTCTATTCCATTTGGTCCTTCTTATGTATTGTGTTGTACAAGGACTATACAATAGTAACTCGTTTATTCCTTTTAACCCATACACCTTGGTTACGTAAGAGGGTCCATAGGTTACGGATAGTAGTAGGGTTGCATACTTTAAAGATAGCTTCTATAAAGTCCGCGAAGTCTTCCTAGTATTGCTCCTATAGGTCGACGTTTATAAGCTTAAAATATTCGTATTTAAGAACTTTAAATTTAATGTAGTTGTTAACGTCAGGTATAGACATAAGGTTAGCTCCCTACCTCTACTTTTCCTAGCCTTCATTGACTTGCTTCCTTAGGTCTGCCATACTGTATAGTGTAGTATAGTACGTAGTGGGTGGAAGAGGTCTTGTAGTGGTCCGTAAAGGCAGTTAATATCCGTAACGGTTTGCAGAAGGGTAGGGGGTTTCCGTAAGGTCTTGTAACAGTCCGTAAAATCAATTAACGGGTCCATAGTAGTTTGCAGGAGGGTAGGGGGTTCCGTAAAGGTCTGTATTCGCATCTATAAACTTCCAGTAAACCGTACTAAGACTTGAATAAGTATACAGAGTTGGTGATAGGTCCGTAATCCCTAACTTCCGACCTTCCAGTAGGTCGTACTAGGAGTCTAAATGGGTGGTCGCTGTTGTATATCGCTTGGTAGGAGGTGTTAAGTGATTGCTGATCTGTGCGCGCTTACTGATCAGTGTTTGTACTAACTTAATAGCACAAGTGAGTCGTATCCACGGGCACGAAATACATGTAGTATTGTATGCTTGTTTGGATGGTGACTGTCTCTTGTATTGAAGCAGACTACGTGGTCTATATACTGATGTGACCTCCCCCTGATTAGTCAGTGCTTCAGGGGTGCACTAGACGCGTAAGCGGGTGGTTGGTGCACCGAACGCGTAAACGCGTAGTTGGTGTACCGTACGCGTAAACACGCGTTCGGTACGACAGGTGCTGTAATTATACAGTAGCTTTACCTTTATTTATTATATAAATATTCTTAATATATAGCTTCCCTCTCTTTTGCCTTTTTTTCTTAATAACAATAGTATTCTAAAGCCCCTTAATTTAGGCTTATAAAATACTATTCTTAGCTGCTATCTTCTCCACTAAGTTACCCAGTTTAGCCGCATTACGTAATGGCTTAATACCATAAATATGCTTTATAAGTCTCCGTACCTGCCGGATATTTAATACTAAGTATATAGTTAATATAGATAATATAGATCCACTTATACCAGGCCGCTTAAGGGCCGCTAGCTTGACCTAGTTAAGTATTAGGTCTAAATCTAGGGGCTATAAGCTGGTTTTGCGCCAGCCGCTAAGGATATTAGTTTCTGTAAAGGCATATTACCAGGCAGCTTAAAATAAGCTATAGAATTCTCTCTTTATAATACGGTAAAGCCCTACTATATTATAGATCTATTTATTAAGCTCTTAGGAGTAGTAGTTTGCTAGAGGGTTAAAAAGGCTAATATCTAGAGGCTAAAGTTAATAAGTTAAATAGGGGGGGGTATACTGCCACCAGGATCCTATGCTTAAGGCACCAGTCTAAAAATGGTATATTAACGTAACTGCCATGCCTATTAATAAGAAGAAGCTGTTAGTTACGTCCATGCCTGGCTTTTACTTTAGTGTAGTAATTAAAAATAGTAGTTAACTACGCCATCACTAGCTTATTATTCGTCCACCCTAAAAATAAACTTATAAAATAGGCCGCATCTACCTTATTAGGCTTAAAATCATTAAGCTAGGTATCTTGGATATTACCTATTATAGCCTAGTAGATAAGGGAGTGTCACGGAGTAGGCACAAGCCGGGATACAATGCACTAAACGAGGTAGTAATTGAGAAGGCTACGTACACATAACTATGCGTGGTTGATACAAAGACATTGGATAAAGAAGAGTCTTCATATACCAGGTACGGGTATAAATAGGGGCTATAGGGGAACGTGCGTAGGTGTCTTGGGACGAACGTAAGCACGGGTTAAGAACGTCAAAGACGCGCAGAGACGTAAGAACGAGTAAGTCCCGTAATAGGGAGGGTGGAATATATATCCCGTCTATATAGATTATTACTAGGCACGTAATCTATTTACAATTACCATCCTAGCTAGCACTAATTAATTTACCCCTTTTTTCTAAATCCTTATTAAATATCCTCTTTATCTTTTAAAGGATACCAATTAGAAAGCCTTTTTTATTTATATTATATATATTTTACGGAAGGATATTATTGTTGGTATACTTTAACATAGTGCAATAGACGTAATATACGTGCAGTGCGGTGTGTAGTTAGATTCTTGTCGTTCTATCTACACGTCTTAATAATACATATACGCGTCTCGCGTAGATCACGTGCTCTATGTATATAATACATGAAACGAATATCTACCGACACTGGAGCAACTCTAAAGGAAACCAAATCGTACTATTCCCGTTATTTGTAGCGTATACGCAATAACTAGCTCTTCCGTCCATAATATATAGTAGCTTCTCCTTTAATCCTATCCCTGTTATATAACGCCTGTAATAGCTTGCACAAGGTAAGAAAACGGGAAGAAAAGGTATATATCGTTAACTTATTGCTTGGTTAATATATACACAGAGCAGAATAGGATTTAGGTAATAGTCCTAGCAGAACTTGGCAGGATTTAGTAGACTTGGCAGAATATAGCAGAATGCCATAGATTGCCGTTAGATTGCCGCTCGCGGTTGGTCTCTAATTGCTAAGTTAGTAGAAACAGGTGGACGTGTGTAAGGTATCGCGGGGTTGTCCCATAACAATTGCTATCTAATGAAGATACTAAGCTGAGGAGAAGAAGGAGAATTGTTAGGGGTAGTAGGTAGATATATCGCGAGGGCCGCTAAGGCGCTAGTGGTAAGCGAGCCAATAGCAATTTTCTATCCCAGGGATAGAAAATCCTAATTAGCTGGTTAAATTTAGGGTCCATAGAATATGGCAGGTAGTATGCCCTAGTACTATTATAACGCTAAGCCAAATCTAAGTTTATTTATTTAACCTACTCTATAGTCTGCAGTTCTAAGTGATTGGTATTAATTAACTTCTTAAGGGCCGCAGATGCCTTACTCTTAGTTATTAAGTTAGTAGGGTTGCTATTACTATTAATCTACTTAACTTCCGTAATCTCTCTGCGCTCATATAACTAATAAAGACATATAACGTCTATTATAAGACGTTTCTCTTGTGTAGTGCCTAGCTTGATAAGATATTTGTAAAGTAATTTTAAGTTAGTATAAAGTACAAGTGGAAGTTCGATCTGTAGGAGTTGTTTAATAGTTAACTTAATTACGGCGCCGATATTAAATCTGTGGGCTATTGCGTAGAGTTCTAAGGCTAGTACGCTTCTGGTAACTCTCTTACACTTAATTAATAACCAGTAGATAATATTAGCCTTATATAACGCGTCCTCCAATACCAGTATATATCCTATTTGTGACAAGAGGTCCTTATTATTGGCGAATAAGGCGTTAATAAAAGTAAGTAGGCGTAATATATTAATATCTAATTTAACAAACATAAGGCCTCTTATTAGGTTATCAATCTATAATTATAGTTATTTGTTAAGTTTGGTAATATCTTCCTTCTTAAGGTTAATTACCTAGGCGGTAAAAAAGAGGTTAAAGGAAGCTTCTGGTTAATATATAGAGGTAATATATACACCTCTTACGCGTTACGCAATGTATTATTCCTTTATAGTTAGTACATTACGGATGATGCCTCTTAAGCTCGTAGTTGTAGCTATTTTGCCCAGGTGGACCATATTTAGGTTCTTGCACTAGTGTTCCTAGGTTATTATAATATTGCCTTCCCAAGAGAGTTGGATAATGCATCCATTAAATTTAAGTAATTGCTTAACCGTAAGTTGCTCGCGCTCTTTTGTAAGAAATTAAGCCTTTTTTAGATATTATTGCTCCGCGTCTATAAAGGTGGTATTAGCCAGGAATAGAGTGTTGTTAGTTTAAAGGCCAACAATGCTAAAGTAGTTAGGAGTGTTGCTCCATAGAAGGCACGGGTTATATATTAATAAGTTTATATCTAATTCCTTAATATGGTGATTATAGTAGGTTATAAACTAGTAATTACCTACTTCTGGAATACCGTATAAAGGCTTAATTACCTTTAGGATTAAGTTCTTTCTAATACCTAGTTAGCTTCCTAACTTATAAAGTAGTTGGATATAGAAGTCTTAGTTTAGCTTTGTAAGAGACTGGATATACGCCTAAGAGATATCTTATAGGTATAACTATATACCGTTACCTCGTAGTATCGCTGTGATGTATAGAATAAGGCGTTGGCTGGCTTGTTAAATAGTGGGTAACTAGGTTAGTACAATACCCTTTTTAAGATTGTTGTACGCTTAGATAACAAGTCTCAATTTCTTAAAGGCTTTATTAGTACTAGGGTTTTTAATCTTATCTATAAATCATAAGTTAAAGATTCTGACTCCTGCGGGTACGTCCTAAGGGTTAATTATCTTAAATACGCCCTTTTTAATTAGTCCTATAATTTTCTTTTAATAGGATGTTTTAAATTACTTATAGTTACTATCCTCTTATAAGAATACAGTAATGTTAGTAGTATTAATATAAGGGGGATACTTGTGGGGTCTTCCTCTTCTTTAGCAAGGTAGTTGTGCTTCTCTAGTTTTAGTAAGGGACGGTTTTTATATAGAGACGGTTTCTGTGGACGGTTTATATATATAGACAGTTTCGTTAACTTAAATATTATTAACTTGGGTACCATTATTTTAAATATCTTTAACTTAAATATTTCTAGGGTCTGTTAAGTACGGTTTAATAGCAGTGCTGCGGAACTTCGTAGGGCCGCTAGGTAGATTAACAGCACACATTTCTCCTTTAATATTTAGTAGGTTGTATAGTCCTGCCTAGTATCTAGGTTGTCCTATATTGCCTTCTCTTTAAACCAGTACTAAAGAGTTAAGGGGTAGATTATAAATTGCGGTAGTGCTAAGGCCGTTATATATATTAAGTGCATCTGCGACCTAGCGTTCCGCTTATATTTTCTTTACTTCCTCTATAGCTTTCCTAAATGCAATTACACGCTATATTACTATAGGTGAAGGTACGTTGGAGTCTGTTATTTGGGGGTACGCTCCAAATACTAATAGCGTGGGTATTAGGCCGTCTGGTCCTGCGGAGTCGTTAATTGCTTTAAAGGCCATTTATAGTACCATGTTCTTATCAATTCCTGGTATCTTGGAAGTAATAATATAGTATATACATTACAAGGGGCCGTAGTAACGCTCTACTATACCAATTAAGTTGTGAGCTTTGACCAGTACGCTCTTTGTAGTAGTGCCTATATTAACCGCGTATTGTTTAAACTCTTTGCTAATGAAGTTCTTTTCTACGTTATATATAATCATATCTGGGGGGCCTAGGTATATGTCAATCTAACACACTCGTAATATGTCCCATATATACTTAGTGCTAATATTCTATAGCTATCTACCTGTTTAAAATTGGGTGCCTTTATTAACAATATAAAGTACGGGCTTGCTGTTAATGTACATAATGTTAATAATGATATAGTAGTTGAAATTAATATTATCCTTTGACGACCGCTTGCCTTATTCCCGACACTTATAGAAGCCGACTTTTGGAGCTCTTGCTGCACCCAGCCCAAAAAGACCAAACTAACTAAAAGAACCCTGAAAAACACCCTGATAATCCCCTAAGATGCATGCATCACAGGGAAGGCATAGGTGGAACGACGGTAGTACGCAGTCGCGCGTAACTGCCAGACCCATACCCAATAATGGCCCCCTATAACAATAATAAGGACGGGCGAATACCACACCAGAAAGCGGAAATACCCTAATTAAGAAGGCATCTGACAAAATATAAAGCCTATTAGACGCGTCTAGTATCCGGAACTATAGGGGAGCATCTATTAGCTATTATAAACTAATACAGCTAGCAGAATAGCTCCAGTCTAGTAAACCTTAGGCGCCCCTCTAGCAAATCCTTAATTAAATCCTCCAATAGCTAAACAAAATTAAAGATAAATAAAAATCCCCCCTACAGGCAAACTGTACCTAGGCCGCCATAGCTGCGCTCCTATAGCACAGGGAACCTACCCCCCTAAAGATAACAACCGGGTATATAATTATAATATAACCAAATATAGAAAAGGCAGAGGAACTTAGGGGACAATTAGAAACAGAAGTTCTTATAGAGATTTATAAGGAGGTCCACAACGCTGTTATAGTCCGATACCTTAGGAGTAGAGACATTAGAGTCACCCTAAAGGACTAATAGGCAAAGGAACGGGCTATAAGGGCAGGGGATAGGCTAGGAGAGCGTATTAGCATAAAAGTGCTTTATAAAGATTACCTAGTTGAAGTCCTGTTAGTTCCTATAAGCCTTAGGGTAAAAAGGGGACGCCAGGCGGACAATATAGCAACTATATAGGAGATAGTAAAACAAATGGAACGCCTTATACTAGGACTTATAATTACCCAGATCCAATGGCTTTAATAGGAAAATATAAACCAAGCATATAATAAGAATAATAAGAGGATATAAGAGGCGCTAGAGACTTGCTAGGGAGACAATAGATAAATGCATAGCTCCCTTATTATTAGTATATATACACTAGGAATGCAAAAACTCCTTATCTAAAAAGAAATAATTATAAATGGCCTTATATATAACATAAGGCTCTATAACCATAGACTATACCTAAAATAATATTATTGCTGCGCATAATAGGGATACACCTAATCCACATACGCAGCACAGGTGTGCTGCGGCCATTGTACAGGCCCCTATAATATAAGATAATATATAAATTAAGACTAAATAAAATGTGTAAACTGTCACCAAAGTATATATAAGGCGTAGGAGAGAGAAGACTGTATTAAATATAGGAGATAAAAGGAAAGGGCTTAATAGCTACAGGAACAACTGCATGCTAGGTTATATAAATGGAAATAACAGGCAATAAGCTAGGGGGACATAGGTGTCTTCCTAGCATTTCCTACCTTTAATACTAGGGGACTAAGCCAGCCATCCCAAGCCTTAATGGGCTAAAAGCGACGCTATGTGATATTACCAGACTAAACAGGGATATAAGGGATATATAGGATATAAGGGAGAGAACGCCTAGTAGGAAGACCCCTATAGACAGCTATAGTAAGTTTAAGGCCGGGACAATTAAGAATTAGATTTAATGCGGTAAATATAACACACATAGCTGGCTTATAAGGGGTATATAGCCAACCGGTAAGAATAGGGGAAGAACCAAAGGCAATAACAAACTTAGATTTAGAAAGGCTAGTAGAAATATAAAACATAGGAATAGAAAGCTCTATATAAAATAAGTAGTGGCCAGAGAGTAAATACAGGAGATAGAAGTTCTAAACATTTTAGAGAAAGTAGAAATAGAAGAAGTAAGGAGCAAAGAAGAGGCAAAGGACCCCCACCAGGGGTCCGCCACTTAACCATTATATAGTATAACTGCGGCAATACGAACCACCATCTAGTAAGGCCCCTACTAGATAGTCTAGACCTAGAGAAATACTATATTCTTGCTATATAAGAGCCGTATTATAATACCTATATATAATTAATATACTGCCCCCAAGGATTCTAGCTCCTATATAAACCAAAAGCAGCCATACACGTATGCTTTATAATTAGTAAAAATATTAGCCTTGCCTTATAGTCATAGCAGGCAGTTAACCTAGATATTGCAGTTATAACCATCCAGATATATAGGGGACTAGTATAAATTATTAATATCTATAACCCTAGGGTCAAAGGGGTAGCATAGACAGAGAATATTATATCTATAATAAGCTTGCTAAAAACTAAATACGCGGAGTTTATTCTACTAGAAGATATAAACCTCCACCACCTATAGTGGGGGGGCATCTATATTGCTGCTAATTAATAGATAGAGTGCCTACTAAGAGCTATAGATAATGGGGGCCTTAAGCTAGCTACCCCCCTAGGTGCAATTATATGGCAATAGGGCACTGCCAAAAGTATAATTAACCTTACAATTATAGACGAAAACCTATACCAGAGACTTAAAAGGTGTTCCCTTAAAAAAGAATAGGCACTTACCTTAGACCATATTCCTATCCAGATATAACTAGATCTGGACATTAAGGCGTAACTAAATAGTAAAAGATATGTAATAAGGAAGCTTAATATAGATAGCTTCCTTAATATAATTAAACAATAACTTTAAGACCTAGAAGAAATCTACCTAATACTAAACAAGTAAGGCTTATTAGCTACCCCTAAGGAAATTAATTAAAGACTAGAAAGGATCCAGGCAGTAATTAAAAGCGGGCTAAAAGAGTACTGCCTAGTTTTAAAACCGGGCCCCTACACGTAATACGCATAGTCTGCATAGTGCGCGGCCCTTATAGCCGGTCAATGACGAGCAAGGAGGAAATACACAAGTAGCCATAATTCTGAGGATAAGAGATAATATAAAGATATAAGAAACTAGCTAAAGAATACCCTAAGAAAAGAAGCAAGGAATAACTGGAGACGGTTTATAAACAAATATACTACTAACCTAAGTCTCCCCTATAATAAGGGCCTTTAGACCATAGTGAAATGGGTAAAAAAAAAGGTAGAATACCTAGTAGAAGATCTATACCTACTACCCCTATAAAGAGCAGGCGAACTATAGGCTATAAGCAATAATAATAAGAAGGCAAAGATCCTTATAGAAAGATTTTTCCCTTAACCGGCTCTAGTAGACCTTAGTAATATTACTAGTAAAACACTAGTGACTTACCTAAGGGTTAACAGTGATATAACAACTAAAGAAATGGCTAGAACTATTAGCCGCCTTTTAAATAATATAGTACTAGGACTAGATGGGATTTTAAATAAAGCCCTAAAGACCTATAGACCACTTATAGCACCTTAGCTTACAGATGTAGCTAGAGCATGCTTTGTAATAGGCTACTACCTATAACTTAGAAGATCCATAATAACGGTTATCTTATAAAAAGAAGGTAAAGTAGACTACTTAATCCTAGGAAGCTACCGCCCTATTGCCTTAGAAAACACCCTAAGCAAGATCTTAAAAAATGTTATAGCAGACTATATAGCAGATATGGTAAAGAAACACGCCCTACTACTATAAAGCTAAATAGGGGCAAGAAAGAATCGCTTAATGCTATTAGCACTTATACTACTCGCTACTACCATTAAAACTGCATGGGCTATGCGAAAGGACTTTATAGTATTAATGCTTAGCCTAGATATTAGCGGCGCCTATAATAATATACCCTATAAGCGTCTCCTATACATCCTTAGGGCAAAGGGCTTCCTAGAATAGATTATTTAATTTATTTAAGGATTTATAGGCTAGAAAGAAATATTACTAGTCTTTAATAAATACTAGAGCCCCCCTATTGCAGTTATAATAGGAATACCACAAGGATTACCTCTATTGCCTATACTCTTCCTCTTCTTTGTAAGTAACCTGCTTAACACCTTTAAGGAAGGGGCGACCTAGGGAATAGGCTTTATTAATAACACAAACCTAATTATATATAGGCCAACAGCCGCAAAGAACTGTAGGACACTAGAGAAAGCTTATAACACCTATATAGAATAGGCAAGATGATATAGAGTCTAATTCTTACTAGAGAAATACTAGCTAATCTATTTTATAAGAAAACGTAACCAATCTGCAGATCTTTAGCATATAATCTATATCTAAGGCTTTGGGGGTTAACTGGTTTAAGGCCTAAGGGTATTAGGAGTATAGGTAGACAGCAAGCTCTAGTGGAGCGTATATACGGCGCAAGCGGCCTGTAAGGGCTAAGCACAGTATATTACCATGTCTAGGATTGTTAATTTTACATAGGGTCTATACTTTTAGAGGTTACGCCTACTATATATAGCAGTTGTCTGGCTAACCATAACGTATAGATCTAGTATTTGGGCTATTAGAGAAACTAAGAAAGGCCCCTCTAAATTACTCTTTAAACCACTCTAAAAGGTCTAAACAGCCTGCCTTAAAAGTATAACAGGCGGGTATAAGCGAACGGCTATAGTACTACTTAAAAAGGAAGCCAATATTCCCTCCCTATAACTATATATTAAAGCTGATGCAATATAAAGGGTGTAAAAGGAACGTAACTCTAATATTATAAAGTATATTAAGACACGCCTAAACAAACTATAGAGGGACCCTAGGGTACCCTATAGAAGAAGAAACCAACAACCCTAAAGTAGGGAAGATATATTAGGAAAATAGATAGAGAAAGCAGAAGAAGAATAGTACAGCACTAGGGCCTAGGCCTATATAGAGGAGAAAGGGAGACGCGTAAAAGGCTAGTAAAAATAATAGTAAGGGAGAGAAAGGAGCTAAAGTAGAGCATAAAAGAGTACTGGAAAACCATCTACCGCAACACAATACTGGTTAGACTGATGCTGGAGAGATAAATAGGAGTTAAAGGTATAGAGGCAGACTTAGGCAAGGGGAACCCAAGCTATAGTATAGGTAATGCTATAGGGGGTAAATACCTAAGGGCTCTAAAAGGGCCTAATAAAGGCAGAAAATATAATAGCAACACTCTTAAGGATAGGAATAATAGGACTAAAAGATTGGCTTTACTAGGTAGGTGTCCTAGTAGGTAGC
>Ga0307507_10004766_pt1 | contig 23425 bp, 27 predicted proteins | sample 7_EM_MG_FD_207223 | JGI IMG/M metagenome (GOLD analysis project Ga0307507, IMG submission 207223) | Populus trichocarpa ectomycorrhiza microbial communities from riparian zone in the Pacific Northwest, United States - 7_EM | ecosystem: Host-associated > Plants > Roots > Unclassified | place...
TGTGTGAGAGAGTATGTGTGAGAGCACAGAGAGAGAGAGCAAAGGAAGCGAGAGAGAAAACTATGAGAGAATCTGAGTGTGGGGGGTGGTACAGTACCGTACCGTACGGCAAGGAAAACGATTCCCACTCTCCGTAATCACGGCTTTTTTTTTTAATTTTTTTAATTTTTTCTTTCCCTTCTTCGCTCTTTTTTTTCTTCCCGTCCTTCTGGTTCGAATACTAGTCAGTCAATTACCTAATATCGACTTCACAGACACTCTTTCTTTCTTTCTTTCTTTCTTTCTTTCTTTCCTCTTTCCTTCTCTCTCTCTCTTCTTTCTTCTCTTGCGTTGACAGGACTATATTTTTCTCTCTGGAACTTTTGTAGGGAGAGGGCCGAGTTTGGTTACTTGATGGGAGTGGCGGCTTAGTTACACACACGTATCCCATGAAATGGGGAAGGGGGGGATAATGCACAGTATGAAAGAGACCTTTTGTAGTTTGGGTATATATTCCAACACCAAGTAAACGCTTTCGTTTGTGTCTCACCTCTTTTCACCATGTCATAAACCCTTCTCGCCAATAAACGTATCATACAATAGCCGTTCGCCAGAAGTCTGACACTGTGGTAACGCCACAAATCTTAAATCCTGGCGCAACTCGTCAATTATATTTGTCGTCACTCTTCAACTCGGCACTCCGTGCTTTGAGAGGATACTGTAGTGGCAATGTGCGGTTCAGGTATTAAGGCCTTATCGATAACAAGAGCACCACGGATAACGATTACAGTACGAGTACAGTACCGGTATGCCATATTTTTCGCCCATACAAAATACCGTTCGAACGACATATGATTTCCCCACAAAGGCACCCAGCACCAATACAGTACTGCGCTGCAACATTGCTCTACATGAGCGAGCAAAAAATGTCCTAACTAGCCTTATCAATGATACCCCGAAAACAATTGGCCGCGATCCACTCCAAGCCCGTTCAGAAGCCCTCAGAGACTGACATTGATCACGAACCAAGCAGGTGGGGTCAAAAGGGGAATTACAAAAAAAAAAAAACTCGATCTGATTTTTTTCATGTGTCCCTTTTCCCTGCATACCATGCACGGCCCCAGCCGAACAAAATAAACTACGGTGAACCCTGGGACGCCTTCCCTAGCCTTACCATCATCCCTGTCGGCACTGCCTTCCATCCAACGCTTGAACATGGTATATATACAATAGGTTCCAGGTTGGATAATATATATATCGCAGCAACGAAGACTATGATTCTCCCTTCCTACATCCCCTCCCTTTTATATTCGCGACGGACTCTATTAGAACATGAATGAACAGAAATGAAGTTCTAGAAGACGAAAAGAAAGAAATGGAAATGGAAATGGATAATCTGCCATGGACAGGTATATCTGCGGGGAAAAACGTGCACTTGTAAAAGATACAAGCGATGATATATATAAAGGCGCTCGATATCCCGGAAAGGAAAGGTATAATTCTCTAGACGGAGGGAAGCTAATGCAAAACCTGTATCCCGGGACGCTTAAACCAATGGCTCTGGGGTAACGAAAAACAGTAGAGCATAGTAATGAGACGTAAAAGGGAAAGCAACAGAAAGAACCTAGCTGACTATACAATCTCAGCTGGTGCGCCCCCCTATTTCCCCGTTCCCCGAACGAAACAAACCCTACCAGATTTAGAAGTTCACGCAACGGAATGAAAGTCGTCAAGTTAAAACATTATGAAATATAAAAAACCCCAAGGTGCAAGTGTTCCCGTGACATGGAATAACTGAAATATAGGGGTATTACCGGCTGAAAGGATAGGGTGAACAGACGAACGGTGGAAATGATACGTGCATTTTACCACACACAGTAACCACCCTGTGTTCCGTAAGTACTGTGCAGAAGATAGCCGGATGGAGCAAACTTACATCGACAACAATGTCAGACCCGGTCATGAAGGTCGATGCATCAGACGCAAGGAAGATGGCAGTGTTGTTCAATTCATCGACATTTCCGAGCCGGTTCATGGGTGTGCGTGAGCACCACATCTTCTTCTGAGCATCAAGAGCCGGGACACGGTTCAAAGCGGTATCCATGTAACCGGGCGAGATAGAATCTATTTTTCAGCAGTTAGCTCTCCAATTCCAACCCAATGAGAAAAATTCAATCATGTGAATTACTTACTAACGCGAATCTTGTGAGGAGCCCACTCGGCAGCAAGCGACTTGCCCAATTGAATGACAGCCGCCTTGGAGGCATTGTAGCAACTCTGCTGTTGTGGCCAATTGACAATATGCCCCGACATGGAAGCGATGAAGATGATAGAACCTCCAGTTCCCTGCTGGATCATGATCTTTCCAGCAGCTTGCGCACACAAGAATGTACCAGTGAGATTGATGTCGATCAGACGACGGAACCGCCCGATATCGTAGGTTTCCGCAGGCATATTAGAGCTAGTGAAAAGTAGGTCAGTAATTCGTTGAGAGTCCAATCGGTTAAGGAAACGCACTCTGCAATACCCGCAGAGCAGATGAGAACATCTACGCTCCCAAGATCCAGAGCGATCTATCGACAGGAAATCAGCGCCAGTCATCCAATTGAGGTTAGACAAGAGGATCATACACTCTGGATAACATCATGAACAGCCTGTTCCTCACGAACATCCACCTTGTAGAACGCAGCAGCAATGTTATACTTCTTATTCAAAGCCTCTGCCGCCTCGTCACCATGTTCCTGCAAAACATCCATGATGGCAATCGCCTTGCAGCCAACCTGACAGAGAGCCTCTGCCATATTGTACCCTAAACCTCGCGCACCACTAAAGGGATAAAAGACCCCCCAATCAGCGAAACTACCCCATTTGCATCCTAACCTAATCCAACACCATGTGCGGGGCAGGCGGGGGGGGATGATGAAAATAATAGGTAAGGGAGTGGGGAACAAACCCCGTGACAACAGCAACCTTTCCAACCAAGCAAAACCTCTGAAGGGCCTCAGGAAGCAGCGGGTGACCGGCCGCAGAAGAGGAGGCAGGAGCATACTGTTGTTGCTGCTGCTGGTGGTGGTGATGCTGCTGCCGATGGGACTGCTGCTGTGAAGTGGTGCTCATGGTAGCAGGAGTCTGAGGAGCGAAGGACATGGCTGAATTATGGAAATAAAAGGTAATCTAGATTAAAAGAGGAAGAGAAAAAGAAAAGAAAGAAAGAAAAAAGAGTAGTTGAAAATGGCTAGTTTGTTGTTGCTACTGTTGCTAAGGATGAAAAAGGGTGACTTGAGGTGGGGTGTTCTTGCCCTCTTATCCTAAAACAACAACCGTCAGAAATTTGTATCCCCAATGGTGGAGAAGAGAAAAATTGGGATGAAAAAATAAAAAATAAAAAATACCGATAGTGTACGAGTTCTAGGAGCGGGGGTGAGCCGATAAGAGGAAGATTGAAGAAGTTTATTAAACCCTGAAGAAGAAAGAAGAGAGGGGTAGGAGAAGGATAAGAAAGGGAGGTACAGCACTAGTACAGAGAGAAAAAGTGGGAGAGAGGAGGGATATGCGTCGAAGGCGCAAACAGACACAGATTAACGGCAGAATGACAGGTTACAGGATAGTCCTACGAAAATGAGAAGAGAGGGATGAGAGTGAAAAGAAGGAAAAAATAAAATAAAGATATGGGAGCTAGCTTCTCACTGGCTCGGGTGCAGAAGTAGGGAAAAAGGAGCCCCTACGGTACCCACAGAATTTGTGTATGTAAAGTACTTACGTGCGGTATGTGCAAACACCTCCCGGTATCTTGATCTTTTTTCTTTTCGTTTTCCTTGTTTCTCCCCTTACCCTACTTCAGTTCTTCCCGTACGGTCGGTATTGGACGGTGCCGGTATAAACAGTTGCCTGTAGCAAGCAGCTAGCTTCGAAGTCGAGCGTTAAAGTTACTGTAATGTTGATGGGGAGGAAGAGTAGGAGCAGGAATAGGTAGAACGGTAAGTATTAACTTAGTAGGACTGGGAAGGAAGAAACGGGACAACTCGTATTATGGCAGTAAAGATACGGTATGCAAAACGCCGGAACGGTGTGAGGTGGAATGGAGTCGAGCCGTCAAGTTCAAGTCAAAACTTCCGAGGGGGGAGAAAGAGAGGGAGAGAGAACGATATGATACCGGTATTTTGATAGATAGATATCGAATGAACAAATGAGCCAAACAAGATGCGATAATCCTCCACACACCCGGAAAGGAAGAGAAGCCCTCAATATATACCCACCCACTCACTCACCCCCTTCTTCGAAGAGGGCTGGGAAACACGTACACACGCTCTCTCTCTCACACACATTCTTCGTGGACCTCGTACCACGATAGTAGCATAAATAAGCATCGTGTACCTAGACCTCCCTTGAATGGGTCTGAAGGGCATGTAAACTGAACCATGCCTGCCCAGTCAGTCAGCCCGCCCGGCAAACTAACGAACGAGCGAACCCAAAAAAACTTCCGCACAGACCGTGGGCCCGAGATCACGGAAGAGCCCTTCCCTCCACCGAGCAAGCCAACTGTGCAGCGCTCAAACTCCTCTCTCTCTAAACCCTCCAAGTACCGCAATGCCATTGTTCAAGTCAAATGACAAAAGCACATCATCACCGTGCAGTGCAGTTATAGCTGCAGCGCGGTGCGAAAGAAAGGAACAAATAGTGAGAGCGTGCGGTAGCGGTCCAAATAAGATATCAATATCGACACTGCAACGGAGATTTATCCATATATGATACCGACGCTCTACCGGTATGCAACAGCAACTTCCAGAAGCGCAGGTAAGTACCGCACGGGTACTCGAGTAGGCAAGTTAAGTTTAAGCATCCACTCACCCGACTTACCGAACCAGTGGAAATTATGGTTTCCCAATGAGAGCGTGTGACATGAGAGACGACGGTACCGGTACGAGCAGTTGTATGATAATACTTATCCGGCTAAGCTAAGCTACTAGCTGTGCTGGTACTATACACTACCCGTTCCCTACCATAAGGTACTCTACAGGAGCTCTTCTCAGGATGCCAGGGAAGATTAGCCGGTCGGAAGAGATCGTCCTCTCGAAAGATGAATTCAGAGAGAGGCGGGTGGAGGAAAAAACAAAAAACGAGAAAGTTTGCTCTGAGGGGAATGGAGGAAGGAATTGTTTTCACCAAACTCCAGAGCAAATCTGCTGCGGCATTCGAAACTTTCTTTCCTCCCCAGCCACAACACACAATCGTGGGCTTCCCTTCCTCAACCAAGCCCCAACTTCACACAAATTCACAACGTCTCACCCCTGTCTCATCCGTCCAACCCGAAAAAAAAGAAGGAAAAGAATGGAAAGAAGAAAAAAAGAAAGAAAAAGAGGCCAGGGTCTTTGAGACCCTATTGCAACCTAGCCTGGCACTTCCCTTCCCCGGCCGGGAGCCCCCCCACATAATGGATCGGCCAATCTGGACATTCAAAAACCTCCACGATGCTCTTCTTGCATCAGCTGACTGCTCTCGAGCCTCAGTCGAAATTGCTGTATGGTGCCGTAGGCAAAACAAATCTCACGAGCGAACAAAGAAAGGGAGGAAGGAGAGGACCTTCCTTTTTGCCCCCCCCCCCGTTTGGGAAAAGTATTGCTGGGAGAGAGTAGATTGTGTACCCCGGCGGGCACGCACAAGCACATTGACTGACCATGTAACTTAAACGCAAAAAATGAGGCGAAGAGTACAGAAAATGATTTCGCTTGCCATGGAGTAAGTAGGAAAAGAAAACAACCAATACCCATTGAAAAATGGACAGAAAAAGTGAGAAAGCAAAGCCAAACACCAAATTGCCAGTGTCTACCGCCACACGCACACACATTCGCTCACATAGCCAACATATCCGAGCATACCGGTACCAGAACAGTAGAGGAGAAGTACCGCACCGTAGGAAAGTCGCAACTAGGCTGAAATTGAATTTCTTTTTTTGGAAAATTTCCACCCTTCCATATCCCCTCACCATCACATCTCCCGTTCCTCAACCTAATTAGGAACATCACATGGTCTCAACGTAATTGCTGCAACAAGCGCACCGATCCATAAGCTTCCAAGATCTAAAACCCCACGTTTTTCTTTCTCCTTTCCATGCAGGAAGGCGTGAGAGGGGGGACAGTCACTCACCTTGGGAATATTCCTGTTTTACCATTGATCTCTCCAGTCCACCAGTCCTAAAAGCAATTGGTCAGCACCCTCACAACCACACTGGCTAAAGTGATACTAACATTTTTCGAATCGGTCTTCTTTACAATGGTGATGATATCACCTTTTTTAAAACCTAAAAGCATTCAGCAAGCATACTCATCATCCACGATTGGCGAAAAATTTCATACCCAAATCACCCGGTTGATCCGCCTCAAAGGTGTATAACGCAACAGCTTGGTTGGCGCTGAGCTCGGCCTTGTGCGCGAACGGTGGCTTTGGTTTAAAGACTGGTTTGGGCCCTGTGGGTCGTTTGGGCGCAGGCGATTTATCAGAGTAGGTGCTGTTGAAATGCTGCCTCTGGAACTGAGCGCTTTTGGAACTTTCATATTTGTCGAATGTCTGAGCAGGGTCTGGACGATGCGATGCTCTCCATGCAGCATCAGCGGGATCATCTCTATCTCTATCCCGGTCGTATACATCATCCTGCCATGTAGATGCCCTAGAAACCCCACGCGGAGAGCCACCGTCCCGGTCGTCCTTCCAAGCCGTCGAAGACCTGGACAAGTTACGATTTCCTATCGAGCCCCGCCTTGTTCCTTCACCGTAAGCATTGCCGCTCTGACCCTCCCAGATGGACTCATCTCTATCAGTGTCGTAAGTAGGAATGTCATTATACATATCGTCATAGTTCACACCGGTAAGGTTTCCAGAGAATACACGGGAGCTCAAAACCCGAATGAGTGCATCGGCGTCATGTGGTGGGGAAACGCTGCCGCTAAGCAGCTGCTTGGCAGAGACGTTCCCCCCATAAAACTTCTTGTTGGCATCCTTTCGTTCTACAATCACTGAACCCTCTAACGAGACACCGGCAAAAAGGCCCTTGGTTTTACTGCTCGAGATCAGCCACTGTACGACAATGCAAGGATTCTTGGCGAGTGGGAATGGTGGAGCACCTGTACGAAAAAATCCCGGCCACAGATCTCAAACTTGCTGCACCACTAGCTTCGGCATTTCTTCCTACGGGACCTGCAGCTACGGATACGTTTCCTCCAAGCGTGATGCTGCCAACCTGAGCGAAGGTTTTGACGGCATTCGAGTCGTTCAGGATCATGACAAAGTCGGTCAATTCAGCACCAATCTGACCTCCAAACCCAGCGCTACACAGCATAATAATCAGTTTCCCGTGCTAGCAATAAGAATCCTAAATGTTACTCACCCAGCCGTAGCAATTGCGGACGGAGCGGACCAAGCTTCACCAAAAGTCAGTCATAAGCGCAAGAGACACAAAAACGCAGAAATAAAAGCATAAATTTACTTCCATCGGCCTTCCTCGCAACCACCAATCCAGACCCCACTCTGCCTGAGAATAAGAATCCCGCTTTAAGCACTGTGATAATCGCCAACCCCTAAATAATTCACAAACCAAATTATTAGCCCTCCCAACCCACGACACAAAAAGAAAGAAAACGAGATAAAAATAAAAAAGCGAGCCCCACCTTTGCATTAGAAAGTACAGACGGCGGAATAATTTTATCAGGCCCAAAGCTCTGTTTAGGATCAACAAACGAAGCCAAGATCCTGGAGGCCTTACGGCACTCGCTCTGTAGACTGGCCGGGAGCGGATTGCTGTCACAGTTGGCATTAGATTACGGGGAGGGAGGAAGAGATAAGGGGGTCTCACTTGATCCCCATAGCTTCTCAAACAAGCACTTTCAGCTGCAGGTACCGGTAGGTAGGTAGGTAGGTAGGTAGGTTGGTGGATAGAAACAAGTGTGCCGATTGGATAGTATCGAGAATAGGAGGACTACACGGTGGATAAAGTAGATGTACCGGTATCGTATGTAGCAAAGGGGGGGAGTGAGGTAGAGAAGGGTAGCGGGGTAGCTAACTGAACCTCGTAAGAGCACCGCAAGAGAAAGAAATAAGAGGAGAGAGGAGAGGAAAGAGTGCCAAAAATAGTATGACGACGACGCTCTCACGTGAGATTAATTAGCAGCAACAGCAAGGCAAAAGGTTACAAAATCACCGTGCCAAACGAAACCGCGATTGACTGGTCTAATAACTGGAGACAGAGGAAAGAGCGAGCGAGCGAGCCAGTGAGTGAGTGAGTGGGTGAGTGAGTGGATGGGTGGATACGAGAAGGGAGAGAAACTGCGCAAAAGTGTAGACAAATAGCATCACCACCCGAGACCGAACCTGCTATCATACCAACGAAAGACCCAAACTTTCCCACACATGATGTAAGTCCCCTCTCTTTCGCTCGGGGTGGGGTCTTGGCCGTACGAGTACTATATTGGACTCGAGTATGATACAATCAACTTACTCCGCCTCCTCCCGTTATATCCATTTACAGTACCGATAACCCCGCTACAATGACCTTTCTGTTTGATTACACATCACAATCACCACCTTAGTGAGCCTAGTATGACAATCTCCCACAGCTTCCCCGCCAGGTTGCTTGTGGCCACAAACGCGCACGTGCACACGCGAGCGGGGAGAATTTAGCTATGGCGTAACGCGGTATGACCCGGTGTGATAATCGCGTGTTGGATTCCATTCCCCTTGATAGGAATTGAGGCATGGATTGCACGATTACAGTGTTCAAATTTTTTGTATGATATTTGCTTGCTCTGGTCCCACAAGATTCCCATTTTCCGAGTTACACAAAGAGGCTGCTGCCGTGAAAGCGTGAGTACGTATTGCATCATATCATACCGCAGAGGCTATGGTATGATAGTACCGTATAAGAGAAGAACTCCGCTATCTCACCCTGACCACGCACTTACCGTACCGTACCGGCACTGAGAGAAAAAAAATGAGGAATACAGGTCAGGAAAATCTCCGGAGAGAAAAAACATGGAAGAAAAAAGAGGAAAACTCCCAATCCCTAATGATAATAATAATAACAATTTAAAAAAAGAAAAAGAAGAAAAAGAAAGAAAAGACTACACACATGAAGTAAAAAATTAATAAGCAAACAAGTAAAAAAAGGGAAAGAAAGGAAGCGAGAGACAACTATTCTGCTATCCAAGTCACGGGGGGTAGGTAAACCGGCTCACGCGGAATGGAGACACAGAAAGACTGTGATAGGAGAAATAGGAAATTCATCAACCGTCCTATTGAAGACTCATTTTCATAATTGCATCGTGGGTATCTAAACCACATCAACCACCATTCATCGCTTCGCCTGGGGAGAAACAAACATACCACTCATGCCCTGAAAGTTCAACCTCTTCCCCCCACCCCCTCCGCCAAGGGGCGGAGACGCCGCAAGTATGGGACTACCGGAGAGGCCCGGTGACACAGCCCTTCTTTTGAAGACGTTGGGCTCAAAACGCTCGTCTTGGGTTCTTCTACGCTTTGCTCGGCGCATTTCTGCTGGCATGCTGGCGACGGGTGAGTTTACGACAGATTCCGAATTCATCTGTGTGTTTGTATATAAGCGCGGTAGACCTAAGGGGGGTGGAGAAGGAGGGTGGTGGTTACCATTATGTCACCGTCGGTGGACATTCTGAGGCCAGGGAATGCAGGAGGACTGCCGCTCAGTCCCTCCATTTGGTCTCCGAACCAGAAGCCTCCGTGTCTTTGGGCTTGCTTGGAAAAGCTGATGCCAATCCCTTTATTGCTGTCTCCGTAACTCATGCCTTCGTCTTCCTCACGGATGTCGGATAACTCTGCGTCTTGAGCGCTTGCTGGACCTGGGGGAGGCGAATCGTCTTCTTCATCACGTATTTGACGGGTTATTTCAGCTTCCCTCTTAACTTCCATATCAAGCGGCGAGGCTTCTTCGATGAGTGCAGCTTTGATACGTTGGAAATTCTTAGTCTTGGGCTAAATTCCGCACAAACTCATCAGTAACCTCCCCCTCCCTCGAGCCAAGGACCCAATACACACTAGTAATGATCCACGCCTAGACACCGGCCTCCTAATAGGATCCGGTCTATCCTTCTCGTCTTCATTCACAGTCCCACCAAACAACCCCATACTCCCACCCCCACCACCGCCTAGTTTCCCAATCTTGAAAGAACTCCTCAAAACCTGACTAAGACTCTCCTTCCTCCTAGCCCCCCCCTCCCCCTGCGGCCTCCCAAAATATCCCCCCGTAAACGCACTCCCCAACTGCACCGGCGGAGTGGTAGGCGAAGGGCTCGCCAGACTACTGTTACTAGCACTAGCAGAGGAATTAGAACTATGTCTACTCCTGCCGCGGGCACCCAACCTCGCCTTCTGGTGATTCCTCAAGGAAATAGAGGCGGCGGATTCGTTATTCGACATAGCGGGCGTGGTAGGCGTGTTGAGTTCAAAATCCAAATCGACATCCAAATCCTCGTCGGATGAAGAGCCACTGTCGTCGACACTGGGCGCGTAGTCTAGCATGCAGGTGGATCCCAACGACGACGCATGGGACGAGGAATTATGGCCACCGCCGCTGCCATGATGGTTTGTTATGGGTGAGTCAGAACCTTTGTTGTGGTTGCTGCTGTTCCGCGGGATTGGGAAGTAGGTATGGTTTAGTGGTGAGGAGTCTGGAGACGGTTGCTCGGCGAGAGTGGAATGGTGAAGGGAGGTACCTGTGAGCGGGAGGTTGTTAGCCTATTATCTATCACACAACGAGCTCCCGTCTACTAAGAAAAGAAGTAAAGGATGCAATCATACAAGCCCGAGCAAAGTCAAGCCTGGGCCTCCTCGCAACCGAGTAACCAAGTGCAGGATCCAAAACCGGAGATAAGGGCCCGCGAGAAGGCATCTGTAGAGATAATCGTCCAGGGAAATTCAATCGCCTAGGAGTAAAGGGTGCAGAAGCCGCTCCTGCCCCTGCCGCTGTTGATGAAGAAGGGGTAGAGGAATTGTTGTTGATGCTGTTGTTGTTGTTGGTGCTAGCAGCTGGAGCAGTAGAATTAGAAGTAGCAATCGTACTAGCTATCCGGTCAGATTGGGTCTCTGAGAGCTTCTTGTCAGCATGAGCAGCGGACGCGGGGGGGGCTATTGCTGCGGCATGGGGTGGTGGAAGCGAGGCGGCCAGTTGGGAGGATAGTGACGAGGTAGTGCGTCTTGCTCCCGGTAGTGGAGTGGGGGTTGACGGACGGGGACTGGCGGAATGCATTCTTTCTGTTGGTGACGGGCGGAGACTCTGTCTGTCTGTCTGTGTCTCTAGCTCTCTGTTTCTCGTGTATGGTAGCTGCGCTGTACTGCGGGGGTGTGTGTGGTGGTTAAATGTTCGGATTATGTTCCCCTCGACTTCCTCTGGTTGGTACCGGTTAACCTGTAATAATTATTGTATTAATATTGTTACTATCGTAAAGCCCCGACGGGGTTATCCATTCGGGAATTTTGTTGTTTATTTTCTTCTTGTGCGGGTACGTACCGTGATGCGATAACATAATAATTGTGGTAGAATAGAACGGTGTCAGTGGTGGTGGTGGTGGTGGTGGTGGGGTAAAGATTTGTTGGTAAACATCAAGCTATTGTAAACCAACTTTTTCGGAGGAGCCTCCATTTTTCCTCACTCAATCCGCCGAGAGATCCTTCTTATCGCATTCCCAGCATTCCCACCACCCACCTATTTCTCTCCTTCGTGGGGGTTATGGAATCATAGCGCGTCACTCAGATCAAGAAACTTGGGTTTTGGCTATTTTCTGGCGCCACGTCCGCCTTGGCTCTTCGACACCACCACCACCACCGCCACCACACGCATAAACCAAGCCAAACATCGCGAACATCCATTCTCTAAAACAACTCACGGAACAAAGCAAAACACCTCACACCGGATCGCAATCATGCAAGGTTTTAATATGGGGTACTTCTTCCCTTCCTCCCTCCCCCACCTATAATACTAACGCCCATTCGCCAGACGCTACGTCCCCCCGGACCAAGAAGGCATCTACACCGGTAATCAGCTTCACAAAAAGAAACCCCCGGGAATCCATGGCAGCACCCAAACCGTGCGTTTCGAAATGCCCTTCGGCATCTTCTGCCTCACCTGCGACGGACACATAGCGCAGGGTGTGCGCTTCAATGCCGAGAAGAAGAAAATCGGCAAATACCACGCCACGCCGATATTCAGCTTCCGCATGCGACATGTCAGCTGTAGCGGGTGGATCGAGGTGCAGACGGACCCAAAGAATACGAGGTACGTTGTCACGGAGGGGGGGAAGAAGAAGGGTGGAGATGAAGAGGGGGAGGGGGCGATGGTGGAGGAAATCCGCATTCGAGATCCGAATATGCCGGACGATCCGTTCGCCGCGGTAGAAAAGAAGGTCGTGGATAAGGCGGGCGTCAAAAAGAGCACCGAGAGGATCGAGGAGTTGCGTGGGTTGAGCGATAGGCAGTGGCTCGACCCCTACGAGCATTCCAGGAAAATGCGAAGGGTGTTCCGGGAGAAGAGGAAGGAGTTGCAAGCGAAGGACGCTGCGAACGAAGCTATCCGTGACCGTGCGGGGCTGCACATCGAGCTCCTCGACGAGATCCCTGAGGATAAGATTCGCGCGCAGTTGATCGAGTTCGGGCCGGATTATGGGGATAAGGTCGAGGAGGCTAGGACGAAGCCTCTGTTCCCTACTGCTACTACTACTACTGCTACTTCTGCCCGAGATTCCGCGAAGGGGGCTTCCAAGAGGGATACGGCGGGGAAGACGAAGGCGCAACTGGCTGCTGAGGCTGCGAGGGAGAAGTTACAGAGCGAGATTCGGAGGAATACGAGGGCAAGGGTGGATCCATTTCTGAGCTTCGATAAGCCCAAGGTTGGATTGGAGTTTAAATTGCTCAAGAGGAAGCATGTGGGGGCTGGGCCCGAAACTGAGACCGAACTTGAGCCTCAGTCTTGTGCTCAGGATGGAGGGCAGCCGGACGAGCCGCCTGGGGAGGCTGTTGCCGATGGGATCGGACGTGTACAGCCGGGAATCTCGTTAGGCCTGGGCGCGTATGGATCTGACGATGACTGATGAGGTTCTGTGTATATATCCGTTCTCGTGGTTTTATGGGGTTCGGGACACCTGCGGCGGCATTGTTATGGCGTTTTTGGCTCGGTTTCGCTCGCTTGGGCACGGTTGGTTATTGACTGGGAAGCGTATTATCATAGAACTTCATGACATGTCTACACTCAAGCCCAGGCATAATATCCGCATCCTCTGTGCATATATAGCTATAATGAGCGCACAGAGCTTCGATCAAGCGTTTCAGCTTACAAATCGGCTTTTTTTATATTTTCTTGGGAAAGAAACTATCTAGCAGCCAACTGGGCGATGGTTAAGAGAGCCGTGCTCCCCAGTTACGATCAGCACAGCTACAACACAGGTTTATTAACCCGCTTATGTTTTCTTGGATCGTTCCTTCTCAGCAGTCTCTTATCTCTGGTCCCTGTTCCACCTTCCCAGTAACCCGTGTACCTCTTGATGAATGCATGCTTACAGTAGGCACATTCTTCTGGGCGATACTGCTGTTCACTGTATCGTACCCAATACGTCAGTAGCTAAATCATGTGGGGGTGGCGCCGGGCGTACTAACCGAGAACAGGTTCCGCAGATCATTCTGTTTGCATGTTCCCAATGATGGAAAGGTTCAATTTGCTCGTCGTGACATTTGTCACATGGGAAGACCTACACATTGTGGTTAGCATTTGGCTTTGTACAAATTGAGGGTGATGGCATGCCTTGTTGCAGCTGTTGCAGCAGAAGGTGGCTAGGTTAGCAGCGAGTCATCATAGTTGGCCTTCGCATATCTTACCAAGAAAACCTAAACCAGCGAGTGCCTAGAAGCTGTTAGCGGGTGAGTATTTGGTACTGTCAAAAGGGTTCCTACTCTTTTTGTAATGTGCACAACGTCCCTGGAAGGGCAGCTCATGGCCGATGATATAGCGCTCGCGTTCGGTGGACTATTAGAATCTTAGAAAGGATTAGTGGGATGGTATTGTGAGTTTTAAGGTACCTTCTTCTTAGGAACTTGAGATGCTAGCTCAGTTGACACTGTGGAACCTGTTAGCATTCGCTCAGTAGAAATATTTAGTGAATAATCGATTATAATACTATTTACCTTCGTCTTCAAATGTAATCCGTAGCAACTTTATTTCTGGAATGAGGATGCCTGGAGGGTGCGTTAGGGCTTAGATCATTGAGAGCTTGAGATGGAAGTTCTTACTCAATTTTGCATGGCATTCGCGACAGTTCGTACTCTGTCTCTGGCCGGGAACAAGACCCTTGATACCGGGTGGTGGGAGTGAAGCAGAGCATGAAGCACACTGGGGAATAAAATCGCTCGGAAGTATTTCCACAATCGCACAACCTGCCAAATCGAAGAACCCGAGACGATTTGAATTCATGTGAACAAATTCTTGGCGAAAACCTGCCAGAGTTAGAGTGTTAGTTCAAGCACTATCCTTTTGGTTGTGGGTATTACCAATTCCCAGAACCTGTGAACACTTTTCGCACTGGCTTAACTTGGGTTTGGAAGTCTTTCCGGGCATGGTAGGCTTCAAATCATTGACCTCAAGCTCTTTCTTGCACTTTGAGCACTTGACAGTAACATTAAGTTTAGCAACCTCTAGGAGCTGAATTCCAGGCATATCGATACCGGGGAGGGACATTGCTGTTCCACGCTCGATAACTTTCTGATCCGCTCGATCACCGGCATCTTCGCCGCGGTTGGGCTCGGGATCATCTGAAATATAGTCATCGGAATCATATTCGGAGCCCTCATCGTCATCAGACTCCCCATCTTCTGGCGTGTTCCAGTCCGGGGGGCGTGGGACAACCTGGACGTGAGCTTTATCATCTAGGATAAGACCTGTTGGCTTTTCCTTACTGGGAACTGCGTGGGCTGTAGGATCTGCTGCTGGGTCCTCGGGGGATTGAGCTGTTTCTTTAACGCCCTCTTCGGGGTGATTCTCCAAAGGCTCTTGTGTCGCCATGATGTGCAGGTTCGAACATAACGCATTGATATTTTCCATTAAGGAGAACTTTGGGTTCTTCTGGATTTGTTTGGCAAAGCCATTGTTGATCCTCTGAACCACGTCCTCAGGTACTCCAGAAAATTCTAACCAAGGTCGATTGATGTCGTAGCTTAGCGGGACAATCAGTACCACGCTGGTTACTTTCTGTAGAGGGACCGGAAGTTGATATCTTTTCTTCGGTTCAATTGGGACTGTGTAACGAGTGCCATCTTCAGACTTTCTAAAAATACTTGACTCTCTCATCCTCGCCTCTAGGCGGCGGGTCTCGCGTTCTCTCCTAGCTTGCGCCATACTGGCCTCTTCGGGAGTCGGGCTATTAGCTGGAAGAGTCATGAGAGGTAGCGAAGGTCTTGGTGGCTGAATAGTAGTGAGTGGCATTTGGCTCTGGCTGGGCTGGCGTGAAGTAGACTGGCTAGTATTCGGCACAATCTTGAGGGTCTCAACCTTCTCCGTAGCCAAAAATCCTTCCAAACATCTATCTAACGAATTAAGAAGGTCAAGGAGCGTAGAATCTCCCCTTCTAGTAGCAAGGCCATCAAAACCACGCTCGATATTCACCCTGAACCCCACGGGAATATCTTCATTTATAACTCTAATAGAAGGCAACGCATCTGGAGATTCAGGATACGATTTTGGGACCAACAGCTTGAAAACAAGCTGCTTGATATCGTAAGGAAAATCGGGGTCCGAGGGAGACATGGATACTGTGATTTCTGTGTCTGCGACTTGGCCACGACATTTGAACCTTCTCAGAACCTGTGATATAAACTCACTTCTACCCCGTGTAACGGGGCGCTTCACGATCTTTGAAGGATCGACATTGATCATGCGTCTTGGGTGGGAAATCTGGGCGCCTACGTCGCTTTGAGAACTAGGATTTTCGCCGACGCCTTGACCCTGGTTGGAGCTTGGATTTTTGCCTTTATTATTGGAGCTCTTGGTGTCTCCTCGACCACTTCGGCGGTTGCTACCGCCACGACCACCTCTACCCCCACGGTCACTAACATCGCCACTCGAGTTGTTTGTGGGAGAAGCCTGAGAATGGGGAATTGGGGATTCCTTTTCGGCTTGTGGATACACTACATATTGTTGTGAGCATAACGGAACTGTTTAACCTGAAGAGGTATGGGTAACGCTATTCGGATATCTTACCAGCTGGTTTGTTCTTGGGCTTTCTATTGCTGGTCCTGTTGGGCTTGGTATTTTCGATCATTGGAGCAGGTCCTAGTGTAGAAGCCATGATGGTAGAAATGATTGAGAGATTGACAGAAAAAATAGGTTTGGGTGCAGACTGATTAGATGCTGGTCGAATGAAGGTGAGCTCGCTGGAGGTTTGAGAAATTTGCTGAGCTTGAGGAATAGAAAAATAAGAATAAGAAAATCGGGTGTGAGTTAACGGGGGGGGGAATTAAGTGCCGTCTTGTCGGGTGGCGTCCCGTTGTCTTGTCGGGTTTGGGGTTCGAGGATGACTCGACTGATCGACCTACCCCTACAGCTGTCGTATTGATATTCCGAGACGGTGAGACAAACAAGCAGATATTGAGTCAGTCCAGCGGATCGAAGAATGCAAATCGATGGAGTGGTTGCTTCGCTATTTCAAAAGGGGTAACATAATGACTCTTTCTTAGAAAGCTGGAGATAGAAGGAGAGGTGCTCGTACTGGCATACCAGTACCGTATGTACCCGAGTACCAGTACACTTCTATTCGTAAAGTTCTTCAGGGGAGAGAGAAGTATCATATTATGGTAATGTCTTGGCAGCAGCTAAGGTATAATATTACTAGTTGGGAGCATCATACTCAGGTGGGGGAGTTAATCTGTGGACTGTTTATATTGGTCAAACTAGTGTGGATACCCGTTCTAGCAGATTGGAAAAAGAAAAATCATGAACGATTTAACTCTTTGCAATCAATAGGCTTAGCTGTATAACAGAAAAAAATGATTCATGGGTTAATTCAATATATTTTGAATAACTATAGAAGCTATCTATTGGAAATGTTCATGGACTAATCCTGACATTGAAGGACTTGTTGTAGGAATAAAGTATTGTAAAAATTTTTGCAATTGGGGGCTCAGTGATGGGATGTAATTTGGAAATTGAGATTCCATTTGATGTGATATAAAATTGAGCTTGTCTACAAAAATAACACTGGTTGAAGTCTTAACAATAAAGATTTAAGAATAAGTAGACCTGATAACTCTTTGGAGAATTGTGGTAGCTGTAGAATACTTGCTGTTTTCAAAAGTATCCAGATGCCAAGGTGCCAAGGCATCTGGATATTTTTTTGAAAACAGCAAGTAGTTAGTAAAGTTGGGGGAAGTAGATGTTTGTGATCAATAGAAATTGCCATAGATTGAGATATAAATTTTGCAACTCCTAATAATTATAAAGACTATTAGAATGATGAAATGTTAATTGAATGAGATCAATATAGAATAAAGGGAGATAACATACTATAGAACTATAGTAGTAGGAACTAGTACTACAATTCCAATATTTTCATGACAATGATATGTGAATCAAAGTTTTATCGATAATAGCTTTGAGACAACTGAGTAAGAGATAAGTTACCTACAACTATTGTATGAAAACAGAATCCAAATAGTCTAGCAAAGTTTACTTGAGAATCAACTAAGTGATTAAAATATCATACTTTAAAGAGATTAATTGGAAAATCAATATACTTCTTACATGTAACATATTGTGAATAGTACTTATATGTATTTCTACTAGTGTAATAAAATAATGTTTCCACTAGTAAGTTGATTTTAACTTGAATACATGTATTATTATAGTACCTGAAGGGGATTGCAATTGTGAGCTTAAACTTATATTTTCCTATTCTCGATACTAGTATTAGTTTTAAAATGTATCCTAAGTTATAAATAGTTAAGTGTAAAATGAATTATATTATTATTATTATGATAAATAAGGTATACATCTTAAATTAGAACATTAGAATATTTTTTCTGTATTTTCTTACAATACTGGACTACATATATCAGCAAGAGGAGAGTCAGAAAAGACATTTACAAATAGTTACTCAGTAAGTGATAAGTACATCCTGGCCATTTATGTTATAAGTAGAGTTTAGATAGAATTCAGTTACCATACAAAACTCTTTATGAGACAAAACTTCACCCTGCCATACATTACAGTATTTCCACTGTCAGCAGAAGGGAGCAGGGGTAAGAGCAATTGCGAGATTGGCACTATACACTAATAATCCATCACCAATTAAAATAGAAATCCTATTCAATCAATAAATCTCATCCAACAATTGTACAACTGCCCTTAAGGCGAGAACTTAGAAAAAGAACAAAAAGGAATTATAGACTCAACTAGTGCAAACCGTCTAGTCAGTAAGCTAGCTGGCCAGTTAGTTGGCCCATCAGAGTGGGCCCAGTAGCCGGACTGAACCAAACTGAAAGCTGAAATCAGCTTTCTTTCCTCTTTTGACGGTCAAGTCCCATTCTCTGAACAGATAAAATCCGAAAGGAAGATGTATCATACTGAGGAAACAAAAAGGAAAAGGATAATCAAATCTGGGCGAGTGATATTGCATGACCAGGGTACTACCACCGCATATCAATCTTCACGTCTCTAAGGGCAAGTTACGGTACTGCACTTATGATACTCACGAGTTTTTTTTAAAAAGGTTCAGTAATTCTCATAACACTACTGTCACGAGAACTACTTACTTACTAACTTACTTACTCCCATTCCTCCTCATTCCTTCTTTTCTCTCTTTTTTCTAAGTTTCAGGAGGTATCTTAACCACTAGCCAGCAGCCACCGCAGCCCCAGACAAACCAGCCCAAATAGTCTCAGGCATAAATACTCGTCCCAGGCAAGCAGTCTCCCTCCGGGCATTAGGTGTGTATAATATTGCTTTGGGCACAGACACACAGGGATGAATTCCCCTACTATATCTTTCTAACCCCTGTGTCCTGCTTGGTACTTGTTGTAACTTAGTTTTGATTATTCCTAAATATAATCCCCCTATCTAAACGGGTATCGCTGTACTTCTTGCCTGGGAGGAGTATCTCCCCCACATGGAGTACCAATTATCATGCTCACTAACCATAGTACAGAACTCACCCCTCACTTCATTTATTGTTATATACACTACGAGACAAAAACCCCCCTGCCCATCCTCCTCCTCCCCCTAGTCCCAGATCTCCTCCGTAACTGACCAAAGCAGGGAAGAAGTGGGAGCCTCCCTCCCTTCTTCTTCCATCTCCATCGCCCTCCCCTCGGGATGTGCTTGTGTGTGTGAGAGAGTTCTTATAAATTCGGAAACTGAAATACTTTAGTTACAGCGCTCCCACTAGAAGAGCCCTTCCTTCTCTTTTTACCTCAGACATATAAACAAAACGAATGGTATGAAGAAGGAAAAAAGGAATATAGGAAGAGTAACTAATCATAAATGTATACGCACACCACCGAAGAGAATGAAGAAAATAATATTATTATTATAAAAAAGGTATTTCTTGTTCTAACCATATCCTTGGCTAAGTTAGTCAGTCCATCATCCAGATATCCAGAAAAGAAAAAAAATCCATCTACAGGGAAATACTGTGCCCAGGACTATATATTATTACGTTGTGATAAGAATGAAAAAATGAAAAAAACAGAATACACAAACGCTACCTACCTCCCCCACGCTCAATCAGCCCTATCCATTCTACCACTATTCCCCACGACATACGACCCCCCCCCCCGCCCCCCACCCCACAGCACATATATACACTATCACGCACTACCTTTTTTTCCCCCTGCAGCAAGCTACGCTCCACCCATTATACTTCCAGCTACTCCCGTCCACTCACGTTTATATCGTTATATTTACCAACCTCAGCTACCATCACAACGTAAATTATATAAAACTTGATCAAATACCCCCGCATAATCACCACAATTAAACAGCCCATGGAAGAAACTTCCCTAATCCTGTTATTCTCCAACTCCCAACAACTACAGCCCGGGGGCACCATATCAGATGGCGGCAACAGTAGCAGCACAGAAAATCACTCGCCTCTAACATGGATGAATGTATCCGATACGAAATTCCTATCCATCCATACATTTTCTTCCAAACCAACAAACAAAACCTAGCAGCACCACATAGGGGGAATCTACAAAGCAGAGTGGAATAGAGCAAGCCAAACTCCCGCATACACAAAAAAAAGAATAAAATAGAGAAAAAGTGTAAAGAAAGAAACAAAAGAAGCAAAAGAAAAGCTATCTCACGGATCGAATTAATATATTTAGCTAAACCAGACCGCACCTCCGTATAGCCCTATAACCCCCACTCCCATCCCCCCCACCAACTAACCAGCCTATATCATCGGTTCCTATCCATTCCCACCCCGATACACCAATTATCGTTCGCTAGAACACATTCGAAGGACAAGGAAAGGAGAAAAGAGACTACAGTAAACGACAGGTAATTGAAATGTCATGAGAAGAAAAAAGACAAGAAACTTCAAATTTCCCCAACGATGCGATCGGCCGGTTATTTGCACATGAAGAGCATAAAGAGACAGTAACAAGTAGAAAAAATCGTAAGAGACAGGAAAAGAAGAAAAATCATTACCACATATCGTCGCTTGGAGCTTTTGGGTCGTGCGAAGCTGGTTTTGTGCTTCGTGATTTTGATGACTTGCTCCCACTGTGGTCTCGGTCTCTGTCGCGCTCCCGCTCGCGTCGGGGCTCTGGTTGCTGGTCGTAGTAGCCGTTTCCATTCTCCGGGGCGTGTCTGGAGGTGTATTGTGCTGCGCGGGATTGCGGCCTGTCCATGTCATTGGCCTCGTCATCGTACATTTGGGAATCATCGACGTAGTCAGATTCGTTAGAGCCCTGAATTTTTTTACAAAAGCAAAAGATGTTAGCCACAAGTTTCTACACTACGGGTGTTTTTTTTCTTCTTTCTTTCTAGAACGTACATTATCGTATTGGTAATACTGGTTGCTCTGTTGCTCTGGCTGTTGTTGCTGTTGCTGTTGTGGCTTTTGCTGTTCTCTTGATGGCGGGCTGACGGTTGCCTGCTGGACTAGATGCGGTTGTGTCTGCTGCACCTTTGCGAGGTAGGAATACATAAAGTTGCTAAGCAACACCTGTTGTTGTAGAGGTCTCCTTGGATTGGCGAGTTTTAAATGCGAGAGACGATAAATGGCGCGTTCAATGTGGATCGGGAAACGAGTATAGTAATATGGTTGTTGAGGTTGATGATGCGCCGGATCTGGGGAGACCCCTCTAGAGCTGCTACCCTTGGCCTTTTGAGCACCATCACTACCAGACTTCTTCCTCGAGCTCCCAAAGAAGGAGAACAATCCCTCCTTCTCCTTCTTATCCTCACTCCGGGGTTTCCTAGCTTCCCCCCCATCCGTTTTGGCCCCATTCGTATCGCTGGTAATGACTTTCCCGGTATTGCCTAAATCGATAGACTTCTGCAAAAGGTCCAATCGAGTGTTGTCGTGCTTGTCAGCTGATTTCGGGCGCTTCTCCTTCCTCACTTTGGTCCTCTCTTCCTTATTCTTTTCATGGTGGTTGTGGTGATGGTGGTTGTCTTTTTCCTTCTCTTTTGTTTTATCCGCTGAATCCCCGAGCAACCATCCCCAACTTGATTTGCGCCCTACGGTCCCATCGTTACTACCCGCTGAATCAGGCCTCTTTCTCTCCTTCCCATCAGCCTTCCCGGGGTCCAAGAGTGGTGCTGGTTCAGGACCTCTATTAGGTGGTGCCGTAGGCGACGATACCACCTCAGTGACAACTTCCGAGGCTTGGGTCCTCTGTAAAGCAGGTCGTTGCGGTTTCGCCTGGTTTTGTACTTGTGGTACTTGCTGCGAAGCCGGAAGGGGTGGAGGGTCAAATGATGAATGCCGCTCAGGAATGATTAATTTTTGAGGCTGCTCCGGTGGCGGTGTTTCAACAATCATAGGGACTGGGGGTATAGGCTCACTCTGTCGAGCCCTTGACGAGCCTTTAGGAGATGAAGCTCTCCTCTGCTTGGCAGGTGCAGATTTGTGTTTTTCCGACGACTTACCAAGACCATCGATAGAAACAGACGCACTACCAGCCTTTGCAGCAGATCCCCTCTGAGAGGGCCGTCTTGGGTAGTCATCCGGCTCATCCTTATGGGCGGTTGGTAAGGGTATTGGCTCAGTTGACACCCGCTCTAATCGAAATCCGCCCTTGGAAACTATTGGCGAAGATGCCGGGGAGCTATCCTCCGCATCGGTCTCTGACGATTTAGCAGCCCTCTTCGAAAGAAGACCTCTTTCCCCCTTCCGCAAACTTCCCCTCCTGTAAGTCGTCCTAGTCGACCTCCTAAGAGCCGCTCCACCAGGCGCCGCATTCAGAATAGGCATATCTCCCCCTACAACCAATAATTAGAAACCGCTCTACCCCAAAACAAAGTATCTAATACGGAGACAACCCGCTCGCCCCCCCCGGTTTCCTTACCTTCTTCATTCCTCCTTTCTACGCTGAGTTTCCGCATGAGGCTACTGGGGTCATTCATCAAGTCTTCCAGTTGCACATTCGGCCCTTCCCTTCCCGACTCTCGTCTTCCCAGTCTCTCAGCACCGTCTCGGTATCCCTTAACACCCTCAGAATGATCGATCTGCCTCGATAACATGGACTTCTTCCTCCGTAGCGAGGGACTACCAGAAATTGGTCCATCCGGCGATAAAGTCGCATCCCTCTGGGGCCTCCGGATCTCATTTTTCTTAGCTTCTAAGTAGGCACTAAACTCCTTAGGGGCCAATTCTGGGTGCAACCTCGCCGGTACCCAGAACACACTCCCGGGATCACCACCGTCATCAGGGGGTGTCGAGGGAACAAAAGTATTGAAAGACGGCAAATCGGGATCCGCCGACGAAGTAACATCCATAGACATCCGTCGGAGAGCCTGCAGATTACTTATCTCCTGGGCCACGGCAACAGGATCAGATTCGTAGTCAATGTCGTTCAGTGGAAATGGTTTGTTAGCGGTGTCACCGATTGACGATGACGGGGATCGGATGGATAAGGTTGGTGAGATAGGGGAAACACGTTCATTGCTTCTGGGGTTACCATTGCCCCAGTCTCTGGGCGTCTGGGCGGGGGAAGAGGCGGTCGATGAGGAAAAGATAGAACTGTGTCTATTTCGTGAGGCTCCGGTGTTGGGGTAGGGGTCTTGTGGGAGAATATAACTTTGTCGTCGGCCGTCTTCGTCTATGTACTCGCCGTACATATCACCTATAGCTTCCGTAACATGATGATCAGGGTCAATGGACAACCGGGAGCCATGACTAGAGGGGATGCCTCTAGAATCGCGTGCCCGTGATGTAGC
>Ga0307507_10004767_pt1 | contig 23421 bp, 4 predicted proteins | sample 7_EM_MG_FD_207223 | JGI IMG/M metagenome (GOLD analysis project Ga0307507, IMG submission 207223) | Populus trichocarpa ectomycorrhiza microbial communities from riparian zone in the Pacific Northwest, United States - 7_EM | ecosystem: Host-associated > Plants > Roots > Unclassified | place...
ATAAGTTTCCTATATTCCTTTCTCTTCTTCACGCAACGTCTTGTACTCTGCAAGAGCTATATACCCTTAGATTTAGATAGAATTTATATTGTTCCTTCGAATCTTCCCCGAAGCCTCTTCGCGCCCTCACACCTTATAACCAACCTATAGCCTCCGCCTATTCTTACTCTACGCGAACCCAGCCGTTAGCGCGCCAAACGCCCGGTTGGCCGTCCTAAACGTCCTAATGGCGAACCCTTCTAGAGGCATATGTATACACGTTAACGTCTCTAAAGTATAACTTAAAGAGCTTTGGGCTTTAGTATATAGGAAAGTGACATGTATTTTAGAGTATTTATGGTATTAGGCATATATTTTATATAACCAACTACCGCTACCATGTTAGATATTATCTTGTGACTCACTACCGTGCCTTTTGTTATCGCGTGTCTTACTACTTATGTCACGGAACCCGACCGCAGGGGCCTCCATAGGAGAACCCCGTGCTCTCGCGTACACCTCGCGTACAGCTTATGTCAGCTACGCGAGGGTATATCACCTCCTTACGCCCTCGACCCTTACGATCGATCGCGCAACGTCTTATAGACTCCCCGAATACATACGCTTTGTAGCCATTGCCCGCGTTCCGTGATATTATGTTACGCCTTTTTCTTCACTGACGCTCAGCCTATGACCAATTCTACGTCTCCACGATACCGCAGACGCTGCTAGAAGCAGCGTGTCTATAAGTTACCTTACTTCGTACTCCTAAAGAATTAATAATAGCAAGACAAAATTCCTTACTAGCTACTATGTTAAACTTAAAGAATAACCTAATACCTATATTAAAACCACGACACTAATCAGTCCCAGGAGGATTTAATTTATTAGCCCTAGCCTTAACCCCTAAAGGGAAGCCTAGTGGCTTAAAAGACTATAACGACCATAAGGGGGATATTAATAATGTTTTATCCTTTATTAACTACATAACCATGGATAAATAAGCTGAAGGGCTACTACCCATTAAGATTAAGATACAAGACGCTAAGATATTTATAAAAATAGTAGCACAAGAACCTAACAAATACTACTACCTTTTATAGAACTACCATCTAAAGCTTATATAAGCTAAGATGCGTGCTGCTTAAGATTATAATATCATCTAAGACCTATAAGCTCGTAAGGCGCTCGCTAACAATATATACTAAGAGATTAAAGACGACCTCTATACGTCTAAATATAACGTTTAACGATTAAAGAAGGCCAAGATTATACTTATTGCTACGGTTACTAAAAGAGAGGGTATAATTAAATACCTATAATCTTAGCTTAATAAGCACATTTGTAACAATACTAGATACCTTTTTACTATATATAACACTACCTAAGTCTCTATACCCCTGGTAATCTCACCTACTTAACGTTTAACAGAAGGTTAGCGCCAAGCAGCTTTACCTAACAGGAACCCCTACTATAGTAGCAGTAATAACAAAAGCTATAATAATCGAACCTAAACTACTACTATAGGGTCTAATATACGCTACCCTAATCCCCTAATCTTTAAGGGTGACCGTAAGGAATATAGCTACTGGAAGATATAAACCTATAAAAAACTAACCTAGAGCGCCTACCTTTTTCCTACAGAAGATACTAAGATTGGCTACATTATTAGACAAACAAAGGGTATTCTATTTAATAGGCTTTTCGCTTAATAGGAGACTAGCAGTCCTTAGAAGTGGTAGTCCTACTAGAAAGTCCTTAACGACCTTAACTAAATATACCATGACTATAACTTAGTGGCCACTAGTTAAGCTAAACTACGCGCCCTAAAGATAAGTCCTACTAAATTATTTAATAAGTTCTATGTTAAATTTTAGAAATACACTAGAGTCCTTACCTAAGATAACGCTAAAGACTAGGAAGATCTCCTTAAAAAAGTCACTTATTACCTTAGTTATGCAGCCGCCAGCCATAACTATAACGATGTTTACGATATGGTAGCAGCCCTACAGAAAATTAAACAATGGCTGAACTAGATCACTACTGTAAACCCCCACCTAAAGATCTCCCTATAGAAGCCCTCCAGACCTACTAAACTACCGACGCCTACTACCCTAAGTAACACCACTGGTCCTAATATTGACCTCTTTATACTAGCCTTCCCAAAGAAGCTACTAAATAGAGAGCGCGAGCTACTCTAAAAGCTAAGGCGTTGCTATAGATGCTATTAAGAAGGCTGTTATAGCTATAGCCTAAACTGCCCAATAGCTAGGTTTAGCAGCTGCTGTTAAATACCTAACCCTATGCCCCAGACACCAAATATGTCGCTACACGCCGCTACCGCACAAGACGAAGATGTAGCAATAGTAGTAGAATTAAACGCGGAAGTGGAAAACGCAAAGTCCTAGCCCTAAGTTGTAGGTTAGGACACTTTAATAATAAAGGGATCTACATATTAGCTTGCTTAATAGATAGCTTAGTAAGAATAAAAGGATAGAAGTAAATAGTCTTACCTATAGAGGGAACTACTGCTAAAAAATAATATAAAACCTATTCTATGATTAACTGCGGAGCTACTAATAAATTTATAAATACCTAATTTGTGCGTACTTATAACCTACCTACTTTACCCCTTACTAAAGCCCGCGCCCTATAACTCGCTAACGGTAGTTATACTGCATAAAAGATTACCTATATAGCACAACTCTACCTAAATATAAACGGACACCAGGAGGAGCTCTGGGCCTATATTATACCACTTGCAAACTACCCTATTATCCTCAGAATAAACTGGCTTAAATAATATAACCCCGCCATTAACTGGCAAAAGAGAGAAGTAACCTTTAACTCTAAATACTATAGAGAGACTTGCCTAGGGTATGGCCTAGCCGCCTCTATCTACTCCCTAGGATATTAACCTAAGAAAACCCTTATTACCCCACCTATAACCAACTGCTACTACATAAGCGCCGCGGCCTTCTACCACATAGCATATAGAAAAGGCTGGACCGTTGCCACAGCCTCCTGATTACGACTATATAAGCTTAATAAAGATTAGGACCACGTCCTCTATAGTAATAGGATAGATATAGTCAACCTCCTAAAAAACAATGCCCCTATAGAACTCTATAGACTTTCACCCTTAGACTTTAAGAAGTTTATAAAGCTCAAAAAAGGACTTACTAATAAGGAACTCTGCAAGCTCCTCCCTAAGAGATACCATAACTTTATTGATGTATGCTTATAAAAAAGCGTAGATATACTGCCCCCACATTAACCTAACGACTATGCTATTAATATTAAATAAGGAAAAACGCCACCCTATAAAAGATCCTACCTAATATTAAAAGACGAACTCCTAGTTATTAAAAAGTATATTAACAAGCACCTTAACAAAGGGTTTATTCGTCCTAGTATATCCCTAGCAGCCACTCCTATCCTCCTTGCTAAAAAGCTAGGAGGAGGTATTTAATTCTACGTTAACTATAGAGGACTTAATGCTATTATAATTAAGAACCGATACCCTATACCACCTATACGCAAGACCCTTAAACGGCTTAGCTAAGCCAAAATCTATACTAAACTTAATATTATCGCCGCCTTTAACCGCCTTTAAATACGGGAAGGTAATGAATGGAAAACCGTATTTATATTACGCTTTAGCCAATTTAAATACACCGTTATGCCTTTTAGCGTATATAACGGCCCAGGCAGCTTCCAAAGCTATATTAATAATGCCTTACAGGACTACCTTAACGACTTCTGCTCCGCGTACCTGGACGATATACTTATTTATAGTAACAACCCTTCTAAGTATACTAAGCACGTTTAAAAGGTCCTATAGCGCCTTAAAGACGTAGGACTTTATATTAATTTAAAGAAGTGCGAATTCTTAGTTATAGAAGTAAAATACCTTAAACTAATTATTACTATTAAGGGTGTCTATATAGACTCTAAAAAAGTATGTATAATTACTAGATGGCAAACCCCTACCTATATTAAGGACGTATAAGCCTTCCTTGGTTTCGCCAACTTCTATTAGAAATTTATATACAACTTTTTAGGTGTTATAGCACCACTTACAGCAATAATGCGAACAAAGGGCTCTTCTATAAAAGGAAGAAAAACATATCTATATTTTATCTAGACGCTTAAATGCGAAAAGGCGTTCCAAGACTTAAAAGATGCGTTTACCAAAGCATTTATCCTAGCTTACTTTATACCAGGACGATAACTCTATCTTAAGACTAACTCCTTAGACTATGTTAACGCGGGCGTCCTCTCCTAGATAGGTAATAACGGTTTTCTCTACCTAGTCGCATTCTACTCGTCTAAGCTTACACTATAAGAATATAACTATAAGATCTATAATAAGGAACTTCTTATAATTATATAAGTGTTTAAGAAATTCTAACTAGAACTCTTCTTAGCAGAACCTAACTAGCCAACTAAGGTCCTTACGGATTATTGCAACCTTGAGTACTTTATAACTATAAAATAACTAAACCAACGCTAAGTATGTTAGAATAAGTTCCTCTCCGGTTTTAACTTTAAAATTGTATATAGGCTAGGAGTATAAGGTACTAAGCCTAATAGCCTAATACGCCGTTCGCAAGACCTTTCTTAGTTAGAAGATAACCCTTATAATTAATTCCAACAATAAATAATCCTAAAAGCACAAAACTTAGCCCTAGGTATACTACCTAAGACAGAACCAACTGCCCCTTAGCTTTATACCACAGAATTAAAGTTACCCCCCAAAATTAACAAACTTATTACTATAGTATATAACACCCCTATTAACCCATTACTACATTAACTGATTGCCGCAAAGATTGCCAGCACCTATATACTGCCTACTAACCTCTAAAGCTTAGGCCAGATTGATATAGCAGCTTTAGAAGTAAAAGAGAATAGGCTCTATTATAGAGGCCGTCTATTTATCCCTAACTTAGAAGATCTATAATGGCAACTAATCCAAATGGCCTATAACCTCCAATTAAGCGGCCACCTAGGTAAAGAAGGAACCTATAAGCTTCTCAGCCAATACTACTTCTAGCCTAAAATAATAGACTTAGTTAAACGCTTTATAAGTGCCTACTATAGCTATAAACGTGCTAAAGCATTTTATATAAAGTACTAAGGACTACTATACCCTCTACTAGTACCTATACGACGATGGGCAGATACCGCTATAGATTTCATTATTAACCTACCGCCTTATAAACGACATGGCCGAACCTATAAGAATATCCTTATGATAATATACCGACTTATAAAAGAACGCCACTATGTCCCAACTGAAGGCGTAGCCGTAAGTGATATTGCTAACGCCTTTCTCTGCGAAGTCTACTAACTATATAGGTTACCCAACTCTATCACGTCTAACTAAGGCACGCAATTTAACTCTAATGTATAGAGGCGGATCTGCTAACGCCTTAGTATCTCTGTTAAGATGTCTACATCCTTTTACTATAAAACTGCGGGATAACCGGAAAACGCTAACGCTAGTATAAAGGCGTACTTATGACAGGTAGTCGCCTATAGTTAGGATGACTGGGTAGACTACCTTCCGCTAGGTAAATTTGTAGCAAACAACTATGTTTTAGCCACTATAGGACTTACCCCGTTCTTTGTGAATAAAGGATATTACCTATAATCTGGTATAGAGCTACTAGAGCCTATTAATAAGAAACTGCTATATAGAAAACGCCTTAAGATGCTACTTGCCAATTAATATATAGACTGTATGAAAGACCTACTCAACTACTATAAAGAAGAGATGGCCTAGGCCTAAGCGAAATAAGCTTACTTCGCTAATTACCACAGAACACCACCACCTGAGATACGTGTTAGTAACTGGGTATAGTTAAATACACATAATATCTCTATATAGAGACCTATAAAGTTACTTAATTATAAGAACCTTGGCCCCTACCAGATTAAACGAGTTATTAATAGAGGAGCTATATATAAACTAGAGCTTCCACCTACCTTAGCCACCTATGGGATATAGCCCGTGTTTTACCTATGGCTACTATACCTTTACTAGCCTAACCCTCTACTAGGACAAATATAGCCTAAACCCCTACCGGTACTAATCTAAGATAAAAACGAAGACAAGAACTATAAGGAGTGGACCGTTAAATAAATTATTAACTCTAAATACTTTGGCAAAGGTAGAGGATGGCGGCTCTACTATAAAGCTACCTATATAGGATTTAATATAGATCAGCCAGAATAGTAACTATAGGAAGATTTTAAAAATATAAAAGATCTAATTAGCGATTTCTACTATATAAACCCACAGAAACTAGGCCTAAGCAGAGATTTTATACCTAATCCCCTATAGGAGCCGTCACAGCTAAATCATTATATATTACCGTTATGTGACTACTTCAATAAGATGTTAAGGAACTTTAACCGCCGGTTAAAGTTGTCTAATTGGTTAGATTTTAGACGCTAAGGAGAAGCCAACTAATTAGGATTTTCTATCCCTGGGATGGAAAATCGCTATTAGCTCGCTTACTACTAGCGCCTTAGCAACACCCTTGTACCTTACCAAGTCCCCAATAGCCTCCTTCCCCTCTATAGCCTAGTACCTTTGCATAGTAGCAACCCACAAGCTTTAAGTCAGAAGCACCTATACAAGCCTATTACACCTGTAACGATATTCCTTCTTCTAGATACCCCAAGCATTTCCCCCTATATATATATAGCAACCACAGCGTCGCCGGAGCTCCGCCTTAATAGGAGGGGGGGTAGTGTTATGGAACCCGACCGTAGGGGCCTCTATAGGAGAACCCCGTGCTTTTGCGTACACCTCGCATATAGCTTATGTCAGCTACGCGAGGGTATATTACCTCCTTACGCCCTCGACCCTTACGATCGATTGCGCAACGTCTTGTAGACTCCCCGAATACATACGCTTTGTAGCCATTGCCCGCGTTCCGTGACAACTTATTTCTATTACCTATTTATTACCTATTACTAACTATCGACCCAAATCAGGTCCTTACTGCCCCGACTTAGCTACCTACCATTGACTTAGTTATTAAGTCAGTTATTGAGTTAGTCATTGACTTGGTCACCTACTCCTTATTTCCATTGCCACCCCCCTACCCTCCTTCTCTTTCCTTTCCTATACCTTTCCTTATGTATATATAGAGGTCTTAGAACCATGTTTCAATAGATAGAGTCCTCATTTATTTCCTATGACCGGTGCACGGATATCCGGTCGACATTAACTAAGTTGCAATGTCGACCTGGTGGCCAATTAGGTAACAGTTATAAATTATTATTGGCATCGCTGTTAACCTCTGCCACGTATTTTGTGTATATAGTACACCTGATTTCCATAGATTTATAATTAAGTCGCTTACTTAATTCTCTTACACTGTAAAGCTTACAGTTATGAGCCCGGATCGCACTGTCTGCTAAGCAGTTAATCTATTACCTTATTTAAGAAGTTACTACTTCTACCACCTTTGCAAGTGTCTTTAGCTTCTTTAAATACCAAAACCAGTCTATAGCCATCCGCTGTAGACGTTCTACACATAACCAGTCTACAGCCATTACGCTATAGACGTCCTTTACCGCAACCAGTCTACAGCCACCACGCTGTAGACAACCTCTATTACCACCAGTTGAACGGACAAACAAACCTTACCTCAGCAAGCTCAGACCAATAGTATATGCACAGTTACGTTTGTATGGCTAAATCCGCAGCTGAGTCATAATTACGCAGGCAAGGAGGCCCGTGCGTTCAGCAACTGTGGATATTGCCCTATATCTATAGTCGATTTTTAATTGCCAGCAACGCCGCTTTTTTAATACCTATTAAGCCCTATGCGTAGAGCCTACTAAGCGCTTTCTGCTTGCACTAGAATGGCACAAATTAGCCATAGGTTAATGGAGTTATTCGCGTTTTAAGTCGCGCGCCACTATTATATAAGCACCCCAAATCACCCTAAAGTACCCCAAAGCACCCCATTAAACTTATATTGTACTAAAATAAGCCCCTAGGGGGCTATAGACGAAGGCTTTAATAGAACTTATTAGAATTTAGATATAGATAATATATATAACTATTTTAAAGCTTTTCTACTTTCTTAAAGCCATTTATAAAGCTAATCTAGCGAGTACTATATCTACTCCTGCTATAGATTAACCTACTATATAGCCACTTCCTCGCTAACCTTCTAGGCCTACACAGCCTGCTTAATCTCCTTAATAACCTTAAGCTATAAGGAGTACTATTAAACCTTTTTCTACTGGCTAGCCTACCATCTACTGCCCCATTTAGAATCCAGTGCTGCTATAAAAGGATTACCCCCTAGTCCTTTAGTCCACTTATACTAAAGGGCCTATATAGAGTTCACTGTATGGCTTATATAGTATATAGGTGGAGACCCGGACCTAGGCTTTAGGTAGGACTGCGGCTCTAGCTATAGTAGCGGTAGTAGTAGCGGCGGCAGTAGTGGCAGCGGTAGTAGTGGCTGCAGCGGCGGTGGCGGTAAAGCTATATAGGAAGGAGAGCCTATAGCGCTTACCTAAGTAGACGTATATCTGCTAGATCCTATAATAGATAGAGCTAAAGGGGCCGCTTCTATAGGTAGACGTGGGGGGTTAGTAGACTGGCATACTGCTGCTATAGCTAGAGGGGCTTTTAGTTAAAATATAAGGCCTCTAGATATTAGCAGTTAAAGCTATAAAGACTAGGCCCTCTAGGACTTATCTAGACGGTCTAATAAGCCCTTAACCTTACTAGCTATTTGCTTATTTTTAGTATATAGAGCCTTTAATTAGTTAGCAAGGAGCGGTATAGCCTAGTAGAGAATTAATAGCTAGTTTAGGTTCCCCTCTTCCTATAGGCAGGGCTCTAGCTCCTATATAAAGGCCTTATATACCTTATACTGAAAGATAGGGTAGCTTTATACTAGATGGCTTAGGAACATCTTATAAAAGGCTATTAAGTCCTATAGAATAACCTTATAGAGGTAAAAAAGAAGGCTTATAACCCCTATAGCGGCAAGGTTATTAATCTAGTATAGCTATAGACTAAAACAGCCCTTCTATTTATCTAGTTTAGGCTATATTATTAATAGCAGCGTATTAGGCGGTGTAATATCCATATAGCAGATTTTAAAGCAGCCTATCTACAAAAGGTGCCCTATTATTAACCTTATAAACTCTTATAGGAGAGAGTTTAAGTAACAGCCTACTATCTGCTCTTAGTTTTACCTCCTAGCGCGTTAAATCTAGTCCTTACTAACCCCCTTTAGCTCCGCTGTCTTAGCGCCAGCGCTCTGCCTAATATACGTCTTCTTCTCTAAGAAGACGCTAATATACTAAAAGGCCTTTGCGACCTAATCTCACTATAAGTTATACAAAAGGGCCGCCTCGCGGTCCCTCATACTGCTCTTAATTAGGCGTATATTATACTATACTAAGCGCCTACTAAAGTCTAAAAATAGCTTAGTACTAAGATCTTAGCGGTATAGAAGATAGAAAGCTAGCCCGCTAAGTATACAAATAAGCGGCTTTCTATTCCGTAGGGCCTTAATAGTCTTAAGGCGGCTATACTAGTTCTACTTACCTACGCATATAGTAAATATTAAGGGCATATAGCGTATAGGGCCTTTACCCTTAAACTTAAAAGTAAATAGATCTAAGATCTTAGCGGAGCGTCTATTACCGCTATAGGTAAGCATATAGTAGCCTAGTAGGATATTAATAAGTGTATAGAAGTAGCACTCTAGGGACAAGACAGCGCCCCTAGTCTAGAGCTCGCAGCAAATGCTTTAAAACTCCTCCTTAGTATAGCTGTTAAGGAGGGTATCTCTGCCCTTATTAGTAAACTGCTCTTTCTTACGCTACGCGTCCCTCTACTATAGTATCTTTAGGTACTCCTTAACGCTATCCTCTTACAGAAATAGGTAGCTATTTATTTCTATAACTTTCTATATCTAATAGAGGTCCGTTAGAGCGGTAATATAGCTATAAACTAACCGCTACAAGAGACGCGTCTCCTCTTAGGGTATATTACTATCGGCTTTATAGCTCTTCCCTTTTAAGGGCTAGTATGCAACCTCCTTAATAAGAAAAAGAAGTAGCTTATCCTCTATAATGGTATCACTATTATAGTACTACTTCTATTTATAGAAGGCCTAGAGCTAGACAATATATTAGCCACAGGGCGTAATAGGGTAGGGGTATTATATCCTTCTTACCTTAAACTCTCTCTACTTTAGTTTATATATTAAAGACATATTCTTAGGCCTAGTAGCATATATAAGGACAAGGACATGCTGCGTATTAGCGCGTAATTTGGTATTATTAGCGATATTAATCTCTATACAGTTAGTTAGCGCCATCTTATATAGCAGGTATAATAGTAGACGTACTACTATAATTAAGGATTAGGTAGGGAGGACTTTTTTATATATACTTAGGGCCCTAATAGCCCTAATTACCATATAGTTAGCGTCCATTAGCGGCTTAATTAGCAGGTGGTCCTTAATACGCATATTTTCTTAGCTTGGCGCTTATAGCGCTGTGGAGAGCGTCAAATCTGCCCTAGGTAGCTAGCTAAATATGTAATTTCCTAGCTAACCAAGGATAAGCCAGGCCTCTTATACCAATAGTATATATATAGTTATGTTTGTATAGCTAAATCCGCAGCTAAGTTATAATTACGCAGGCAAGGAGGCCCGTGCGTTTAGTAACTGTAGATATTGCCCTATATCTATAGTCGATTTTTAATTGCCAGCAATGCCGCTTTTTTAATACCTGTTAAGCCCTATATATAGAGCCTACTAAGCGCTTTCTACTTGCACTAAAATGGCACAAATTAGCCATAGGTTAATGGAGTTATTTGCGTTTTAAGTTGCGCGCTACTATTATATAAGCACCCTAAAGCACCCTAAAGCACCCCATTAAACTTATATTATACTAAAATAAGCCCCTATGGGGCTATAGACAAAGGCTTTAATAGAACTTATTAGAATTTAGATATAGATAATATATATAACTATTTTAAAGCTTTTCTACTTACTTAAAGCCGTTTACAAAGCTAATCTAGTAAGCACTATATCTGCTCCTACTGTAGATTAACCTACTATATAGCCACTTCCTCGCTAACCTTCTAGGCCTACACAACTTGCTTAATCTCCTTAATAATATCAAGCCGTAAGAAGTACTATTAAACCTCCTTCTACTAGCTAGCCTACTATCTACTACCCCATTTAGAATCCAGTACTGCTATAAAAGGATTACCCCCTAGTCCTTTAGTCCACTTATACTAAAGGGCCTATACGGAGTTCACTATATAGCTTATATAGTATATAGGTGGAGACCCGGACCTAGGCTCTAGCTAGGACTGCGGCTCTAGCTATAGCAGCAGCAGTAGTGGCGGCGGCAGTAGTAGCAGCGGTAGTAGCGGCTACAGCAGCGGTAGCGGTAAAGCTATATAGGAAGGAGAGCCTACAGCGCTTACCTAAGTATATGTATATCTGCTAGATCCCGTAATAGATAGAGCTAAAGGGGCCGCTTCTATAGGTAAATACGGGGGGCTAGTAGACTGGCATACTGCTGCTATAGCTAGAGGGGCTTTTAGTTAAAATATAAGGCCTCCAGATATTAGTAGTTAAAGCTGCAAAGACTAGGCCCCTTAGGACTTATCTAGACAGTCTAATAAGCCCTTAACCTTACTAGCTATTTGCTTATTTTTAGTATATAGAGCCTTTAATTAGTTAGTAAGGAGCGATATAGCCTAGTAGAGAATTAATAGCTAGTTTAGGTTCCCCTCTTTCTATAGGCAGGGCTCTAGCTCCTATATAAAGGCCTTATATACCTTATACTAAAAAATAGGGTGGCTCTATACTAGATGGCTTAGGAACATTTTATAGAGGGCTATTAAGTCCTATAGAATAACCTTATAGAGGTAAAAAAGAAGGCTTATAACCCCTATAGCGGCAAGGTTATTAATCTAGTATAGCTATAAACTAAAACAGCCCTTCCATTTATCTAGTTTGGGCCATATTATTAATAGCAGCGTATTAGGCGGTGTAATATCCATATAGCAGATTTTAAAGCAGCCCATCTATAAAAGGTGCCCTACTATTAACCTTATAAACTCTTATAGGAGAGAGTTTAAGTAACAGCCTACTATCTGCTTTTAGTTTTACCTCCTAGCGCGTTAAATCTAGTCCTTACTACCCCCCTTTAGCTCCGCTGTCTTAGCGCCGGCGCTCCGCCTAATATACGTCTTTTTCTCTAAGAAGACGCTAATATACTAGAAGGCCTTTTGCGACCTAATCTCACTACAAGTTATATAAAAGGGCCGCCTTGCGGTCCCTTATACTGCTCTTAATTAGGCGTATATTATACTATACTAAGCGCCTACTAAAGTCTGAAAATGGCTTAGTACTAAGATCTTAGCGGTATAGAAGATAGAAAGCTAGCCTACTAAGTATACAAACGAGCGGCTTTCTGTTCCGTAGGGCCTTAATAGTCTTAAGGCGGCTATACTAGTTCTACTTACCTACGCACATAGTAAATATTAAGGGTATATAGCGTATAGGGCCTTTACCCTTAAACTTAAAAGTAAATAGATCTAAGATCTTAGCAGAGCATCTGTCGCCGCCATAGGTTAGCATATAGTAGCCTAGTAGGATATTAATAAGCGTATAAAAGTAGCACTCTAGGGACAAGACGGCGCCCCTAGTCTAGAGCTCGCGGCAGACGCTTTAAAACTCCTCCTTAGTATAGCCGTTAAGGAGGGTATCTCTGCCCTTATCGGCAAACTGCTCTTTCTTTATTACGGACGCTTTAAGTACGATGTTACGACTACTTGGAGAAGAGTTAGAGAAAGCTAGTTGGTTAATACAGGCACGGTCCAAGATAGATCCGGTGGAACCATGTAACGAGGAATAGTAGCCGAGGTTACATAATGTGATCTATATAATCTATGTAATCTATATAATCTATACAGAGCATGTAGAGCACACGTACTTCATAGAGCAAAGGGATTTCTTAGGCGTATGGTTGTGTATTTAAAGGACCACAGTCCCTACCTAAATAGTTCTCTCTTTATAGTAAATCTCAGAATATAATTAGAGTTAATCTATTGGGCAACCACTCCACTAGTTATTATTATATTGTTAAATTGTTCTTACCTATATACCTAGCCTAATAATAGGACCTACTGTAGTTACTGCTATAAGGTTCCATTACACATTTACTACTAAGGTTATAGTATTAAACAAGGTCAAATAATATGCCACCCAAGGCACTAGTCACGACGATATTGACAGCAGCCACGACCTTAGGGTTAGGAGACACCAGTATAGCAGATACAGATTCTTAAGTGGTTACACAAGGTTAGTTATAGGAAATAGTTAATCGCTTATAAAATAATAGTAGGCTACTTAAAGAACGCATTAATGGAATTAGAGTAGCAAAGGTTAAGTTACCTTTAATTAAACAGTTCTTAGGGGAGAAGTTAAAGCTTAAAGGATTTCTTACGCAAATGCACTTTAAGGTTATGCAAGAAGAAGCGAAGTTAGTAATACCTACGGATTAGGTAGCATACGCAGGACTATTCTTAATAGGAAGAGCTCTAGAGTGGTTTAAGCCTTACCTTACAGAGATATAAGTAAACAGTATAACGACTACTAACCCAGATGTATAGTATGTGTTTATAAGTTGGAACGGATTCGCCAAACGGTTAATATAAACATTTGGAGACCCTAAAGTAACTATAATAGTAAAACAAAAACTTCAGAACCTAACACAGCGTACTTTAGCAATTAAGTATACAACGCAGTTTTAAACACTAGCTATATAGGTCAAGTGGAATAACAGGGCGCTTATAGCATAGTATAAATAGGGACTTAAGGCTAAAGTCTAGGACGCAATTATCCTAACGGAAGATGCGGATACTCTAAGGGAGTTAATAGACTAGTTAATAAATATTAATAATAGGATCTATTAAAGGGAATAAGCCAAGAAAGGGCAAGACAGAGTTCCACAGTTATATAAGGCGCAGAGTACGTAACGGCCAATACAGAGTCAAAAACTATGGAATGGCGCAGAGTTAATAGACCTAAGTAGTACCAAAGAATCTAAGAGATAGATAAAGAAACTATAGAAACCTAGAGGTTAAGGATTTAGTAATTAAAGAACTAAGGAGCAGAGGCTAAACTAGGGATCTTAATAGCAAAAGATATTTAGGCGGACTCCACAGCAAAATTAATGGTTTAGAAATAGAGCTTATATAAATTATAGAAAACAGGGTTATTTTACCAGAGACTATAGAGGTAGTTAGAGTAACCACGCGGTAAAGGGAACTAGACCAGCAGGAGACACGTACGTATAGAGGGACGACGGTGCACTACAAGGAACAAAAGAGTGTTTAATTAACAGTTTTACGTATTATTACAATAACGTATACCGAATTTATAAGGACGCTAAGTATGGCGCAAGCTATTAGCTATAGGAGCTATTATTATCTAAGTTTAGAGGAACTAATAAACTAGCTTATAGATCGGACATTAAAGACAATAAGTTTAATATAGGCAAAGCATTTAACAACAATAAGGTAATAAAGGCAGCTTACTAGGAGCATGCAGACCTTAGAGAAGTTAAAATAGAAGTAGAGACTAAAACTATTACAGAATAAGGTCTAATAATGGGTATTATAACACCATTAGATACAATTTCCATCACTTTATAAGATAAAAGGAGTAATGTTTAGAAGAAACTAAGCAAGCAGATAACTGCTAGTGCTAGCTTATTACTTAATAAAGGCAAAAAGCCATAGGTCCAAGATTCTTATAATAAGATAAGGAAGGCTCCAGACTTATAAGGTGTAATAAGGACAGCTTAAGAGCCCATAACGGATAAAAACTAATAGGAAAGAGCAGCGACTTAGTTTAGTAACAAATAAATAAGTATAGGATGTAAGTTTAAGAACCAAGAGTTCAGGGAACAAATAAGAATGTTATTAGGTAGCTAAGATTTTAAGAAACGAATAAGAACTATAACAATCCTAGGTAAACGCAGTGTTCAGCCTAAAGATTAAAAAGTTAATACTAAGATCAAGAAGCAAGATGACTTTAAGGATCTAGCTACAAGACACAGAAAACAAGAAACTATAGATAAGTTTAGGACAAGAATTATTATATGGCAAGAACAGAAACTAGACCAGAGATCTAGCGTATCAAACCATAGAAGGGATAGAGCACCTATATAAAGAATTACTAATAGGCCAAGTGCAGGGACACCTAGGGTAAAGTAGTTAGATAAACTAGAACAAGAAGAGGATCTAGACATCCTAACCAGGTTTAAAGAAAGACATACCAAAGGATGTTATAATATAGCGATGATAAGGTACTTTCTAACAGACAAACCATACACACTAAACCAGTTATATGGAAAGTGGTATAGGCAATAAAGCAATAACGAATAGGCAGATTTCTATATATAGCTAGACAAAAAAGTTATCCAAGACCAACCTATTACAGAAAAACGCATAAATTATATTAAAGGAGCGTTAATTATAATATTAAGGAACCTAAAAGAAGGATCTAAGAACTAGAGAAGTAAACAACAAGTCTTAATACCTGTAGAAGAAAGACCAATAGTTAGATTGGCTAGATAGCGGTTTAAACTTAAGAGTAAAGACAAGCCAAGAGTAGACCTAAGTCACTTAGCGTATTATACACTATTGTGGATAGCTTATATGGATAACATATATAATATGCATAGAGCACCAAAAAATAAGAACCGGAAGTACCTATTAAGGATATATTAGGCACTAGAAGAGAAGCGGTTTAGGGACGCTAAGTATATATATAAATAGCACCCAGTAGAAGTATAAAGCCAAGGGGACTTAATACTTTAACCAGGAAGATTCCTTACGGAAGAATACCTAGACGGACAATAGTAGTAAAAGTGCCTAGAAAACACTTATCTATAGTATATAGAGGATAAAAAATAAACTAAGTATTGGCTAAAGTTAGACTAAGTATAAACAGGATCTAGCAGCCAACAGTTAGGAAAAGGGGAGGCATATAGGACTAGAGGGAACTAGTATTAGAGCCTTAGACCCTTAAAGGAATTTAAGGACAATATCTAAATTTAAGAGTTAAGTAGCAAGATCAGCAGTTTAAAGTATTGGTAAACAGTAGAGTAATAAGAAACCATATATTACTAAAGGCAGTAGAAAGAATAGGGTTACCATATAGACAAAAGAAATACCTATATCTACTTATAACAATTTCAGGAGATTAGATAGCCTATAAAGGAGATATTATTAATCTTAAAACAGGACCTATTTAGTTAACTATTAAAGGGAGACCAGTAAAGATATCTTTTAATATCCTACCGTTGGGACAGGATAAGGCGATACTAGGAATGCCTTAGTTATAGGAATATAATCTAAAGATTAATTGGGTTACAAGTTAGGTTAATATTAGAGATATTTAATAACACAAAATATAATAATAAACCAAGTTAGTATAGTACTAAGTTGGAGCAACGTATGAAGAGACTAAGCAAGGCTTAAGTTATATACCAAAGAAATACCACAAGTATGGTAAAAAGTTATAGTCACCAAAAAGTGAAAAGCTATTAGAACATGCAGTATAGGACTATAAGATAGAATTAGAAGAAGGAATAAGTCTAAAGTTCTTTCCAATCTATAAGCTTACTAAAACAGAGTTAGTAGCGCTTAAAGAGTTTATCCAGGAGAACTTATAAAAGGGATACATTAGACCATTACAATTATCAGCAGGATATCCAGTATTATTTATCCTAAAGAAAAACGGAAAACTCAGGATGTATATAGACTATAGACAGTTAAACAGCATTACTAGAAAGAATAGGTATTCTTTACCCTTAATTAGCGAAATCCAAGACAGGATAGGTAACGCGTAAATCTTTACAAAAATAGATCTAAGGTGGGCGTACCATTAAATCAGAATCAAGAAAGGCAATAAATAGAAGGCAGCTTTTAGGTCAAAGGAAGGACTATATAAACCATTAGTTATGCAGTTTAGGCTTATAAACGCACTAGCAATATTCCAAAAGCAAATTAATAGTATATTAGGAGAACACCTTAATAAATTTATTATAGTATATTTTAACGATATTATCATCTACTTAATAAGTAAGGGAGAACATGGAGAACATATTAAATAGGTCTTAAAGAGACTACAAGAAGAATAGATACTAGTAGCAATTAAGAAATACAAGTTCTTTACAAGAAAGACCAATTTTATAGGATTTATTATTAAACTAAGAAAGATTAGCATGGACCTAAAGAAAGTCAAAGCTATAGTAAGTTAGTAAGAACCAGAGAACGTTATACAGTTAAAATCGTTTCTAGGGTTTTACAACTACTATAGAAGGTTCATAGCACAGTAGTTAAAGAACATTAAGCCGTTTACTTAATTAACGAAGAAAGAGGAACTATAGATTTAGGGTAGCAAGTAGAAGAAGCTATTCCAGGAACTTAAAGAGTTGTTTACTTAAAAACCAATCCTTAAGATCTATTAACCAAAGTTAGATACGGTTGTTGAGATAGATATATTAGACTTTATACTAGGAGCATATTTACTATAGAAGTACTAGGACACATGGCATCCAATAGCATACTACAGTTAAAAGATAACACCGCTAGAACTAAACTACGACATCTACAACAAGGAGTTATTAGGTATAGTTATAGCACTTAAAAAATAGAGAGCATTTTTACAAGGCACAGAGAAACCATTTATAGTTAAGACAGACTATAAGAACCTTACAGGATTCCTAATAATAAAGGAACTTAACCAAAGATAGGTTAGATGGGCGGAAATACTTATAGAATACTATTTTGAAATTTAGTATACCAAGGATATAGATAATGCACGAGCAGACGCTCTAAGCAGAAAAGCTAAACTACAAAATAACAAAAAGCCATTAGGAGCTTTGTTGCGAAAGGATTAAGATAGATTAATTAGGTACAATTATCCAAAGATTATAGCAACTAAAAAAAGTCAGATCCATAAATTACTAGAGAGTAATTAGACACAGAAGATCTAAGAAGCATAGGCAGAGAATCTAGACTTAGAGCAATACAAAAACAGAGAAGTAATATATATACCTAAGTCTATCGCAGAGGAGTTTATTAAGGAATTCCATAAGGGAATAACATAAGGACACAACAGGTCTACAGGACTAGTGTTAAAACTTTAAAAGGAGTATATTATTTAAGAAATCTAGGGACTAGTAAAATAAGTTATAAAAGAATATCTAAATTGCTAAAGGAACAAACCGACAAGGCATAAGCCGTACGGAGGGCTACAACCTATTAAAATACCAGAAAGACCATAGGAGGTTATATTATAGGACAAGATTATAACGCGATTTTAGTAATAGTAGACAAGCTAATAAAGTAGGGATACTTTATAGCATACACAGAAGAAATATCAGCAGAAGATATCACTAGAATCTATATAAAAGAAGTATTCACAAGACATAGAGCACTAGATAAGATTATATTAGACAGAGATCTAAGATTTATAGCAGTATTTTAGGAAGTATTTCTAGCAGAATAAGGAGTTCGCGTAGTAACCTCTATAGCGTATTATCCGTAGACAGACAGACAAACGGAAAGACTAAACTAGACACTATAATAGTATCTAAGGCACTATATTAACCACGCATAAAACAATTAGGTATTATTATTACCAGTTATACAGTTTATATACAATACAACACCATAAGAAGGAATAGGGACATTACTATTTAAGGTAAATTATAGGTATAAGCCAAGGACATTATTATCGCCATATTAAGCAAAGAAGACGAGTACCACAGCTAAGTAAAGAATAGAGACGTTAATAAATCTTTATATAGACCTTAAAAAAACAGCCAAACTAGTATAACAAAGGATAAAAAGGTACTACAATACTAAGAGATCTAAGGGACTAGATCTTAAGGAGGGAGATAAAGTATGGCTACTATACAAAAATTTCAAGAGTCAACAACTAAGCAAGAAATTAGACTATGTTAGACTAGGACCTTTTAAAATTAAGCAGAGGATTTTATTAGTTATGTATAAGTTAAACCTACTAGCTAAAATAAAGATCTACCCTATATAACACATTACAATGCTAGAACTAGCACACGGAAACGTTAAACTACCAATATATAAAGCAGACATGTATAGAGGACAGGAAGAGAATAAATGGCAAGTTTTAAAGATCATTAGTTATAAGGATGTAGATAATAAAACATAGTATAAAGTAAAGTAGATAGGCTATAGTAAGACTACCTAGGAACCACTAAGCAACCTAAAGAACACTATAGAAAAGGTAAAGGAGTACCAGAGGAAAGTAGGTCAGGCAGTATTAACAAAAAAGGATTGCCAAAGAATAAGTGACCTAAGGGGGACCCAAGAGGAGCACCTACTAAGCTACTTAGAGTTATTTCCCTCTTAGTTAAAAGAGAATCCGTTCTTTTATTACTAAGTTCCTGTAAGCCTTATTAAATAAGTTTCCACTCCTTGGAACAAACCTTCTCACAAACCTTCTCAAGACAAAGAAGACGCGCCAAGGCAGACAAGTACGCCTCATAAGCAGCGCGAGTACGCTAAAGCTCCGCGAGGGAGGCAGAGAGCTTATCATCAAGCTTCGCAGCGGCAGATTAAACGTAAGACCCTATAATAAATTACTTAGGGAACTTAAAGACTACTAAGAGTCATAGGACGCGCACACTTAGCGTTAGAAATAGAATAAACGTCACAAGAGGAACAAACGTTTGCTTTAGTGCACTCTAAACAAGAGGATGGTTATTAAGCAGTAGGACTTACTAGCGCAATACAAACTAGCCCCTTTTTCGCGCAACAAGAATATAAAGACGGCATTATCTCACCCAGCGACAGTATGGAGGAAACCGTACGCGCACAACAAAGGGTTAAAGAAGAAGAAGAAGCTTTAGGTATAATAAGTAAAAATATTAACTAAGTTAATTAAACGGACATTACACCTCTAGTAAACAACTTGGAGATATTAGGAATCTTTAAGGACAAAGATAAAGAGGAGGGAGATAGTGTTATAGACGCTTTAAGTATAATATTACGACTACTTAGAGAAGAGTTGGAGGAAGCTAGTTAGTTAATATAGGTACGGTCTAGGATAGATCCAGTGGAACTATATAACAAGAAATAGTAGCCAAGGTCACGTAATATAATCTATATAATCTATATAATCTATATAATCTATACAGAGCATATAGAGTACACATACTTCATAAAGCAAAGGGGTTTCTTAGGCGTACGGTTATATATTTAAAGGACCACAGCCCTACCCAGATAGTTCTCTCTTTGTAGTAAATCTTAGAATACAATTAGAGTTAATCTATTAGGCAACCACTCTATTAGTTATTATTACGTTGTTAAATTGTTCTTACCTATATACCTAGCCTAATAATAGGACCCACCGTAGTTACTGCTACAAGGTTCCGTTACATTCTTACGCTACACATCCCTCTACTATAGTATCTTTAGGTACTCCCTAACGCTATCCTCTCGCAGAAATAGGTGGTTGTTTATTTCTATAACTTTCTGCATCTAATAGAGGTCCGTTAGAGCGGTAATATAGCTATAAACTAACCGCCACAAGAGACGCGTCTCCTCTTAGGGTACGTTACTATTAGCTTTACAGCTCTTCCCTTTTAAGGGCCAGTATGCAACCTCCTTAATAAGAAAGAGAAGTAGCTTATCCTCCGTAATAGTATCACTATTACAGTACTGCTTCTATTTATAGAAGGCCTAGAGCCAGATAATATATTAGCCGCAGGGCGCAATAAGGTAGGGGTATTATATCCTTCTTACCTTAAACTCTCTCTGCTTTGGTTTATACGTTAAAGACATATTCTTAGGCCTAGTGGCATATATAAGGGCGAGAATATGCTGCGCGTTAGCGCGTAATTTGGCATTATTAGCGATATTAATCTCTACACGGTTGGTTAGCGCCATCTTATATAGCAGGTATAATAGTAGACGTGCTGCCGCGATCAAGGATTAGGTAGGGAGGACTTTTTTATATATACTTGGGGCCCTAATGGCCCTAATTACCGTGTGGTTAGCGTCCATCAGCGGCTTGATCAGCAGGTGGTCCTTAATACGCGTATTTTCTCAGCTTGGCGCTCGTGGCGCTGTGGAGAGCGTCGGATCTGCCCCAGGTGGCTGGCTGAACACGTGATTTCCCGGCTGACCGAGGATAAGCCGGGCCTCTCATACCAGATAATCCGCCGCCTGCGTACCTATATGCCTACGTGCCTACCTACCTGCCTACGTACCTGTGTACCTACCTACGTACCTGCCTGCGTACCTACTAAAATACCTGCCTGCGTATCTGCCTGCGTACCTGCCAGAATACCTGCCTGCGTACCTACCAGAATACCTGCCTGCGTACCTGCCTGCGTACCTGCCTACCTACCTGCCTGCCTACCTACCTGCCTGCCTACCTGCCTGCCTACCTACCTGCCTGCCTACCTGCCTACCTACGTACCTGCCTGCCTGCCTGCCTGCCTGCCTGCCTGCCTGCCTGTGTCTGTTATAGGAGCTCTGCGTCTTTTTAGGGAGACTACCGCTTAGGCTTCGAGCGATTGATTAAGAAGGGGGACACCTCACGCAGAGGCTCCAGGTCGTCGATTGGCGGTATTCCTAATAATCTGCCGGTCGTGTACTGATTTCCTAACTAGGCCTAGTGCCTGCCTGCCTCTATGTCAGTATCTGATTCAATTTAGGGGAGGGGTTAGCTCGATGAGGCGTTGATCCGATTCGACTCGGTGACGGGCTGATATCGAGGCTCTGGTTCGATTCGATCGATCGATTGAATCGTTCGTGGTGTTCGCTGGCTGGTCGTTCGAATGGTTGTCGTCTCGGTCTACGGTCGTCTGGTTCTGGCGACGGTTGTCTGGTTCTGGTCACAGTCGTCTGGTTCTGGTCACAATCCTCTGGCTACCGTTCTGGTGCCTCTCTAAGTAGGGAGGATGTAAGGAAGGAAGGGTAAAGGTGGCATTTAGGTGTATAAGGGGTATACAAAGGCACGTGTAAAGGCTGTTAGGAATATAGCGGGGACCCAATAGTACTTAGGACGATTTATATAATTAGGAAAATTAAAGTCCTGCTAGAAGCCTACTAGAAAGCCTGCTAGGAGCCTACCAAGAGGCCTTTAGGATTTTAATACCCTAATAGCAATAAATGCAATAATATTAATAATATTTATTTTATAGCTATAAGCTAGCGTAATGCTAGCGTATAGCTCTAGGGCTTTACTAATATGGCGGAAAGCTGGCGTATTGCTTTAAGGGGTTGGCTAATATGGCTAAAAGCTGGCCCTAGGCCTTAGGAGGTTGGCTAATATGGCTAAAAGCTAGCTCTGGGCCCTAGGGGGTTAGCTAATATAACGGAAAGCTAGCCCTAAGCCCTAAAAATACTTTTAGCAAAACTAAATTTCCTATACCACTTCCCGTTTTCCTAACGCTTAAAGTGGCTAGCTCGCCTATCTGGCTAGCTTGCCTATTATGCCTAGTATATATCCACTAAATACTAAAGCTATTATATAGAATTCCTAAAGCTAAAACCTATTAGTGGGCTATATATTATAAGCATTACAAGGAAAAACTGTCTATAATTATATCTACTTACAACCTCCACTTCCTAATTATAACTAAGAAGGAGGTATTTAGTCTTATACATTGGCAAAATATAGTACCCTACCAATGGCCTCAATGGTTGGTGGTTGACGCAATTGGCACGCAGTTGAGGGCATTTGGCAACTCGACCGACTAGCCTATGTCGTATTTTTTTGACACGCAGCCTACGCGCAGCCTGCGCGCAACCTGCCAGTAATCTACGCATTTGGCAACCATAATTGTATTTAGAGCTATTTACCTCTTTTATACTAATAGCATATTTTAAATAAATAAAAGCTATTTTAAAGCTATTTATAAGGCTAGCAAAATAAATATTATTATTTTAGATAATTTAATATAATATAGCGATGGTTCTCTTCTACCTATCTACCTATTAACTTACCTACCTGCCTATCTACCTACCTGCCTACATCGCCTACCTGTCTGCATTGCCTACCTGTCTGCATTGCCTACCTGTTTGCATCTGCCTACCTGTCTATATCTGCCTACCTGTTAGCATCTGCCTACCTATCTACATCTGCTTACCTGTCTGCATCTACCTACCCGTCTGCATCTGCCTACCCGTCTACATCTGCCTACCTGGCTGCATCTGCCTACCTGTTTGCATCTACCTACCCGTCAGCATCTCCCTGTTTGTGCCTACCTGTCTGTGCTACCTTGATTCGATCGATCGATCGAATCGTTTATAGTGTTCGCTGGCTAGTCGTTGTCGTCTGGCTCTGGCGACGG
>Ga0307507_10004768_pt1 | contig 23420 bp, 8 predicted proteins | sample 7_EM_MG_FD_207223 | JGI IMG/M metagenome (GOLD analysis project Ga0307507, IMG submission 207223) | Populus trichocarpa ectomycorrhiza microbial communities from riparian zone in the Pacific Northwest, United States - 7_EM | ecosystem: Host-associated > Plants > Roots > Unclassified | place...
GAATCAAGGCCTCCTAGGGAGGCACCTTAGGCGACCACCGTTCGAATGTACAGCTAGCGAACGGCCATAGAGAACGATCTAAATCAATTAGAGCCTTCAATCGGGCCGACCCCTCCCCCGAATTGAATTAGATACTGACATAGGCAGGCAGGCAGGCAGGCAGGCAGGCAGGCAGGCAGGTAGGTAGGTAGGTAGGCAGACAAGTAGGTAGGCAGACAGGTAGGTAGGCAGGTAGGAGAGGACCGTCGCCAGAACCAGACGATCGTCGCCAGAACTAGACGACCGTCGCCAGAACCAGAGACCGTCGCCAGAGCTAGACGACCGTCACCAGAGCTAGACGACCGTCGCCAGAACCAGACGACCGTCGCCAGAACTAGACGACCGTCGCCAGAACTAGACGACCGTCGTCAGAACTAGACAACCGTTGCCAGAACTAGAGACCATCGCTAGAACTAGACCACCACCCTAAAACCAGACGACCGTTACCAAAACCAGACGACGATCGTTTGAATAACCAGCCAGCGAATACTACAAACGATTCAATTAATTAATTAATTGAATTAAACCAGAGCTTTAATATCGGCCCATTACCAAATCAAATCAAGGCCTCCTAGGGAAGCACCCTAGATAACCACCGTTTAAATATATAGCCAGCGAACGGCTATAGAGAACGATTTGAATAAATCAGAGCCTTTAATTAGGCTAACCCCTCCCCTAAATTGAATCAGATACTAATATAGGTAGGTAAATAGGCAGACAGATAGGTAGGCAGGTAGGTAGGTAGGTAGGTAAGTAGGTAGGTAGGTAGGTAGGTAGATAGGTAAGTAGGTAGGTAGGTAGGTAGATAGGGTAGGTAAGTAGGTAGATAGGTAGGCAGGTAGGCAAATAGGTAGGCAGGCAGGTAGGTAAGTATAAGGGATATTATTGTAGGTTACCTCAGGTTGCCCTTAGGACAACCCCCGGACACCCCTTGGATGGCCGTCGGTCACGTGCCAGAGGCACGTGCCCGTAGTATATAGTCTCCACGATCCTCAAGGCCTTACCTCCTTAAGGATTCGTCTCTCTTACCAATCTATCTTGTTCCATAATTGTGTCCTTATAGCCCCCTATCTATAAGTTCCCCTTATATTTGAATCCTTCTTACTCTTTTTAGAAGGGCAGCTGGCTTTAAGAACCAGATTGTTTATATTTTTATTTACACCTACTATCCCCCCTTAAAAATCTCGCGATAACCTAAATAGAAACTCTATAAATACCTTATAGAAAGCCATCGCGCTAAGGCAGGAAGGTCCCTCTAACAGTAAAAGATTGCGACAATATAAACCTCTGGGCAAGACAGCTAAATAAGCCCTAACACCCAAATGCGCTAGGAGCTTAAAGACTCTCACACACCTATAGTTACTAATAACGCGGAGGAAAACGCAGACACCCTCTATAACGGTTACAACGCTGCTAGAAAGCAACCAAAACCCCTCCGGCCCCACCTAGGCCAATTAGAAGATTAAGTGCTAGAAGCAACTCTAAGATCTTCCCCTAAGCCAGAAATGCTAGAGAAATACACTAATGCGTCTAATTAGGGATCTAACTGGAACCCTCCCAGAAGACTATCGGCCTATAATTAGTATAGTAGCGGCGTATAGACTGCTTATAAGCTAAGTAGGCCTACCCCTTTTAGTAATCTAACTTAAACACTAACTTAAAACCTAAGCCTTATTAGGAAGCCTATACTAGTTACTAGTGCCAACACTACTTTTATAGCTGGAGCTTCCCTAGGCCTAAGTTTAGAAAGTTAAGAGCCCCATACTAATATCCTTTAAGATGGATATTAGGAAGCTATTATAAGGCTCTTAGAAGCCATGCGGGAGGAGGCCACTAGTAAATATATTAGAACCCTTTAAGGGCAAATCCAGATCTAGTAGGGATTAATCTAGGCTAAATAAACTCTTTTACAACCTAGCTAAGGCTAAGGGCTTTCTGGGGGCTACCTAGTATCTACCTAAGGAAGTATAAAAGACTTAAAGAGTTATTTACGCTATAAATAGAAAAAGGATATGGACTGATTGGCTAAAGCCTCTAATAGCCTAAAACTCTGTTATAGACCTAACGCCTAATAGCTGGACGATTGGGTTTATAAGGTAGATAACTTCTTTAAAATGCTAATAATACAAAATAATACCAAAGAGCGTATATACTAGATTATTAGTAAGATTAAAGACTAATCGCTAAACCAGATTATACTTAATTAGCTTAATAAAGAGCAAATTACCTTATAGCTGTAGCTATAAACCTTCCTAAAGAAGTGGACTCAAGATCTATATGTTATATAATATAATCATACAGAATTATTCTAGAATAGAACACAGCTCAACTACTACAATTTCCGCCAGTTTATAAACTTTGTGGAAACTTATACTTAACTAATAGATCCAGAGCCCTTTAAAAATGAGGACGGTAGCGTCTATAAGAAGGAGAAGATTGGATTTATCTAGGCTAGAATTAAGCTAGTAATTTATAATAAAATAAAGCGCGTAGGAGCCCTACTATAGATTACTGTATATGCGGATTTTAAACAAGCAGTTCTAAATGCCAAGGATATAGTAAGGAACTAGACCTCTTCTAGTAGGAAGCTAGGGGGTTACCAAAAGCGCGGGCACTCTAGTAGTAATATAGGGCAGACCTAAACTTTAAAGAAGCCGTTCTTAAAGAGAAATTTAGAAGGGTTAAAGTTAAAAACCTTAAGCAATAGGAAAGACTCCTAGGGCCAACCTAATACCTATTTAGCACCCTTATAGGAACACTCTAAAAGGTTAAAAGAAAACTTCTCTAGAGGTAAACCTAATTGGAAAAATAAACAGGGTAATAACCGTACTAATAATCTAAAAAAAGAAAAGCCCTAGTTGCGGACCTCTCCTAGCTATAACTAGGGCAAGATATGGAAGGAGAGACTCTCTATATTACTATTAAGCTAGAAATGGTACTCCTTATAGGCAAGGTATATTAGTTCTAAGCACTATATAATAGCGGCGCCGAAATCAATCTTATATAATATAATTTAGTAAAAGAGCATAAGCTTATCCTATTGCTAAGGTAGTGGAAACCTATTATAGGGTTCCTAGATGAGCATTAAATCAAACTATATAATGCCCATAAGCTTACAGTGTTAGTGGCCGACATATATAACCGCACTAAGGTGGTTGGCCTGCAACCCTTCTAGGCGGCTAACTTTAAAGGCTATAACCTTATTCTTAGATACCCTTAGCTTATAAAAACAGACCCTAAAATACACTTTAAAACAGGAGCCTTTAAATAGTAGAATAATAAAGAATTAGAAGGGCGTATATCACTAGTAAGCTTAAAAGACATCCTAGAAGATATAGCTCTAGGTAAAACAGTATACACTCTATACCTAAAAGAGTATTGGATTAAACTCTTATTCTATAGTAAGATAGGTATAGAGCCTAGTATAGGTAATAACCCCTCTATAATAGAGACCCTATAGGGAGCTGCTAGATAGGTCACAGAGACACTATAGGGAGGCGGCAATCTTAAAGATCTTATAAGATACTTTTACCACTATGGGTTACTCTGGCTCAAGCAATATACAAAGAATATACTATAGCACCTTAAACGCTGTATTAAAGAGTTCCCTACCCTCTACTGGCTACCGCATAAAACGGTTTAATGTATAGTAGCAACCATATATGAATAACCACTACAGCGCGCAACGCTACCTATAAGCGTCCTAAGGGAGCTCTAGGACCTACCTAACAACAATATGGAGGATAAACGCGACCCTAATCTATTAAATATTCCATTAGGCCTAAGGGACTTACTAAAGGTATTCTTAGGTAGGCAAGCCAAAATTATAGCGCAGAACTTAGAATACAATTATACAATTAATCTAAAAGAGGGTAAATAACCCCTAAACCTTCCTATTTATAACCTCTCTTGTAAAGAGCTTGAGATCCTACGGGAATACCTTAATAGTGTATAAAAAAAGGGATGGATCCAGCCTAGTAAGTCGCTAGTAGGCGCACTAATCCTCTTTATCCTAAAACTAGATGGAACTATAAGGCTATATATAGACTATCGCGGTCTTAATAAAGTCACAATTAAGAACCGTTACCCACTACTACTAGTTAGTGAAATGCTAGATTAACTATCTAGGGCGAAGATCTTCATGAAGCTGGATCTACAAGACGCCTATTATAGGCTCTATATTAAAGAAGGGGATAAGTGGAAGACCGCTTTTAAGACCCAATACGGCCACTTTAAGTATATAGTAATGCCTTTTAGGCTAGCTAATGCGCCTATAACATTCTAATCATATATTCACAGAGCCTTAGGGGGACTAGTTAACCGTATATATATTATCTATTTAGATAACATCCTAATCTACTTAGAAGACGAGGATTAGTATAAGTAACATATCCGCCAAGTGCTAGAACGTTTGGATAATTAGGGCCTCTACGCTAAGGCGTTAAAGTGTACCTTTAATACTAAGCAGGTCGAGTTCCTGGGTTACATTATAATGCCTATAGGCGTAGTTATAGACCTAGTATAGGTATAAACAATCTAAGAGTGGCCAGAGCCAAAGAGCTACTAGGATATTTAAGTGTTCCTAGGCTTTGCCAATTTTTATAGGCGCTTTATCTATAACTATTTGGACGTCGCCTAATACCTATTTAATTATATTGCGGAAGCTTCCTAAGACCTGGCCCAAGGAGCAAAAAGCTTAAAGGCGAAAAGAAAGAAAACTAAGAAGGGACTAACTAAATAGTATAAACCATGGTTATAGCCTGGAAAGGTTTAGGATACCTTTTGGGAACTATAAATAAAGTTTACAGAAGCTCTATTACTGCAGCATTTTAACCTAGATTAGCCATTAATAATAATTACTAATATATTAAATTTCGCCCTTATTAGTATCCTACTATAACCTAATAGGGATCTGGACGCTACCCAGCTCTACTAGAGACCAGTAGTATTCTACAGCAGAAAATTCCAGGGGCCTAAAGTTAGGTATTATACCCACAATAAGGAACTGCTAGCTATAGTCAACTGCTTTAAATAGTGGCGACATTACCTTAAGCACGCAAGCCATACCACTTATATACTCTCAGATTATCATAATCTACGCTACTTTATAACTATAAAGGAGCTTACACCTCAATAAGCCAAATAGGTAGAGGAGCTCGCGCGATTTAATTTTAAGATTAAATATAAGCTAGGGGAGAACAACCCTGCTAATAGACTATTACAACGGCTAGACTATACTAAAGGCTTTAAAACAGGAGAAGGAAAACAGATAATAGATATCTTACTCCCTATATTGCAAAACAAGCTCCGGATGCTCAAGTACCTATAGCTCTATATACTAAGTCTCAGGCGGTGCAAACCCCGTTGGCTTCCACTGACATTCCGGCTAGTACCCGGTTTGTGGCCGATAAGGGTCCAAATATACCTAGACAGGACGTCCCTAATACAACTTTAGAACCTGGCGATACGCCACCTCTAATTACTAAGCTATCCCCTTAAGCCAAAAGTAAAGCCATAGAGCAATTAGAACTCAGAGCCCTGTAATAACCAAAGGACTTTAACCTTATAGCGGCCTTCCTAACACATACGCATTAAAGAGTTGCAAGATCCATAGTACTATTAAGTCTTATACTTAGAGCAGTATAAGACGAAATAGCTTTCACCTAGGAACTATCCAAAAGGTTAACGGATTTCATCTATAAGGTATAACAGAGGGACGCTTCCTATACCATCTTTAATGCGGAAGTAGACCGGAAACATAACGGAAAGGAAGCTATAAGGCGCTAAAATTAGGAACTAGACCTAATAGGCCTACTGCGTAGAAATAGCAAGGTTTGGGTACCACATAAAGCAAATCTATAATAGAAGATCCTTATAAGGAATTACAATAATCCTTTAGGCGGCCACTATGGTTAAGCTAAAACAGTGGAATTACTTTAGCGCAAATACTATTGGCTAAAGCTTAAGCAGGAAGTAAAGGAGTACATTAGCTATTACAAGAAGTGTTAAGTATATAAGATCCGTAGGTATAAGCTATAGGGTCTACTTAAATCAGTTCCCCCCACTAGTAAGCTATAGTAACATTACGCCATAGACTTTATCACGGATCTCCTACCATCTAAAGATGGCCAAGGATAAACATATAATTCAGTTCTTATACTTATCAATAGGTTTTTAAAGTATGTCTAATACCTTCCTGTTAATAAGACAATTAACATATAAGCGCTTGCCAGCCTAATTAAGGAGAAATACTTTCTTAAAGTAGACCAGCCGCACTCTATTATTACCAATAGGGGCAGTGTCTTTATAAGCCAGTACTAGTCAGATCTATGCTTTCATTTAAAGATAGACCACCGTTATAGTACAGCTTTCTATCTATAAATGGATAGGCAAACAGAACGTCAGAACTAGGAACTGGAGTCTTACCTACAAATATATTTAAACTACTAGTAAGATAACTAGTGCGAGCTACTTCCGTATATAGAGTACGCTTATAATTCAAAGCAATATGCATTATATAAGTATACACCAATCCAGATTGCCTATGGCGTCTAACTATCTGGGTTTAATAGTATACCTAGCGATCACTAGCTAAGGCCGCATAATTAATTATAGGATCCTACCAGGAAGTCAAAGGACATCTACCAGAGAGTATAAGGATACCTCTAGGAATAGAAAAAGCAATAGAAGCATGCAAAGTAGAGCCTACAAGATACCTAAGAGCAGTAAAGACTCTAGTACAACCGCAAATACCAAGACAAGCATTTTAGAGTAGGCGATAAGGTTCTATTATATTCAACAAATATCAAGACCCGTTAACTATTAAAGAAGCTCAATATAAGATACCTAGGTCCCTTCTAAGTTAAGAAACGAATTGGTAAGCTAGTCTACCATCTCCAGCTACCCCTATTTATAGCCTATATGCATCTAGTGTTTCACATAAACCTACTAGAGCCATGGCATAAACCACCACTAGAAAAGAACTTCCGTCTAGGCCTAATTAAACACCCTAAGGTGGTAGGCGAGCGGTACAAGGTTAAAGCTATACTACACCATAAGTCTGTTAAGAATAAGCTTCAATATAAAGTCAAATAGCTAGGCTAGCCTACTAAGGACTCTATATAGGAACCAGAGGATTACCTTAAATATTATAAAGATATTCTAAAAGAATATTAGAACTAAGGTCCACAATCTACAAATCGCAGAAAGCGCTCTAATACTACAGTGTCATCGCGACCTATAAAGAAAGCTCGTGGTAGACCGCAAAAGGCCCCAAAGAGTAAATAGGTCAAATCGGATATAGAACAGACAGGCTCCGGAAACTATAAGGATTAGGGCTACAGCCCAAGGCAGAACAGGTCCTCAGCCTTTTCACATACATAGCATAGAGTTAATAGGGCATTTTGCTAGAATTGCATTCCCATTTATTAATCTATATTAGGAATATTATTCCTAGGGCTCCCAAGCCCTTCCCAAAAGCCCTTTAAGGCCTTCCCAAGTACCTAATTAAGGCTCTTAATTGCTACTATATACAAGAATAAATCCTAAATGCCTAATCTAAAAAGCCACTATGCCTTATCCTTAGGAGCAGGATTAGTATCCATTGGGCCACCAAGTAATGGCTAACAAGAATAGAATCCAGACCCCTTAGTAGGGGTACAAGTAGGCATAAAAACAGGGGCAGGATGATAAGGTATAGCTAGGGCAGAGATCCTTAAACGCTTAACACCAATATTAGGTCTAAACCAATACCAACAAAGCTCTTACGGCGTTAGCTTATAGTTAATAAAGACACGCTCAAGCCCAGAATAAACAAAGACGTTAGCTGGCTAGTATAGTCTAGAACCACCAAGACCTTGCTACGGCAACTGTTAGTTACCTATCCGTTAGGTACCCAAAGGGTAACCTACCTAATACCGCATTATATTATACTTTTTCGAAACTTAACGCGCATACGCAAACTTCTTCTTATAGTAGACAGCAACCTTCTTCTTATTACCCCTATCTCTTACCCTATCCTTAGTGTACCAACCTTGCTCTCGCATAAGGCGTTACTAGCTGGCTTGCTAGGAATTATAGGCAGTGTAAATGGCCGTGGCATAGTCTTAAATTCGACCAAGTCGTTCAGCATTTGCGCTGGAATAAGAGAGAGCCCGGGCGATATAGTAGTCAAGGACATTAAAGGAACGTTGCCACTTAGGCCCAGGCTATTGAAGCTTAAAGTCAGCAATAGAAATCTATTAAGAATAGAAAAACTCACCTTAACGCAACTACCGCTCTTAGTACGCATGCATTAATTACAAGGACTAAAGGTATTGGATCTAACGCAGTGCGTCTTATTACAAGCCTCCAGAATCCTCTTATCAGACTTCTGGTCTTTTAAGGACGTATAGGCAAAATCATTCAGGCAGGACCAGCACCAGTTATGGGTTAGCGGAGGTTAAGGTTCTATATACAGCGGTAGGGCCAGAATACGCTAAGGAATTAGCTTAGAAGAGCAGTTAGCAAAAGAACGAAGAGGCATACTGAAATGATAATAGAAAAGAAGAAAATCTTAATGATATATTAAAGATACGTCCAAAATTGGACGAAGGTTGATGATAGGAAGTAAAGTATTAAGGAAAAGGAACAGCTTAATAAGTAAGGTGTCCTTATACTTTACCGTCCAATACCCTTCTAGTAAATAGCTGCAACCTTGCCAATATAACTCCGTTACAATAGCGTTATTTAGAAGGAAGGAAATACGCGTATAAGTTATTTAACTATCACTTCCTTATAAAAACTAATCACGCGGCCAGGGAAGGCAATTAAGACGTTAATTAAAGATGTATACAGGTTAAATTATACCTAAATAATACTATAATATTAAAAGAACAACGTTACAAACGTTCTTAACAGTCGTATAATAGCTATAGGCGCTATTGCGAAGTGTCTCCTATTTGCTAGGCAGTAAAGCTACGCCAATTATATAGTATAGGACCACCAGATTTGAAACTATATACACCAAATCTTAAGAGATAAGTCTCTTTAATTAACTGATTAATTACCTAACTGTATATAGCAGCCTAAGGGCAAATACGGGAGCAATGTATTAGTGACGCAGGGGATCAGGAGAAAGGATCACAGATTATATCTTAATAGTTAAAGATAACGGTGAGCTAAGGCCCTATATATTAAATCCCATACCAAAAGGTTCTATGGAACTATATTAGGAACACCAAATTGCCTATAACACTTATAATTGATTGCAGACCGGTATAAAGGCTTAAAAGTAGAGTTGTATAAAAATCCTTAGGTTAGCCTAGGTAGTCACTAGTATGCTTCCAGTAGGCTTCTAATAGGTCTCCTAGCAATCCTTATATCTTTTCTCCAGTCATGTTTTTCCTTATTAAGGTTTTTAGGAGTTCAAAGCAGGGGTTAGATAGATAGATAATATATAGCGGCATGCCAATATCTCTCCAAACCCCTTCTGGGACGAGCCCTTATAATCTCCCTTTACTGCAAGGTAATGGCGATCGGGGGCCGACCACAAGAAAGGGGGGGGCAATGTAAGGGATATTATTGTAGGTCACCTTGGGTTGCCCTCAGGACAACCCCCAGACACCCCTTAGATGGCCATTAGTCATGTGCCGGAGGCACGTGCCCGTAGTATATAGTCTCCACGATCCTCGAGGCCTTACCTCCTCAAGGATTCGTCTCTCTTACCAATCTATCTTGTTCCATAATCGTGTCCTTATAGCCCCCTGTCTACAAGTTCCCCTCACAGTAAGTTAGTAGGTAGATAGGTAGAAGAGAACCATTACCATATTATATTAAATTATCTAAAATAATATAATTTATTTTGCTAGCCTTATAAATAGATTTAAAGTAGCCTTTATTTATTTAAAATATACTATTAGTATAAAAGAGGTACAGTCTTGTGCATGACCAGCTTCCCCCCCCCTTTGGCGAAAAACAGATTCGATACAGGCATTTAATTTCGCTAGATTACCACCAACTGTACATAGCAATCGTAGCGAACGCCTCTGTTCGCGATCGACCTTCCTCCGCAGTTTCGCAGTGTCGCGATCTTTGTCAATATCGTGAGGTTTTCACCCTGTACGATATTACCAAATTTCATCGACCTCTCTGCAGAAACAGCGTTATATTCGAGTTTTGGCGGCCACAACGGAGGCATAGTTGAGGGGCGAAGAGGAAGCGTACGTCTTCAATTTGGTTCTCCTGGCTAACGAAGGCGATTCCCCTAGCCAACCAAGGTGAATCTCCAGGGCAACCAAAAAGGTCCTTGCGCGCAGGCACATGCGTTCGCTACAATTACTATGTACAGTTGGTGGCGATTTGGCGAGCCTGCGTACCGTAGCGAAAATAAATTTTTGCTAGAGGGGGGGGAGGAAGGTGGTCGTGCACAAGACTGTAGATGGCTCTAAATATAATTGTAATTACTAAATGCGCAGGTTGCGCGTAGGCTGCGCGCAGTTTGCGTGTCAAATGAACTCGACATAGGCTGGTTTGTCGAGTTGGTCAATGCCCCCAATGGCCCGCCAACGACGCCAACTTCTAGCAGCTGAGGTCATTTACAAGGGACAATATTTTCCCGATGTATAGTCCCTACCTAGATAGCTCCTTTCTTTATAGTAAATCTTAGAATATAATTGGAGTTAATCTGTTAGGCAACTACTTTACCAGTTATTATTATATTATTAACTTCTTGTTTACCTATACACCTAGCCTAATAATAAGTCCACCATGGTATTTCCCATAAGGCTTTATTACAATCTCGGCGTCTTATATTTAAATTTTAATAAATAGTAGTCTTTCCGCTTACTTATTTATAGTTATATAGTTAATAAAAGATAAAATATTTTTAGTATCCATCTCCTTAGGGGTTAAGGCTAGGGCTAATAAATTAAATTCTTCTGGGATTGATTAGCGTTGTAGGTTAAGTATAGGTATTAGGTTGTTCTTTGGATTTAATATAATAGCTAGTAAGAAATATTATCTTACTATTGTGGGTTCCTTAGAAGTATAAAGTAGGGTAACTTATAGACACGCTACTTCTGGCAGGGCCTATAGTGTTATAGAGACGTAGAATTGGTTGTAGGCTAAGCGTTAGTAGTAAAAAGGTATAACGTAATATTATAGGACGGGGGCAATAGCTATAAAGCGTATATATTTAAGGAGTATATAAGACGTTACGCGATTAATTGTAAGGGTTAAGGGCGTAAGGAGGTAATATACCTACGCGTAGCTAACGTAAGCTATACGTAAGATATATATAAGAGCACGGGGCTCTTCTATAAAGGCCCTTACGGTAGGGTTCCGTAATATAATAGAACCTATTAATAAGAAACTGCTATATAGAAAACGCCTTAAGATACTACTTACTAACTAGTATATAGACCTTATAAAAAATCTACTTTACTACTATAAGGGAGAAATGGCCTAGGCTTAAGTAAAGTAGATCTATTTTATTAACTGTTATAAAATGCCACCGCTAAAGATGTATATTAGCGACTAGGTATAGCTAGATATACGTAATATCTCTATATAGATGCCTATAAAGTTACTTAATTATAAGAACCTTAGCCCTTATTTAATTAAACGAGTTATTAATAAGGAAGCTATATATAAGCTAAAGCTTCTACCTACCCTAGCCATCCGTAGGGTATAGCCTATATTTTATCTATAGCTACTATACCTTTACTAGCCTAATCCTTTACTAGAACAGATATAGCCTAAACCCCTATTATTACTAATCTAAAATAAGAATAAAGATAAGAACTATAAGGAGTAGACTATTAAATAAATTATTAACTTTAAATATTTTAGTAAAGGTAGAGGACGGTAGCTTTACTATAGAGCTATTTATATAGGATTTAATATAGATTAGCCAAAATGTAAACTATAGAAAGAATTAGAAAATGCAAAGGATTAAATTAGCAATTTTTACTACGCGAACCTATAGAAACTAGGCCTTAGTAGAGATTTCGCGCCTAATCCTCTATTAGTGGTCGCATGAATGAATATATTTATAAGGAAATATGAATATATTCATGAATATATTCATAAGCTTATGAATATATAGGACCCTTTTTGAAGCTTTGGTGGTTATACTTAAAAGGTTTTAGGTGTACATACTCATAAGTACGCCGATCATTCTTATATATACATAGAGCTCGGCTATTTAGCTTTTCTTACGATAATGCTTTAGAAGTAAACACTCCACTACTATATTAATTTTATACCCACGCCTTCGCTCCAATGGCCCCTTTGTAACAGTGCAAGTGTGGGTATTAAAAGAACGACTTAATTCTAAATCTATGGAAATCAAGTGAACTAAATACATGAAAGTAGACCCGGAACTCCGTAGTCTATGACTCAATATTTGACCGTATCCGAGACATACGAGGGTGGCGTCGATTGTGTCTCGGAGCCTCTTAGCCGACGGTCTCGTGTCTCAGCGTAGTGCTGGTGAACTGTTACACCCTTCTCTACCAGATTCTATAGTACTTGATACTAATAGCGTATCTGGCTCTCAATCCGAGTTGTCCAAGCTTAATAGCGCCCAGTTTGATGACCTTAAGCTTAACAAAGAATCTAACGCGTTATCCTCTACCAAAGCCACCCCAACGAACAAGAAACGCAAGCTCTGAGCTATAAATACATAGTCCTTTGCACGGAAACCTTATCTAAATAAAGATGTAAAGAATAAGAACGGCCGGCGCTATTAGTACTGTAACTAATACGTCTCTTTCCGTGAAGTAATTACCACTAATATATAAGCTTATTTGGAAAGAAAACACGGTGTTATTATTAAGGAACAGGACTTAATTATTAAGATAACTACAAAGCAGAGGCTCAAAGGTCTATTTTATAAGCAGGGCGAGCTACACGTCCAAAAGGTGGAGGACCAGAAGAAACGAATATTAAAGGAGTGTATGAAACTGGAAGTTGTCTGTAAGGCCCTTACTCAATTAATTGTTATTTAAAACCTTCTATTTAAAGCAGTATCTTAGCTAGAGCTTTAAGCTCTTCTTCTTTTAGTTAATTATACCTGTAAGGACGTCCTGGTTAACTCTGGTAAAACAGTACCAAAGCTTATTAAAGAATCCTTCCTACTTAATTAAGCCATCCTTAAGCAGAAACTTAAGTCCTCCCTTACCCTAATCCACCTCTTACTTAACGCATGGACGTTACCAAATAGGAAGATGTTTATGGCCATCTGCGCCTACTTTATTGACGATATTGGCAAGCTTAGGAAGGCCCTGCTAGCTCTACCGTTTCTTCCTGGGAAACATGGAGGTAATAAGTAGGTTAAAGTCCTTTGGTAGGTACTCTAGGAGTATAATATCCTTAACAAAATTGGGTACTGCGTTGGTAATAATTATGGCTTAAATAATAAGCTTCTTTGTTGACTTTCTACACAGCTTAAAGAGAGTGGAATTAAGGCTTAATTTGACGCTAAACAGCACCGAATTCGCTGCTATGGCCATGTCCTTAATATTACCGCATAAGCCTTCTTTTTCTCTAAAGATAATTAAGCATTTAACGCTGCCTTTAAAGAAGCTTAGATAAAGCTAAAATAAGATATAGAGCTTAAAGAGGATCAGATTAAAGAAATCTTAGTAAAGAGATTTAGGAAAGGAGCAGCTAATTAGTTTACCTATTAAACTCTTAGTCCCCCTAGCAAAATACATAACGTTATCGTCCACATTTAAAGCTCTAATGCTTACTATAACCACTTCGTTGCTATTGCTCTTTATGTGATCCCTATAGATAATAATACGCGGTAGAACTTGTGGTATAAGATAATACTAGTGGCTCTAGAGCTAAGGGACGCTATTAAGGTGTACTAGAAGGAGTATATAAAGGAGTTTGATGAGGAGGATCTCCTTAATATAGCTGACTGGCAGACTCTTAACGATATTAAAGACTTCCTTTAACCCTTTGAGCGCGTTATAAAGGAGACAGAAGGTGATATAGCGACGCTTAATAAGGTGCTGTTTATAATGGACTTTATGGTAAAGCACTTTAAGTTATCCTTAGTTAAATACGCTATTAACAAGAGACTCTGTAACGCTATTACTACTAGCTAGCACGCCTTTAATAAATACTACCTTAAGACGGACAGTGTTACCGCGTACGGTGTAGCTCTGCTGCTTACTCCTTACCAACAGAAGGTGTATATTCACCGCAACTGGGAGGAAGCATGGAAGGAGCCTGTAGTTAATGCCGCCTAGAAGCTATGGATAGATTACTATAAGGATAGGTTTGAGGCAGAGCTAAGTATACAGGAAGCTTCTAAACCAAGAAGGCAACCTGACGCGTATAATAAATGGGAAAAGAGGTAGGCAGTAGTAATATTAATTAAGGACGAATTTAACCGGTTTATTAACGATCCTCCTGTTAAGCTTCTAAACAATACCTCCGCGCTAGACTGGTGGCTTAATCTATCTAACCGCATTAACTATCTAAGCCTCTATTATATGGTAATTAATATTCTTTCTATACCTCCTATATCGGCTAAACCGGAGCAGATCTTTTCTAGTGCTTGGCGTACAATCTTATGGCAACGGATGAAGCTTGGGCCAGTGAATATTGAGAGGATTAAGTGCTTAAAGTTATGGATTCGCATAGGGCTAGTGGCAGGATGGAGAAAGGAGCTTATAATAAAGCTTGATATACAGAAAGCGTAGGAAGACTTAGGAAGTTAATTAGGAAGGCGAGCTTAGGAATAAAACACTATGCTAAGGATCGTGATAACCGCTTTGTAAGCATTCCTTATGAATATATTTATATCTTATGAATGAATGAATATATAGGTGCGCTTATGAATATGAATTGAATATAAGGGTAATATTCGAATATATTCATTTATGCGACCACTGTCCTCTATAGGAGCCCTTATATAGTTAAACCGTTATATATTACTACATAAGGGCAAATTACTATTAAATTGCCATTAGATTGCCGTAGATTGCTATTATATAATAGTAAAGTGCAATTACATAACTAGAAAATTATTAAGATATTTAAGAACTTTAACCAGCGGTTAAAGTTATCTAATTAGTTAGATTCTTAAGTGCTAAGCCTTATTATATAACGTTATTATAAGCCTTTAATAATATTCCCTTTTCTTCTCTATACCTTAAGTGTCTCTTTTATATATATATAGTAACTATAGTATCGCCAGAGCTCCGCCTCTATAGGAGGGGGGGTAATGTTACGGAACTCTACCTGTTACGGCGCTGGTGGAAAACGGTGGATTGTGGCGGATAATCGCAGACAGTTTCTTACTGTATCAGACAGTCTCTTACTGTTTTAGACAGTCGCAGTTACGTAACCAGACGATTGTATAAAACCTCGAGCGGCGCTACCCTTTTTCTCTTTTCCTTTCTCTAGCTTTGGATCCTCGTTTATAGACAATCCAATCGTACAGGCTTGTATACGTCCTTCTTGCTATACTCATACCTTGATTGACTAAGTCGCTAACACTACCGTAGGGGCCTCTATAGGAGAGCCCCGTGCTCTTACATACACCTTATATACAGCTTACGTTAGCTACGCGTAGGTATATTACCTCCTTACGCCCTCGATCCTTACGATCGACCGCGTAACATCTTATAGACTCCTCGAATATATACGTTCCGTAGCTACTACCCCCGTCCCATAACAGGAAGTAAGGAGAAGAGTTAATATGCTAATATTTAAAGCGGCAGTATATTTATTTAGGTAACAAGCTAGCCTAACTAAGAAGGCGGTAATGTAGATCGGTTATAACTTAGGTTGTCTTAAGGGCATCCCAAGGCAACCGTAATAATATCCCTTACACCTACCTAGTTATAGCCACTCTAAGACTAGTTATAACTTTGGAAAATATCCTTAAGCTTCTTTATTGGATAAATTGTGTTGTGGAAACAATTGGGAAGGTGTATTTAGGACAGAGGAGTATAAATCGCTTATCTTAGTTGACTTAGACCCTTGGAGAGAAAATCCACCTTACCTCCTACAAACTCCTAAGCCAATTAGCGGCTGGCACCGCCATACCTCTATAACCCCTGTGACTCCTGTAAACTCCTAAGCCAATTAGCAACCGGCGCCGCAGCCTAATACTACTCTTTTTGAAAGTGCTGCGAAAATCAAATTAAGCGAGCCTCGCCCACACAGCATCGAATTTGGGTGATCTTACCATACAAATTGAATGCCTACCACGCATACCACGCTTAAAACGCTTATATCTGCCTTCTATGTCTAAGAGACTTCCTAAATAGCAGCTCCATTAAATTCTAATAGCTTTTCTATTTAATTGGACGGTTAAATATATCGCGGCAGCTACAAAGTTACACCTCTCGACTATATACCGTATCCAGCTTAATTTGGACCTTTATGGGGAGCCATACCCCCCCCCTAATCTTAAGATCGGGCGACTAAGTAATATACCAAAGGAATATAAGCGAGTTTGTAATATATAACATCATAGTATTAGTTATACTAACCGTGTACATAGGCGCTTCTTACCTACCTGGAAGATTACCCTACTGCCTACCTTAATAAGATGGCCTGGTTCCTATAGGACGATTATAATATTGTAGTATTAATATTGTTAATATGGCGGGCTCTTAAACGTAATAAGTGGAGTAGGAAGGTTGTACAGCGAAGAGCGTAGGAGCGCTTAGAAGATCTTTATACTGCCTAAAAGGGACGCCAATGTACATAGGACGTTAATCGCCTTATATTTATTAACAAGTCTAGCGCCAATGAGAGGACTAGTTATAGGAAATTTGGTTAGAGTCCTATAGGCCTTCCTATAATTAATACAGTATCAATTAAGCGCTTAGAGCGTTGGAGTATCCTTCCTATGTATATAATTAACGGCTTCCTCCCTGGAACTCTTATATGGTAAGGCTTAATTACTTCTAAAATATTTAATGCCTGGATTAAGTCTTCTGTTCTACCTTATTGTATACCCAGCTATATAATCTTAGTATTAGATAACGCCTCAATACATAAGAGTTAGGTAAGAAAGTAATTATATATATATTATAACTATATAATCTAACTAGAAGATGTAGGAGTTTATAGAGCTCTACTCCGCCGCCTAAATATCTATTAAATATCTTCCTCCTTACTACCCAGAGTTTAACCCAATTGAGCTTTCCTTTTATAATCTTAAGGCGTGGATTTAACTAAACGTTTACTTAATTAAGGATTATAAGAGCTTTAGTACATTTCTATAATTTGGAATATAGTATATAGGAATCCATTACTCGGCTTAAGGATACTTTTAATGGGCTAGCTACCTAGTAAAATACTAGTTAAGAGCGCGATCTTCTATTTAGGTAGTGCCCTTATAGAAATTAATAACTTACTATCCCTTTTAGTTTGCTTAAAAGGTCTTAAGCTCACGCCTTAATTAAAGAAGGAGTCCTGCTATAAGGCCTAACTTATCTACCTATACCTGCTTGGATATTCCTACACAAAGCGCCTCTAAGTTATAGAAGTTATTAATAAGTGTATTAAGAACAATCTTAAGCTCTATTATAAGCTTCGGAGTTACCTAATTAGGCCGTCTTTTTACCTAGTTAAAGAATTCGCAAAGTCTCTCCTCAGAATCTAAGTCGCTATTAATTGGGCTAGTTAGCGGCGCTGCCGGTATTGCCTATATAGTAGCTTCCGGCGTCAGAGTCACCGGAGGCTGTTAAGCTGCTTATATAGGTGCCTAAAATGGATTCGGTTATGCTCCAATAGTTATATAGTAAACAGGTAGTGGCCCTTAGGGGGGGTAGTTAAATTAACTATAAGGAGGATAGAAGCTAAAATCGTCAGCTCTAGATTAAAAATAGCCTCCTAGCCCATGCGCCTGCTACCCCCCTCTACTACCACTACTGCTACCTCCTGTAGCTCCAGTCTTGGCTGAAAGGCGCACAGTAATTGCAGTAGGAGGTTCCTCCTCAGTAGCCTTACCTTCCTTAATTTGCTTGCCCCAGGCCTTTATTACAAAGTAATTAACTAGATAGTAAAAACAAGGCAGCTCTGTATTCCCATTTACCTAATAGGTGCCTCCATTATTTGAACAGATCTTTAATTAGTAGGGCTATTAGAAGGCTACTAAGGGAGCTAGGTTTCCTAAGAGAACTTCTGCTAGGATATTCTTAGGTAGAGCAAGTCGTTAAACAATAGTAGCACTTACACCACCCTTCTTCTTAGGTATACTAGATGTAGCCCCGGCCTTAAGAATATTTAATAGAAGTGTACTTGCTAGTAAGACCCTCTAGAGCGACTCAATACTAAGGGAGTAGGGGGAGGTATATACTAAAATAGTTTCCGGTATAGGCTTCTTAGTTAGTATAACTACTACCTCTACGCGTAGTCCCTTTCTACTATCTACATGCCACGTTCTTATAATCTCATTAAGATTGTAGACATGCTTAATAGTATAGATATCTTGCGGCACCATATCGCGAGCCATTATGTAATTATAAGAAGCTATTGCCCTAATAGAGTACTTATCCTCAAAGGATCTGTTTGCCTAATTGGCTTTAACCTTATTAATCCAAGAGTTAACTTTCCTAAGAAACTCTCTACTAATAATACGTTGCGTAGAAGCAGAAGCAATATCTACCTCTCCTACGCGAGCTTTCCAAATCGCTATATAGTATAGAAATACTACCTTAGGCTCCAAGGGAGGTGGCAAGCTTAAATCTACCGTAATAGCTTCCTTGGGTGTATCCTTTTGTCTTAGCAGAGACTTTAAAGGCTTTGCTAATTTAGTAGGCTTCTTCTTAGAGGTTAACTTTGGATTTAAACTCTTCTAGCTTAAACACCTAGTAGGCTTCTAAGTACGCTAAGTTGGCTTAGAGGCCTTAGTAGCTCTAGCAGCTTATACAATTTTAACAGCTTTAAGAGCTTTAGTAGCTCCTTAACTTAATTAAATAACACACCTATTTACTATTTTAAAACCTACTTCCTTATCTAGTGGCTCTTAAGCTAGCTGCTAAATATTTGGACTAACTAGGCCTGCATCATCGTCGTCTCCATTGTCTTTGTTGTCTTTGTTGTCTTTGTCCTAATCCAAATCTATATCCAACTCTTAGGCCTCCCCCCCCCCCTCCTTCTTCTCCTCCTCCTCCTTCTCCTTCTCCCCACCGGAACTAAGCGGTAGGGGTAGGCAGCGAGCTAGAACGGCACGAAGGCCCATATGCAAAGGGACAACAGCATTCCGCTTAGTTAATTAAGGAGGCTGCGTAGGTTAACTGGCAGCTCGTTTTTAAAGGCTATCATACTTTGCCATCGCGCTTATAACACCAGAAAATCAATATATATAAGCAATGCAATATAATACTTAAGCCTCACAAGTAATTAAAGAGCGGTAAGCGTGGTATGCGTGGTAGGCATTCAATTTATATGGTAAGATCACCCAAATTCGATGCTATGTAGGCGAGGCTCGCTTAATTTGATTTTCGCAGCACTTTCGAAAAGAGTAATATACGCCATGGGCGTTAGCGCTTGCGCTAGCTTCAGCAGCTAATTACAAAGCGCTGAGGTGGATTCCTCTCCAAGGGTCTAAGAGATTATAGGCGCCTTTTATAAGGGCTGTATAGCCTTACTAGTAGAAAACAGTTCTATCGCCTTTAACGTCATATATCGCCCCCTAATATAGCGCTGCTTGGCTCGCCAATACTTCTATTTAAAAGCCCATCTTTTACTCTATATATTGCATCCGTAATGGAGCCTGATTGTACCCCTAATAGGCGTTTATCTAAGCAGGATACTTAAAGTCCTCTATCTAGCCTCTTTAGCCTACCTACTCTTTCCAGCCCGCTAGAATACTTTATTAATATATCTAAGGCTTCCTCCAATAGTAATAACCAGATGGATAATGACAGCCAACCTAATACCAGTAAGCCCAAACCTCCCTTATTGGACCGAAGCATGCGACAGTATAGGCGCGCGAGGAAGTTATAAGCCGTAGTTAATACCCTAAAACAAGAGGGTTGGAGCTTTGCACAATTCCTATCTACCTGGGTTAGAGCAGACAATGTAGATAATAGGGGGATTATAATTAGGCACCATCAGTACGGTCACATTAAAAGACAACGGCGAGCACTATTAAATACAGTTATAAAAAATCCGCAACTTAGCTATATTCGAGGGGCAGTTATACTAGTAGGGTCTTTTACTATAGAGCTAGACCGCCTTATCCAGGAGCCACACTTTAATATATTTAACAAGACGTTAAATATAGAGAACTTAGACTTCAAATTCGCCTTCCATACTATACAAGATATCGCCCTAATATAGCATACAACTTTACTACAGCTGCTTGGCAACCAGCGCGCCTATAAAGCAAGTTATTAGGCGGGAGGTCAGAAGGCAAAGGGTTAGGACGCTTTAATTAGGCGGGCGTATACTATTACTAGCATAATCTATTCTTCTAGAGCTAAAAAGCGGTCCAATTTCTTTACTTTGCTTGTGGATATCTATCTTATAGGCTCTAGGGTAAAAAGGAGGGTGTTTAAAACACTATCCAGCTTTAGGCTATATTATAGCTATTATTTGGTAAATTGTATTATAAATAGTATTACTAAGGAGGCAGAGGTATATTAACTATCTTATATCTATCTCCTATAAACTCCTGGGCTAATTAGAAGAGCTTCTACAAACTTCTATAAGCTCCTATAAACTTCTATAAACTCCTAGGTTAATTAGAAGGGCTTCTACAGACTCCTTTAGGGGCTAATATTTATAGAGGCATCTTAAGACCCTAGCGCACAACCCATAAACAGTGGTTATATATAATAATGTAAACTTTAAGGACATAAAACGCGATGAATTGCTTAGTTATACGTCTATTATACGTTTACTAACAACCGCTGCCATTATATTCTATCCGGAATTACCTTTACCTAGGCTACGCCAATTAATGCATAATCTAACAAAACCGCTACAACTTAATAATATCTTTCGGTTACCTAGCTTTATTGGAGACAAGTTAATAATAAAGATTAGCTATTACCTTATCACCAACGCAATAAAGGGGGTTTATCTACATGGGGTAGAGCGCGTCTTTACTAAAAGTAATCTTTTCCCTTAAATACTAAGTATATACTATATTAACACCAGAAAGACTAAGTTCTGGCAGTTTAGTACTATAATGGAAGATAAGGGTACTATCTAGGGTATATATAGCGTCCATAAGAGTATCTTCCTTAACCAGCTTAGACTTTAGGCTCTAGATAACCCCTATAGCTCTATATATAACGACTTTACCGATCGGCTTTAGCTTGCCCATAGTAACCAGCTTACTGCGTATTATATTAAGTCAGTAAAACAGGAACAGGCCTACGCGGGTTATCCTTTTAACCATTAGGACTGGCTCTTTAGTATACCTATATAGTTCCATATTAAGATAAATATATGCAACACTATTATACGCACGCATTTGGCGCCTAAGGACTATTAAGAGGAGGCGCACTATTATCTAAAATCTAACGTTACTCTATAAAATTATACACTATTTACACAGGAGAACGCTAAGTACTATTAAGTAGTACCAATTATCAAGCAGGGCTTTATAGCGCGCGTAACAGCCCTCTTTTATATAGCTATATAGCGCCAAGGTCTCCTTACTATAATACCCAAACTGTCTAACCTATCTAATCCGTCATCATTGGAACGTATAGAGAATATTACTTGGGTAATTAATTGCCTTACACTAGAGCAGTTCCTAGAAATAGTTAAGGATATTTAGTCTACTGCTTTTACTATTAAAGCATAGAGCAGCGTGGACTTAAGTAGGCGCGCGCACAGCAATATTAAGTTTTAGACAATATGTCGCCTACTTTAAAAAGCCAAACTACTTCTTACTATTTAGCATGCCGTTAAACATGCCGATATAGGTATACTATAACAGCTTATTAACCCCCTTATTATCTACTTCTTTGGCGCGTCACAGCATAATTACGGCCACAAGATGCTGTTCTATTGGTGGAATTTTACTTTAGTAAATTCGCCTAAACTCTAGCATGCAATACTAGCTTTAGGGGTTATAAACTGGCTTAGGTCTCCTAACACGCATAAAGCTGTTAATCTTGGACTAGAGCACTTAAACAGCAACTACAAAATTAAAATAAAGTATTATAAGAACTCTACCTATAATACTAATATTATATTTAATTGAGTATGTTTATTAAACGCGACGGTTAGGACGGTATATAGTAAGATAGAGCACATATTTGGCAAGGAAATATTAGGTGCTTATATATAGGCTTCTACGGAACTCAATATATTCCTACTTACTTATACCATCTATTTAAGTAATCTAGCTATGCCGCGAGGCCCTAGGCAGCTAGCAGGCTTACAGCTATTTAACTCTTATAATATTCTCTATACTAGTATAGACGTTTTAGCGGAGAGGATTGAGCAGTTTAACTAACTCTATATATAGGACCTATATTTGGCTACTACTTTCTATCCTCTTCTAGATATTAATAACCTAACTAGCTTTATGGATATACAAGAGTTTACCAACATTATTAGTAATAGGTTAGATAAGGTGGATCTTACCTCTAACTAAAATATAGGCTAGGAGCTAGATATCTCTTAAGCTCCTTACCTAGATATTACCCAAACTACTATAAACTCCTAAGCCAATTAGAGCAAGGCTCTTCTACCTCTAAGCCAGAGATTAACCTAAACCTAAATATTACCTAAACTACTATAAACTCCTAGGCCACTTAGAACGGATGCTGATTTCCTACTATTATTATTATTGCTCCTCTTATTTCCTCCTAAATACTATAAGTGGGAGTATACCGGTCTAAGCGCAGTTAACGACATTATAGCCTTAAAGGACAGCAGGAGTGCAATAGCACTTAATAGGGGTAGAAACGCCATAGTAACAAAGGCTTATATTCTTATATATAGTAGGAGAGAGACTAGCGTCATTAAACTATACAGTTTATTAGCAGTAAACTGCTATAAACTCCTAAGCTAATTAGAGTAGGCGCTGAGTTTCTTACTATTATCATTATTACTCCTCCTGTTTAGGTGCAGCTAATAGTATTATAGCCTTAAAGAACAGCAGAAATGCAATAGCAATAGGGGTAGGAGTGCCATAGTAGCAAAGGCGAACATTCTCGCGTATAATAGAGTAGGAGACTAGTATTACTGTTCCCTATAGTCTTCTAGCAAACTGCTGTAAACTCCTAGGCTAATTAAAACGCGCGCTAAGTTCCCTACTATTATTATTATTTGTAACAGTGCAAGTGTAGGAGAATTGAATGAGCGACTTGATTTTGAACGTAGCTCTAGAGTCTCTATATATATACATAAGGAAGATGCAGGGAATAGAGATGGGTGGCAAGAATTACAAGGGTAAG
>Ga0307507_10004769_pt1 | contig 23409 bp, 29 predicted proteins | sample 7_EM_MG_FD_207223 | JGI IMG/M metagenome (GOLD analysis project Ga0307507, IMG submission 207223) | Populus trichocarpa ectomycorrhiza microbial communities from riparian zone in the Pacific Northwest, United States - 7_EM | ecosystem: Host-associated > Plants > Roots > Unclassified | place...
AAAACATCATGAGTATCAAACTCAATCATAAAACATACTGAGTATCAAACGATACTCGAAACCAAACATAAAACATCATGAGTATCAAACTCAATCACAAAACATACTGAGTATCAAACGATACTCGAAACCAAACAGTAACCTGTACCGGTTACAATGTATGTTCGAGGGGAATCCTGAATTGACTGCACTCAAAATCCGAACGGCCGCAACCTGACGCACAGCATTGTCCCAGGTGTAGTCCCTGCTTTTGAAGAGCGCTATGCGGTTTGCCGGCAGACGGCCCACCAGCGCAAGATACATCTCTTAAGAACCAGCCTGGACCCAAACCCATTCATTGCGACTCCCCTGGTTCCTGAAGTGACCGGCGGCCGTGCATCGCGCACGGTGGATGTCGTAAACGTCGCTTTCTTGGAACGCCACAACCGGTATTTCGAGTTGCGTTAGTAGTTCTACCGGGTGTGATTGAAGTATGGCATGATCTTCAGGATGCCGGCGGTCTGTAGGTAGGTTATGCCGCCTATATCGGATCAATGCGTGACATATACTTTCGAGGGAGACTCCCGACACCTTACTAAAATCCACAACATTGGACACATCGTCCCGACGGCCTTTCAGGATCCTCCTACAGACGACCAGTGCGGTTACAGCACTCCTTGTACACGCTCAATGTTGCAGAACATCCGCAGAGAGATCAGCGCCGCGGCGTCGAAGTGATTCGAGATTCAATAACTTTATTTGGATGGCGTGCTGACGACTGTAGCTGTGCACGATTTGGGGCGCCCCATCATTTTTATTCAATCGTCGCCATCTGTCCTTGATTTGTTCCTTCTGCGCGAGCTCTCCAAACTCCGTTGAATACATCGGTATATTGCCAAACTGGCGTATATGATCACCAAAATGACTTCGTAGATGTATCTTGATACAGTTGAAATGCAATTCGCGATGGATCAAGTCCATAAGTTTTACATTCTCTTGTTCGCGCTGGTCGTCACGGATCCGGAGCCGTTTAGAAGGAGCTACGGGCTGGCTCATCTGCATTGTCTGATGTCGTATCTCCCTCCGTTGCTCGTCAACCTTGGCCAGTGTACGCTTAGTTACTCGAAACTCCAAGAAGATACCTTTCATCCAGTGAAATGGGTCCAGATAATGTTCTACATAAGCTAGGGTGTCAGACGTGTGGCTTCGGTATTGTGTCATCATACTGAAGTCGACCTTCGCTCTGACGCATCTGAGAGCATGTTTGAAAGGTATCACTTATGAACTCTGTGGCTGACGCAGTGCCAGCGCGACAAGTCCCAAAATACAGCGCCCCAGAGTCCCCATCTCGTTCCCTTGCCACTGCGCAACCTCGCGGTAGGCTTTTTTGGCTACCAACAACCCAGTGTACGGCGGTAATGTCTTCTAAAGGTCGTCAAAAGCTGGCAGTCGCCCGTGTTTCTTGAGAAAGGCTTGGATCCAGTGCATCATATGCTTAAATAATCCGAGATAAACCGTATGGAGCATATCCGGGGTGTGCCAGTCAGGTGTCGAGACCTGGTGAGGTCCATGAAAAACATTTTGGTCCAACTTGATACCAAGGCCGCGGAACTTGACATGGGTGCCGTCTGACTTCGAGCTTGAGAACCGGTTTTTATATATATATCGTTCGTATCTTGCGTAATCTCTAGCTCGATAGTTCTTGATGTTGGTTCCAAAGTCCCCGGCAGGCACCTAACATGTAGAACAGGCGTTGGATTTGAACCCGTGCAGTTTCACGTTGTCCATATGGTCCGCAACCCATAGGGAGAAGATTGGGAAGCACCCCCTAACCTTCCTGTCAGCAGAATGAAGTGGGACGCCATCAAGCGCCGCATGCTGCAGGGGCGCAATGATGAATTCGAATACGTCTTGCAGTGCATCGGCGTTCACTCCTCGCTAGTATTGATCTGCTTTGGTGGACTTTGGGAATTTGGGGGGGACAGGCAATAGTGCGCGAAGAAGAACAGCCATTGATCCAGGGCTGTTGCGCCAGGCTGACGGAAGATTTCCGAGCGTAATATAGACAGGCCACACTTTGTTGTCACCAGAGAAGTTGCTGAGATGGGTCTGATCGGACGTCCCAATAATTGGAACTTCTGTTGCACCAGGTGGAAGTGTCTTTTATAATTTGTCAGCTAACGTTACTGTAAAGGAGGTTAGGGCGCAGTGCTTGAACATCCCACCACCAGTCCGTGTTGTGCATTTCCGCATGGATCCTTTCACCATTAGGATCGAAGGCACGCCGCGGCGCGTAGACCAAGTAATTCTGGTATGCAATCTGGCGAAGGAGATATCTGACACAATCCCGGACTTTACGATAAAAGAATGGCAGAGTTCCCTTACTATGCTCAACTTATCCTTCAAACCATTGCAGATACGACCTATGCGGGTCCAACCACTGGACGTGATTCACGAGCGTATGCAGAGACCCTTAGCTGACTAACTCAGAGCTATCGAGGCCACTCGAGAAGCATTCATTGATTCGTGATTTAGGTACTTTACTCTGAATGAACTAAGACGCCAGTTTGAAACTCTGCGCACAAGTATACGGTGCCCCCGAATCCTCAGAGAGATTGCTGTTTTCTTGCTCAAATCGGTCAACATCTCCAATTGCTTCTCCGGCGCGTGAATAATGCTCCGGTCGGCCGGGTAACGATGACGTAGAGTCGTGTCGTCTCTCAGTATCAGACTCGTGAGCAGTACATGCGTCGAGCTAGTGTCCGGTGGGATCCGGAGCAGATTCATCGTCGGAATTCTGGAGCTAGCTCGCCTCTGGGTAGGGCAATATCCTTTTTTCCACGTCGCTGATAATATCTCCGGATGATGGATATCCTACGGTGGACGCGAGAACAATGTCTAGATTTGCGTGCCCTGGTCACACGGGTTTCTCCTATGCGCCTGACCGGATCTATTTTCATTGGCAGACAGGACATTTGCTAGGCATGGTGGGAGTCAGCTCAGTCTATATCGTGAGTTATGTGTAGATGAGAGGGTACTTGTACTGCTATGATTAGTCTTGTGCCCAACGCGTTTGGTTTGCACGCAGGGTCAAGGAGCCCAGACACTCCGAAAAGGAACTAGTCGTCCATGGGGTTTAGCGCAGACGTCACCTGCCTTCAGCTACAGTTTCTATCAAGAGCAGAGCCTTTCCTAACCAAATGCGCGTATCATCCATTATTCAAGTTGAATCGGATGATGGCAGAGTCCTGTCTTTGACCGTCAGGTTTTACCTATTTTACGCCAATCTTGAAACCACAGCCTGATTCTTTGAAACGCCCGAGACGGTTTGGGAGTGGTAATATAAAGTGCATAGAGCACCATAGACGGGACTTCATACCAAAAACCATCTCACATTCAGAACGTCCACAACTGCCACCATATTCAGCACCTTAGTTCCAATACTCTCATCTTGATACACCAAGAATCAACCAATATGGCCTACAATATCATCCACGTACGATACGTCTACATGCATAATCCAGGAGCACAGTAGGCTCTGGCGGGGCAGACAAACAAACTTCTGCCTCATTCTCTCCTATGAGTAATCTGGGAAACACGCCCTAATCCTGGGGGTCAGTCAATTACGCACTATAAGGGAGCCATGGACTTCCCAGCTAATAATGCAGGGGTGGTGGTGTATAACGCATTGCGGCGACTTGTGAAAGATCAGCTGGTAGGAGGAACTTTACGCCACTGGCTAATTTTGCTATCGGAGAATTCCTGCAAGTCGTCGCAGCAATGAGGAGATTGCGCCCTGCGTCCGATCAGCTAGCCACAGAATCAGCTGCGAATAACGTGGCTCGTATGCAGGAGGCCTCTGAGGCAATTGTTCAACTTGTTAAGCACTCTATGAGTAAGTTGACAACTACTAGGAACAACCACCTTCAGGTTGTGGCTAAGGGCCAGCCTGCACCTGCAATGGGCCAGCCAGGAGTCCTCACTGCGTAGTTGATTCTTCCCCCGCCGCTACTACCTCCAGGCGCCCCAATTCAAACCAGTGCTGCTACAGTTGATTAGAACCTAGCTCCGTTCCCCATAACGCTCTACCCGGCGATTAACCAACCGCAAGTGCAAGGGCAAGTCATTCAAAGTGCCCTTCCGGCGCAAGGACAAGTCGTTTGTGGTGTCGTTCGGGGTCAATCTGAACCGCACGCGCAAAAACAAGTCGTTCCTATCGTTCAGGGGGCAGGAGAGGGCGGTCCAGGTGTCGTTCCTGGTGAACCTCAACCGCAAGCGCAAGGAGGAGTCGTTCCTGTCGTACCGGCACCAGGACAAGTCGGTCCCACTGTCATTGTGGGTGAACCCAACGGCAAGAGCAAGGACAAGTGATTCCTGTCGTTCCCGCGCAAGCAGAAGTCGCTCCAAGTGTCGCGCTGGGTCAATCTCAACCACTGATTAACCAACCGCAACCGCAAAGACAAGTCGCTCAGGCTGCTCACGCGATGCAAGGACAAGCAATACCGACTCCACCCAAGGCACCCGCATTGACTGGGTTGCCGCAAGCACCAATTCTCCTCGATACCCCACTCAGCAGCGCAGGCGCAGCTCAGGCAGCAGCCAAGCAAACAGTCCAGCACACAGCCCAGCAAACAGCCCAGCCAACAGCCCACCTAACAGTCCACCTAACAGCCCACCTGATAGCCCTTCGCCGGCACCAATTATACCTTATCTCCCGCTAAATCGCCGGGTGGCAACAGCTGAGTCCTTTTCAAAATAATCCGCATGTTTGGGTTTTTCACTTACGGACTAAGGAGTTGTAAATTGGAGCACTCTACTTGGACGTCCATCCGCTATGCGTATTGTTTGGATCCGCCACACGGCTGATAGCCCGGCAGAATACCCTAATTATCGCCGGCTCAATTGGTGCCCTGTCAACGGGGTACAGTTTGTAGAGTTGGATTCCTATGACATCCATGCACTATCAGCGATAATTACGAGATCCATAGGACATGAGACGATTCGGTTCATACTTGGCGCTACAAACAAAGAACGCCGACTCCTAGAAGACTATCCCAACACGCCGCTCTCGTGGATCAATTATGTCTTCATCGATAGCGATGAAGCGGTAAGGGCCTGGCTCTTGTCGAATCCAGTTCTTGAAGACCCGCTTGATCTCTTAATCTATTCTCATTCTCTGAATGACGTAAGTAGGGAACCCACACCCGCGTTGAGGGGGCACAACTATCCTGTACCAGGCGCTGTCACCAATGGGGCAAATGAAACGATAGCACGAGACCAATTGGGTGGAGGTGCATTTGATCCGGAGGCCAGACGACCGGAGCCCAGAGCTCATCCCCGGCCTGCCATTAAAGCAAGTGACCTGCAAGAGGGAGATGACTCTGACGCTTAACTTTTAGCATTATCCGGCCCGTCATGGGATGTCTGCGGCGCCCGGAATGGACCAGAGGGCAGAATTGGGATGTCGGCATCCGCCGGTCGAGAAAGAAGGAAATCCCTCGCGAAACGTATACCACTCGCCCTCAAATTGTCGAGCCGGTTGAATATACCACACTCTGCGGAAATGGGACATCATCCTGCTCAAAGCGACATGACATGGAAGGGCAGGGGTCTCTTCGACGACGAACATTGTGCTGAGCGTAAGTCCAAGATATTTTCGTTTGACTTCCATGGCTAGGGAACCTTTGGAAAGTAAGGAGGTACGGAAGCGCAGTGCTTCCTTCGATGCCGAGCATGGTCACGAGTGTAAGCCCAAGCCATATCATTCGAGCCTCTGAGAGTTTGATTTGATGCCGCTTATATCGTTCGCTGAGTCTACCTAGATCTATAGTGTATTAGTGATATTGTTTAGCATTAGAGTTCTTAGAGGTTTCGAATATATTTCGTATAGCCTGCCTGCCTGCCTGCCTGCCTGCATCCCTGACGATCTCCATCTGATCAGTTCACGTTGGTCTCGCTTCGCTCATGTGTGGTCTTGCTCTTGATGGATGAAAAATTCAAGTGATGTTGATGGTGCCTCGGCAGACGCCAAGAGGCGTCGCGTCCCTTACCTCTCTTGGCATCCCTATCCTTGTGAGGCTTAAAACCTTATTTGATCACACGCAGTGGAAATCTCAGAGACTCAGAAGTGTTCACGATCATTGGATTGTCTACGTTCTATATTTTCATCCATCAGAATTCGTACATCCGGTATGTGGCTAGTTCATCTGGCCCAAGATACCGGGATCCACTTTGGTGTGCCACGTGGTTGTACTAGCACACCCTACTTCACATTCTTTGCTCGTATGGTACACCCCGCCAGGGCTAACCGTCAGGAAATGTACACACAGCATCGACGAGGGGTATATAAGGACCCCTCCTACCACTCCTTCCACTTTGGCGTTCCCACCCTCCATACGTTCCTCTTCGTGATTCTCCCCACCTCTGGCCCCAGATTGCAACCTACCTACGTCAACCTCCCTCCAAGATCCTCATCTCTTAGTTGAGGTATCACCAATTTTTCTCATCTTTTTCATCGAGTTCTATTCAATCTAAACATCGCACACCTGGCCCATGGCACCTCCAAGCTCACGGAAACAGAGGTTAGAGAAAGGAAAGTAAGTGAACTACCCCTATATATTCATGAGCAATTTTAATATGTCCATGCGCCTTAGACGCCCCACTGCGCAGCCCCAGTGGATTGAGGCGGCGAGTTGAAAACAAAGAAAGACTCTGCCGCATATAGTGGCCTGTCGCCCCGCTGAATATAGAGCGTAAGTAATCACGGAAAGCACCAGATTCGCATTGTAGGATATAGCGCTCACAACAAACTTTCTTGTGAACAGAGACTTGAGGGAGCGCGGGCAATTCGAGCCAGCCGTTGAAGACTTGGGCACTGGGTAGGACAAAGCAACCCCCCACCCAGGGATCAGAATCTCTCACGCTAACAATTGAGCACAAGTGGCATCAGGAAAATGTCGGAGGGTGGTCCAAGGTGTTCCTGAACGCTCCTGGTCCACCAAGGGGGGTTGTGGTCCTCGTGGTCCACCTGCTCCACTCCGATCCATTCTGATCCACACTTGTTCAAATTTTAGCGAAAATATCGACCAGGGTGGCTCGGGGTGGACCAGGAGGACCAGGGGGACCATGATCCCCCTTGGTGGACCAGGACTGGTTTTGACATTTTGCTGATGATGAGGAAGGCGTAAGGCGACATTGCGTACACTAAATCGTGGTGCGGGTTCAGCGATCCCGGAGTCACATCTGGTGCCTACTTCAATTGGCGTGAGCAGCTCAAGGCCTATATGAGAGCCCGCAACATTGACCTCGGCCACTTGACAGACACCCAAGTGGACGCAATGACTGTCTTCGCTCGCGCCCTTCCGTCCGTCAAAGATGGCGTCAGCCACATTAAAAAAAACCAGCCCCCAGATGAGGTCCTGGAACTCACCCGTCACCTGAGGATGCTAGTTAAAGATTGGGCTAGGGAACTCCACACCTGCAACCTGTGGCGAATGCCGGCGCGGGCCGGTGGTAGAGACGTCGCGGAATCGCGGTGTAAGTGATTATTCCCATCTATCTCCCATCAGGCTCGCACTAACTTATTTCGACAGAGTCTCAATCGTCAACTTATCACCCATGGGCAGTAAGAATCCATATCATTCACCGAAGAGGAGCCCCAGAAGCGGGACATAGGTTCCTAGACCATCCCTGGTGTGCTAGCGACTCGGACCGCGGAATCCCATGGGGTGTGTTGACAACACCGAGCATGAAAAATCTGGTTGCAGTGGTTAGAGGGCAGGCTGTTGAGGTGGAAATCGGATGCCCACGATATCTGATCGGGACGACTGGTAAGGGTGCCGTCAGGCTACGTCAAGAGCCCAAAAAAACCTCTTCCCCTGCGACAGCTCATCTTTCTCCATAGCAATAATGACATTCTAGCGTGGCACCTTGCAAACCACGGCCAAGATCACCTCCATCTCTTGGTCGTCCAGTGACGTCGCAAGCATAGAGAGGATAGAGTCCAGACGCCCGAGCCTGCCAAAGGGAGATAGCCATTTCTCAATCGCAACGGTGGGGAAGATGCCGTGGCGATCATGCAAGCGGATGAGGATGAGGATTAGGAGGAGGATGAGGAGGAATGGCTAGAGGCCGAGAGCGGGGGGGACCCGCAGGTGGCTCCGGCCCGGGTGGCGATTGCTTTGGACTACGTAAGTATCGACACCTAACGTTAACATGAAGATCAAAACACGATGGATAATTGACGACGTAGGACGAAGAATTGGGAGCACCGGGCCCCTCAACACGAGGGGGGTCTACCCCTCGAGAAATACAGCAGGCTCAGAGCAATAATCTGGTCGCTCTGCTCTCGCAGGAGTCGGCCTCCCGGCCTTCTGCGCCATCTACACAAACCAAACTCCAAGACGTCCGGAAGATTCTACGGAAGATCCCCTGGATGGCAGACCACATTACAGGTACCGGGCTGGCAGCTGTGCTGCGTTCAGGACTCGATGGTGCCCAGGACACCCCTCGTTCTAGCCTACCAGGATTCCGTGACGAACGTCCAGTCTCCCCCGCCGTTGCTCCGATTGATGCGGGGGTTCACACAGCTCCAGTGAGAGTGACCGGACAAGCAGCTCTCACAATTGAACCCGCAGCCGCGTTGCATTCAGAACATGATGGTGCCCAGAACAGCCCTTCTACCAGCATGCCCCTAATCCACGACGAACGTCCAGCCTCCCCCGCCCTCGCTCCGATTGAGGCTCAGGTTCACACAACCTCAGTGAGAGCGATAGAACAAGCAGCTCGCACAACTCAACAGCCAGGCACCACGCTCCCAGCCCCGACAGAACCAGCAGCCCCTGTGACACCCTCGGCGCCCAGGGCTTCTTCAACATCCAGTTTGAATATTGCCCCAAACAACAACAAATCGCCATCGCCCCAACCGCACCATTCAAAACGATGCGGAGCTCGACGAAAATAATTTGGGACTTCCTAGTTTCTCAGGTACTTTTTTCTTTTTTTCTTTTTTCCCCAGATCTTAATTCCCTTTAGTCAGAATTCTCAGTTTGTCGTTCGTTAGCTGATATGTCATAGTAAACACATTATTGGGTGCCCTTGCTTCAGCTTCTCGTATCTTGTATTGCTAGTCCGTACGCCTCCTTGCATGAAGATACGCAAATCTGTTTTCCTGGATCACTAACGGCACGCATTCGGTCCTTAACTGGGCTGGGGTCGGCGGAGTAAACTAGGCAAACACATGAGCGCCTGGCGTGAATACGGAATTCTAGATATTTAGTGGTGTTGATTCGACGTTAGGAGATGATGTTCGATAATACTAATCTGCTTTAGGCGTGGCGAGTGTCTTGCTAGAATTAGTCCGGCGAACTGATACTCCTTGTGGCTAGATTTTGCTTAGCCTCCTACATTTGTGACGCCCAATTCGTCAAACCTTTACAACAAGAGTTGGGACGACCATGATACCTGAAGACTTCACGAGCATGGAGTGAATACAGAATTCCAGACGTTCTGTGGTGTTGATTCGACGTTAGGAGATGAGATTCGATAATCCTAATCTGCTTTTGGCCTGGGGAGTGTCTGGCTAGAATTGGTGACGCTAACCGATCCTCGTTGTGGCTAGATTTTGCTTAGCCTTCGACAGTAGCTACCCCCATCTCGCCGAATCTTTGCAACTACAGTCGGGACGACCATGATACCAGAGGACCTTGAGATCATGATCATAATGTTAAAAAAGCAGAAAACCGCTGTTTACAGGCGAATATTCTCTTCCAATACTGAGTGATAGTGTGTAATTCTCCCAACCCCCCCCCTATGTCCTAGGGTATAAGACCTGACGCATCCATTGAACATAACCACAGATTCCTCATCTTCGCAACAGGAAAGATACATTTCCTTGTTCTACGTCCTAATTCATATTTTGCCTAACGTTGATCAACCATTCAGCATTCCACCATGTCCAGAGAACCGCAAGCCACTTTACGCAGCCAGCCAACCCCCCGAGGGGGAAATCAGAAAGGATGTAGACGCCCAGTCGTTCCCGATGGCATACAAACTATGAGATTGAGGTCGGGAAGGCAACGAAACCAATCCGGCAGCTAGCCCAGCACACCGCCAAACGACTAGTCATCCTGTGTGCGCCCTACACCACCAAACGCAACCAGAGTACTCGAAGAACCACCAAAGCGCCCCCCTGAGAAGGACGATACGGAGCACGACGTATAGCGATATGGAGATGGATCCTGACGCACAAGTCCCAACGGAAACAGTTCACCTCAGCGATAATAGCAGAGATGAGTATGTAGACTCTCGTGGATCGGATCAGACTGAATCGGACACTCAGCCAGACCAGGAAGACGATCATATTCCAGATACTACAGGAGCAGGGCTGCGTCACCGGTCACGAACAGCGGACAAACAAACAAATAATTGGGTATCAACTGTGCGAGTTTCTACCACCTCCGGATCACAGGAGGCAACACTCTTGAGGCAGACCCCAGCAACTCGAGGACATAGAACGCCCGGTAGAGCGTATACTCGGCCCGTGCTCCCATCATCTTGTGTAGCCCGATATTCATCCCCACTGGCCACTCACAGTGCCACTACGTCGGGAGTGAGAAGTTCGCGTCCAGCCGGCCAATCGAGTACACCACACTCTGAGGACATCTGGCCGGGTACCTAGTCACGGCGAAATACGGCGAGAGGAGTAGAGGTGGCTCTAGTAATGCGGGCCAAAGCTCTCATTCTTTGCTACCCCCTGTTTGTTGACCCACTCGCAGGCCCAATTACTTTGACGTCTGAGGTACATGGTGCTTGGCTTAAGGCGCTTGATTATATAGCTGATGCAGGAAATATGGAAGCCTCAGAGGAAAACATAAAGATACTAAGTGGACATAGATACACAGGGATGACGCCCTCCCGAAGCTGGGTATAGTACTAATTCTGAAAGATACGCAATAGACACTCTGGGGTAAGATCCCAGTTTGTTTCCCACGTTAAAGATCAGATTGGAAAATTATACGATCTCCCGCAAGATCCCACAGCAATTGCGCGCAGGGTGAACTACCTGCGGGAAAAGGATAGATTTATGTGCTCCCCAAACGAATATATGAGGTTGGTGCGCCTTAGTTGGACAACTTGCTTCTAATAACTAACAGGTATTACACTCGGATTAGAAATTGACATTGTGGCTTGGGGCGCCCCAGAGTACCGAGGCCATTTGGGGTAAGTATTTCACAGGCAGGACAATGCGAGGGATTGTCGACCCCGATTTTCTTGGGCGTATCAACGGCACGATGATTTACTTAACGTCTGCAATCTTCTGTCATACGCTACAGGCATGGTAAACCAGAGTATATAAGGAATCAGGCGAGGTCAAGCCTGACAGGGTACGAGGTAAGCCAGAACCCGAACCCACCTGGTATTCTCCAGAATGCTAACATGATCCCAACTACGAAAGACTTTTTTGCCTGGGAAACTCAGACGTGGGCCGATTGCCCAGACCGGGTACAGGCGATAATTCTGGACAAGATTCGGTAAACCATCTTGGCAAAGATGGAGAAGTAGCACAGCGTGCGACAAGACCACCGTGAAGGGTATACCGCCGATTGGGCAACGGTAGCCGCTAAGCTGCAGAGTCAGGCATTTAGCTAGACTACGCGACGGCCAGCTCATCAAAGCCAAACTGCTGGCGATTGGGTTGTGGTAGCTGCTAAGCTGCAGAGTCAACCATCCAGCCAGGCTACGCAACGGCCAGTCCACCTAATTCAAACTCCGAGCAGCCGGCGTATTGGCACTCCAGTGGGGCAGCAGGATAGGCAAAATGATTCGCAGGACACTGATTTGTTTTTTGATATCCTCCAGACCTCAGCTGCCCGGGATCTGGGATTTCTCGATTCTTCCCCCCGAGCGCAGATGGTTTATGGGAGGTGACCAGGGAACTATCGTTGAACAGGACTGTGAGTCCTACTCCATCGCGCCGCCTGTCGCTGAGCCTTCACGGAATAGAGCCAGCACAACAGGAGACAAGTGATAGTAAGCGGGGAAATGTGGAAAAGGGGCGGAATGGGGGTGTTGGTGAGGGTAATTAAGAAATGATGTGTCGAATATGTCGCATATGTGTCAACTAGCTTAATTAATTAATACCATTTGTTTGACAGCGATGTGTTGATATAAGAACGTAAAGGGTAATGTGGGTGTTCGGAGTACTAGTAGCAGAATCAATGAAAGGGACACGCCACGGGGGTGTCTGGACGATCTTATAGTAAACGTCACGCGGTGACCTCAGAAAGAAGAGCATATAGCCTGCGCAAGATCGGGATTCTGTCAGGCAGAGTTCAGATAGTTCCTCACGCGTCTGGGAGGCATCATGAGGGCATCTAGATATTACGTAGAAGCGGACAGACCGAATAGAAAAGGTCTAGCTACGATCAGGACACACAGCACGTAGAGAGAGTGAAATCAGGATGATGGTGGGCCAGCAGACAGTGTCTGGAGGTAGAAGCAAAAGGAGGGAGATACCAGAAAGAGAGAGCTCAGGATCATGGGATCCGGATGTGAGGCGTCGGAACAAGCGATGCCCAGGCGTGGAAGATATAGATGGGACGTCAGGACAGGAGATGGCAGGATCAGTGGTGATCAGGATGGAGCGGCCGATCATCAGGCGTTGCCCAGGTGCAGCAACCGAGAATAAGAGGTGTTCAGGACGCAGGAGCAGAGGACCAGGCGCAGTCAGGACGCGGAGAACCTACCGTCCGTGTCAGGATAGCGTCTGGGCGCGGCACGTCAAGTGACGCAAAATCAGGACGCAACATCAGATCGACGTTCTATCCTGATTCGCGATTGACGTTATGTGCCCTAGGTGCGCCAGAAGCATGTGGCGCCCCTGGCCCAGAGTATTATTTTTGCCGATGATTATTGGCAGCCTGATGTACCTTGCTGTTGCCTCTCGCCCAAATCTAGCATTCACCGTCTCGATTCTCACAAAATTTGATGCAGTGGCAACCACAGAACATATGAGTGCTGCTAAACGGGTTTTACGATATATCTGATATACCAGTGATCTTGGTATTCGATACCAAGAGGTAGATTCATCTGCCGAGACATCACTCTGAGGTTACTCCGATGCCGATTGGGCAGGGGATATAGATAACAGGAAGTCTACCACTAGCTACTTGTTTCTTCTCGCGGGTTGTGCAGTATCAGGGCAAGCACGTAAGCAGTCGATTATGGCCGTATCGACAACTGAAGCAGAATACATTGCTTGCTCAGCAGCCTGTTCTGAGGCCGTAGCTCTTCGCCGGATTTACGAAGATCTCAAGAAAGTTGGATATCACAAACCAATTATCCACACCCTTTCTCCTTTCCGGCAACTATGATCCTGGTTGAGAATCAAGGTGCGATTAGCCTTGTTCGGAACCCCCGCTTTCACCGCAGGACAAAGCATATCGAGCTTAACTATCACTATGTACGCGAAATATACCAATCCCGCTTAATTGATATAGACTATGTTTCTTCACAAGCTATGACTACGGATCTACTTACTAAACCACTCATTCGCGAACCTCACTGGAGGCATACTAAAGGTATGCGCATTGTAGGATCCATGAAGGAGCTTAAAAACATCTGAACAACTCTCTTGGTCTCTACTTTTATTTTTTATTTTTCTTGGTATGTACAGAAGACGGGCATGTATTGGGTTGAGTACTCTTCCCCTAACTCTTAGACCTTCTTTTTCCTGTTCCAAGGTTTTTGGGCTATGAGAAGGGGTTTAAGAAGGCTGCCCATTGTTGTTGTTCTTTTTGGCTATTTGGTGTTCTAAGGAGATATGCAAAGAGTGAGAATGTTGGAGCACTTTCCATATCGAGTAAGTCATACAGTGAGAGGGCAGTCACGGTGGCGAAGTATGATGTAATGGAGTACGTATATCGGATCTCATGTCAATAGGGTATTTGTCTTCTATACGTATGGGGCTTCCTCCCCGTAGCAATGGAACAAGGAACGGACATTTCCTCAGTTACTTCTGCCGTTCTGATAGGAATCGAATCCATCCTACAACGTACACTAGCGTTAACAAGTCCAACCGCGTTGTCCTCTGGGTCCGCTCAAGAGCAACACTTCTTAGCACAAGGGCATGGTGCTCAAGACGACTATTACCCTACGGAATGATGACTACTGAGATATCATTCCAAGCATGGCACTGGGTGCAAGGGTGGCACTGATTATCTCAGACCCAGGATCTGGGAATGCGGCATTCATGATGGCCCAGAGCAATCGCCCTAACCGGGACTCCTTGGTTGGTCTTTTACTAGTGGCTATGGCTGCTGAGAGTGATGAGAATTATAGAGTCTTAGAAGAGCCTATGCGGGACGATACCTGTGAGAATGAGAATGAGCTGGAGTCAGGAAGGTGCAATCGCCTTGGGAACTTGGGGCCAGAGGGTATTGGGGAGGGACCTTTTAGATCTTTAGGTTTGTCCCAGCAGAACAGCAGTACCCATGAGAAGGGGGCAACCAAGGCTGGGAATGACACCGGGGATAGGGGCTCTGACCATAGTGGTCATGATCATAGTGGTGCAGGTGATGGTTATGGTGATGGTAACAGTGATGATAATAATAATGAGAGTCATTTGTATAGTCGCCCAAGTATATGATGGTTCAATGTATTGTGAAACTAAAAATCTACAAGCTAATGTATTTTTCCAAAGTTTTGCAGCAGAAGAGCGCCCGGAGATACCATCTTCCCTCCTCGACAACCTGGTACTCAAGGGAACTGATCAGTCAAACTTCCAACATATTAGGGAAAATCAAGCCTTGGATGAGGCTGATGACAATGCAAGGGCTACTACAGCCACAGACCCTACTAGCACTACCGATTGAGCTATTCTCGGATTGTGTTGTAACCAGTTCAACAATGATTTTGAGTACCAGTTCTTCGAGGATGCCGTCAGAATGTGGGGAGTGGAACTACTCACACTCATTGAACGTGATATTGGGCCCCAATGCTCAAAATCCCGGCCATCCCCCATGGACTGTTCCTTCCCCATCCATTCTCGCGTGTGGAGCATATCCTCCCAGACAGTCCCCATGAGGCCCTAATCGCGGATGATATGGGATTGGCAAAGACGCATTGGGCTCTAGCCACAATACTCTATCTCAAGTATATCAGTATTCACCCTGCAGTGGGCCGACCCTTGTCATTCTCTTATGGAAAATCAGTTGCGCAATTGGAACAAGTTCTGCGGATCTTTGACGCCGATAATGAGATATACAGACGACCCTCAATCCTGATCGTCCCCGCTAACCTTGTCACTACCTTGGAGTCTGCAGTCGAGAGTTTATTTTGTGGTACTAGGCTGAACGTATTCAACCTCTATTGGCATCGCCAGCTTACTCACAACGAACTGAAGTACTATTCTAACTACCCCGAGGGTGGCCGAACCATCTCTCTACTATCCTATAGTGCCTACCAAGCCCGCAATAACCATCCTGCGCGCCTGGAGTGCTGCCATTGGAGGGTTGGGATTTTCGATCAATCCCATATGAGGAAATCTCGAGCAACACAAACCGTCAACTCTCTGATGAAAATTGATGCCCCCTGTGGGATCCCGCTCACCGAAACCTCAATGCACTATACGGTTTGTGATTCGGTTGTGCTGACGCAGTGGGTGTTCGCTCCGATCACAGATAAAAATGAGCTCGAAAAACACGGTCCTGGTACACTAAACTCCGTAATCGCGGAGGCGAAGGGTGGAAATAATACTTTGGAGGAGGCATATGAGCAGATCGAGGATATTGCATGCCCAAGTTGGACCATCCGGCCCTGGGGGGATATGGAAGACTCAAAGAGGGACCATCTAGCCCACATTACCGAGCTCGTTTAGCAGGACGTCTGCCGGCAATACAGTGAAGCTAAAGCATCTGCAATGGATGATTGGATTAAGGATGCCGAGAGCAATAAGTGGAATACTCTCGAGACTGTTCTGCATGCGTGGCGTCTTATCTCCCTCCCCATGAACCTTTCATTCAACGCTCTGAACTCGCATGACACGGAAGCTGTCGATGCCGGAATCTCATATTACCAAAGCTGGGAAGGCGATAGGTTCTACTGTGGGCTGCTATTTAGATGACTTTCGGATATTGTTATTCCCCAGTTGTTAGGCGCACCTGAAGGAGGGGTACCGAATAAGGTCGTCATTTTTGCCCTGTTGCCAGGCCAAGCATGGTATGCCAATTGGTCCCTCCTGACCTTTCATGCGAGTATTCACTCCATCTTGTATCACACTGGGGTTGCATCGAGAGACCGGGATAGGCTACTAGAAGCGTTTGCTTCCATTGAAAGAATCACTGCACTGATCCTCACTCCCACCCTTGGTGGCACCGAGCTGAACCTAGTCACAGCGAACCATCCCATAATCATGCACAAATTCGGGAACCTAAATGAGCAATGTGAAGCAGTTGCACAGATTCACCATATTAGCCAAAGGCGGACCCAAAAGGCATGGATCCTACATTGTGAGGGATGGGTAGACGATAGAGCCGAAGAACTTCCCCAGCGCCATGAAAAGGTTTAAGGCTCAGATCATGTCCTGATTGATTGGGTAGAAATTCTCCTATATGGAGTTAATGGACGCTAGGGCAACCAGAATTCGTGAGCTTGATTCACGGTCTGCTAGACAAGCCAGGGCCGCCGTCCTCGGTCCTTCTGGCACTCTGGGTGGTGATGATGGTACTCGCAGTCATTCTGGCACTCAGGGTGGTGATGACGGTACTCCCTGTTTCTCTGGACCCCAGGGAAGTGATAATGGCACTCCCAGTCCTTCTGGGTCTCAGACCAGTGGCGGGGGTCCTTCTAACCCTTTCTCAACTTACTGCTACTAATACAAATTGTAGATTATCCAGCCAAAGGCTTCTCTCTGGTATTTGCTCGTTTCTGTTTCTCTTTTTTACGTGGGTTCTGAGCATTTCGTTGCTATCTACCGCCCGTAATAGACGGTCATTTCCTTTTATTTTGTTGTCTGTGTTTGACGGCTGTGGTTGCCTTGCTTCCATCCACAGGAGTCTATTGGTTTCTGTTTTTCTCTTTTCTACTTGGGTTGTGGGCATTTCTTGTCTATCTACAGCATGTGATAGAGAGTGGTTCCCTTTTGTTTTGGGGTCCGTGTTTGAAGGCTCTTGTTGTCTGACTTCCATTCTCGGGATCATATTGGTTTCTCTTTTTCTGTGATCTACTTCAATTGTGGGCATTTGTTTTCTATCTACAGTAAGCTCTAGACGGTGGTTTCCTTTTGTTTTGGGGTCCACGTTTGAAGGCTCTTGTTGTCAGACTTCCATCTGCGAGAGCATATTGGGTTCTTTCATTTGGCCGTTTTTCTCTAATTTTCTCCTTGGTTAGTTTCTCTCTTTCAGTTTGGAGCATTGGCCGTGGTTTTTTTCTTTTGTCGGGTCTGCGTATCATAGAGCATTAGATTTAGAGTTCACGAGGTCATTGGCTGAATGTTGGTAGAGGGTATTGTTTTTCACATTTTTCTAGGTTTGCATTATATCGGCCGGGATCAGAGGTTTGCATTCAATTAGATGCTAATAGCGGTCTTAGTAGCTCCGCGAGATTCCAATCATTCTGTTCTTTTGAACTGGTATATTTGTATCTAGAATAAAAATTTAATTCCGCATCCGAGTCCGCAGCCTTAGCTTGAGGTTAGCTGTGAGAATTAGGCAAGAACAAGACACCCTACACCAAGAAGCCATTTCATGCTGCTTGAGGCGCTAGGCCCGGATGGAGGTCACCGATCCCATTTGTTGTACTTTTCCCCGGATAATATATTCCTTGAAATATCCTTGGCCGCGTCTGGGTTCAGCTGGCTGCCCAATGTGCACCCACGGATCTTACAACCTCCTTATATCCTCTGGCCTATACCTCGCACTTTGCACCTCATTCTTCACATCATAGACCTATTCAGACAACCCAAGGCATGCCGTGTGCCGGCGAGAATCCACTGACTAATCACATCCAAACTGAAGCTTCTCGCTCTTCTGGTTCTCAGTGTGTTAGCAGGCAACAGGAACGGACCAGGCATGTCAATTCACCGAAGCATCCCTCTCGTTATTCCAAACCTGCCCATCCCTCACGTTGTACTGGAGCCGGGCATCCCCCTTGTCATTCTGAACACGCGCATCCCCCTTGTTGTTCTGAATCTCAGCATCCCACTTGTGGTTCGGATGTTGAATCTAACCACAAAGGGGAAAACTATGCTGAATTCTCTAAGAGCAAGGTACCCTATGTAATTTCGGAGACGTCCTTCTACTAAACTTTCCACTACCGAAATAGAACAGCAGGACGTACAGGTTGTACCTGATGTACCTGAACCTTTGAGTGTGGTATTTGATAATACTCTCTCCTCTAAGTCCAATGTGGTGGAAACACCCTCTGCCAAGTGGACTCAGATAAACCTTGGGACCCTTGGAAACAGGCATGGGAGATCCCTTATTGGGAGACATTCACCCACTGTGAACCGGCGGACCACAAGCCCGGGACAGCTCTCTGGAACGCCGAACAACCTCCACAAGAGGCTGCGGACTCAGTTGGCTTGGCAACACCCCCACTATCTCGAAGATACATCAACATCTGAACCACAGACTCCATAGCACTCAGCAAGTGCCACATTGGAGAGCAAGCTACCATTCAGGATTTGGGAACCAGAGGTAATCCCCTCTGACAATATTCTTGTTCATGACACGGTGGAACTTTATTTACCAGCAGAAGTGTATACAGGCCAACTTTGGCCTTCCGCCACTATAATGGAGAATATGGTTGAGAGTGCTTGCGCACTAGCATTGGATCAGAGAAATTGGGAAAAAGAAGAATACTACCGCTCAAGGGATCAGCGGCCAGCAGGCCAAGCACCATCACTTCTTCCTGATGCAATCACATTAGAGATAATAAGTCCCCTAACCCAACCAAGAATGAAAATTACAATTCGGTGGGTAAAAGTTGTCTAAGGTGAAACGCCATATGTAGGCTTGTTGTAAGTATCTCATTTCAGAAGTATGTAAAATGGTAGTAGGGTGGGATAGGTTGCCAATCGCAGACCCAGTTGCGTGCAAGACCATGGTGAATAGCCTTCTCGAGGATGATTCATTTTTTAGCCAGACTATGGATCAAGGAGAGGGTTCTCAGGATAGCTGGTTTCCAGTAGAGGAGATTGTAAAACTGGTGCATGTCTACTTTTTCACCAACGAGTGCAGTCTGGGCTACAAGCTGTATATGCAGAATCACTTCTACCCTCTACGTTAGCCCACATTTCTTCTCATCTGCACTGCTCTTCACTACTCGTTAATAGACTCTGAAGATACAAGGCACAAGTTCTTAGCGGTGTTTGATTTCTTACTGATAGTGTTTGGTGGTTAGGAAATCATTTCTTGGGGCGAACAAGGCATCTAATAGTTTGACAGACTGCTATATGAGGTCCTATCAAACATATCCAAAGGTGGGTCTACAGACTGCCATCCCTCTAGAAATATGACGCGTGGGTCAAATATGCTAACTCCATCCAGGATTAGAGGTCCGATACGCAGAAGAAGGCAACGACCCGAAAGATAGCCAGGCACATGCCAAAAATGCTGTCACAGCACAAGACAGAACGAATCAAGACTTCTGGGTACAAGGATCGTATCGGGGATGCTGTGTGTGACCTTATTGAGAGCGACGATAATACCTGGCTATGGTCTGCAGACCCTGTCTGGTAGTCCGGAGGTGAATGGCGGTTGCAGGCAGAATGGTGGTCCTAAGGGGAATGGTGCCCCGGAGCGGAATGTTGGTGTGGAGGGAAATGATTGGCTGGAGGAAAATGATGGTCGGGAGGGGAACAGCGAGCGTGGCCGAATTGAAGCCGGACAGTTTGGGAATTGCAACTCCAAGTGTTCACCTTCAATTAGGCCATGCCACTTTAGGTCAATCGATGACTTTTCTTTTTTCACTGTAATTAAAATGTTTGTTACTTGGCATTGATGGTAAGCACAGTGAGATAGACTAAAATTTGTATTTGTTAAATCCACTGGAGGGCAATTTTCGTTGGTACTGAGTATTCATTTATATAGGTTCTCTGCCTTGAGAACAGCAAGATGTGCTGATGCAATCACCAGGTTATGTATGATGGGTATATGGGGCAACCGAAGTGTAATCCGCGAACTCAGGGAACCCCGAGGGCCTCAGAGTGAATGGTGCGCGAAACTAGTGAAAAGTCTGTGGACGGAACACGGACCCGGGAAGAGCTGGTCCGAGATTAAACAACCAAGGGAGAACCAATAGACGGCAGTGGCAGAACCGGGACAAGCAGGATCATGCTGAGGTGAATCGAGATGGAGACCGCACGTAAAGAGGATAGAGAGGAGATTGTGAACAAAAGCCAGGTAAAACACGGAATGCGCAGAGAAGGGTCTGAAGAACACCTAGAGGGGAGGCGAAAGAATCAGCTTACTTGTGGGTGGGGAAGAAACAAATAGAAGATGATTGAAATCAAAAACCCGTAGACTGGTAGACTGGGGGCCGAGCGCGATTGACCTGAATGGCTCTAGAGTAAGGGAGGCAGAGGTCCGGGAGTAGAAGGGATATGTGGGGGCGGTTCAAGATAGGAGAGAAGAGTCAAAGCAAGGATCCAGGAAACCTAGGACAAGGGAAGGGTGGACTAGGGACATTTGGGACAAGGGAGGTGTAAACCAGGACCGGGGACATAGGATCCGACTAAATCAGCGGGACAATGGTACTGGGTGGTGGACAAGGAGGTTCAAGGGGACCAGGGGTAGCGAGGTGACTTCATGACTAGCTGAAACCTTTTGCTGATGCAGGCTGGTCTTAGGTAATTGGTAGTTTTGTCTAGTTCTAATTAGGTACCGGCTATTAGTTAGGATGAGAGGGATATGGTTAATTTGTACCCTAGAGAGAGAGGTGAGCCTAAGTGCATGAGATGCGGAGTGGATAGGTTGGACTAGGGCAGACAGACTGGATGCTACAGCAAGCCCTATAGTGTTTTTTAGTTGGATAGTATGTAGTCGGCGGCAACCCAATATACCGAAAAAGCTTGATAACCAAAAGAAAAAAATAAAAAAGGAAGTGTGTGCGAAAACAGTTTTACTTTGCTTTTTACTTTTTTTATCAAACTTTTTGGTATATTCAGTTGCTGCTAACTATATGCTATCCAACTAAAAAAGACTATGGAGCTTTCTGTAGCATCCAGTCTGTCTGCCCTATTCCAACATATCACCTCCACATCCCATGGACTCAGGCCCGCCTCTCTCTCTAGTACGGTACAAATCAACTGCATTCCTCAAATCCTAACCAATAGCCAGAACCTAATTTGAATTAGATGAAACTACCCATTACCTAAGACCAGCCTGTACACTAGGCACCTCACCTGACTCGGTCATGTACCTCAAAGTACTCACACAAATACAAAACAAATATACCGCCATTCTTTCACCCCAGGTGTTCAAACACAAATTGTTCCAGGAATTGGTTTACATCTCCTGCTACAGTCCCCCAATGCCTATTAATAGTCTTGGTTAACTACTTGAATGTCTGCTTTGTCGGGCTGTTTGAGATCAATTCGTCAATTTTGTCTCAATGAATATAAGAAACATGCATAATGCTCATAGGGTCACGGGCTTCTCCTCACCACCAACGCCAAATCTCTCCTATCCCTCGCCCAAATCTTCATCCAGGTCCAGTCCGAGGCGCCAGAGGTCTTCCCCTACCAATAGAATCAAGCAGGTACTGAGCTCCTCAACCCCCCTGTCCTCTACCCATCCCTTCTCTCCTACTGATAGAAAGATTTGAGAGCCTACTAGGAACCCTCCTCCCAACACCCATACCCTGTACTCCTGATCTAGGGGTGACCGGAATTGCCCTAACCAAACCCCTCTCTTCCTCTATTCCAATCCTGTCTCCTTCCCCCGTTTCCACTATCCTTCTGTTTCTCTCCCCCGGCAATCTAACAACTCTCTTGTTGTCAATCACCTCATCCTTATCCATCTTCCACCCCACACTCATTGTTTCAACTCTAGCCACAATCTCATCCGCCACACCCGCTAGTCCTCCAGCCACCTTCTCCTCAGCCATAGCCCTGGAAGTGCCACTATGAATGGGTGACGCCCCAACAGCCACCATCTGAGCCTCACCCGGATCCTGGACCGCCATCTCCTCTTTCACCACTGGCACCTGTTTCTTTTTCCCTTTCCGCCCATCCCAAAGCTTCGACAAGACCGACACATGGTATCGAAGTCTCGCCACCGCCTTTTCGTTTCAGGTAGGCTAGGGTGATATATGTTCTAGATTAATCTAGCTCGTGGTATATTTATTTTGGATTTGTGGTGCAGAGGGCTGTAGTTGTGTACTGTTGAGATACACTGGTTTCAAGGCTAGTTGAGATTATAATATCTGCTTCTCAGAATTGTACTGCCTGAATGTCAGTATCCCTCTTTAGTGGTGGGAGTGTGACTCTTGGCGCATTGTAGACCGTTGTGAACTAGGGTACTGGTATAGGGTAGTTTCACACTCAGGAGAGTATTTGATTCCGCACTAAACACCTATGTTTGTAGATAGCTTGGAATGCAGAATATCCTACATATAAGTCATCTCTCTCCTTTGTTAGTTAGACAAGCACCCGAACACTCAGCAACACCCTTCTAACCCCTTGTGACACGTCATATTCTGGGTTTCAGCCAACACCCTTCCTTGATTCTATCTCACGATAGCTTCAAGTCTTTAATTTCAGCAGGTTTTCTTCTGACTTTAATCTTTGTTTAAGAGAGTATTTCATCTCTTTCATCAACCTTTTGAGCTTACCTATCTTCTTACTAATCTTATCTTTCAATTAAGTATGGCTAAGCAAAACAGCACCTAGTATTCTAGTGCCTCTGTCGCTAAGGGGACAGTGGTCTTATCGCGTGCTGTCGAGAACCACTCTGCCCTCACGGCACTGATTTCCAAGCTACGGCACCACATTTCGGTCCTCTCCAAGAGGTTACATCTTGCAACTCGGGAGAAGGCAATCATCAGGCACATCGTTTGTTGGACGAAGTGTCCAAATTGCCTTACGGATTGCAGAGAGCCATCAGCGGATGTAGTGGCTGTCGAGGTGGAAATAGTAGATATAGTGCAAATGGAGTCAAACCGGGTCCTCTAAATAGGCCAAATGCGATTCCAAACTAGTCAACCACAACAAGGAATTTTGTAAAAAAGGAAAACCGCGACGCTGAAGCTACTCCACTGGAGAACAAGGTAGCGGTTTTTGTTTTTTAATTAAAGGCGGTAGGAAAAAGTCGTTAAAGATTGAAAAGTGAAAATTTTGGTGAGAGCGGAACAAGTGATAGAATCTACCCAGTATTGTTCTGAAAAATACTGTAGAGCATGGGTGACTAAGACATGGTGATAATAGACAAA
>Ga0307507_10004770_pt1 | contig 23401 bp, 24 predicted proteins | sample 7_EM_MG_FD_207223 | JGI IMG/M metagenome (GOLD analysis project Ga0307507, IMG submission 207223) | Populus trichocarpa ectomycorrhiza microbial communities from riparian zone in the Pacific Northwest, United States - 7_EM | ecosystem: Host-associated > Plants > Roots > Unclassified | place...
TACTCGTAATGTCCTGACGTTTGTGAACACGACCGCTATTGCATGATGCCAAGATCCAGGCAAAAAAGCTGAATTTTGGCGGTATGCAATAGCAGTTGTGTTCACAAACGTCAGGACATTACGAGTAGCTGAGAAACAGCCGTGCTCCCATGTCTAGAACCGGTAACGTAAACCATTTCCCCAGCCATGATGATGATGATAACAGTGTATGAGCCCCATTTCTCAATTCCAGAAAGGGTCTCCAACAAACTGACCAAGCGATAAGCCAGCAGAGAGGTGAAATCCATTTCGCATTTCTTCACTTTTTTACCTCCACCCCGAGAAAACGAAGAAGCAGAAGAAGAATAAGCAGTTCAACAACGCTCAATTGCTGGCCCGTGTTGCATGACCCATCTAATTCCCACCCTGCATCTCGCGTTGTGGTCGTTGTTCCTATCCATCGTATCATACCGGTTGCGTTTAGAATCATCGAAACGATGAGTTGTTCCGTCTCTGGGGTTTTTTTTTCTTTCTTTTCTCCCTTCCTTTCTCTTATTCTTTATTTCTCATAGCATTTTCCTCCGTACCGGTACCAAATGTGTTCGTCTTGTAGGCTCCTGATGTTCCAATAAAAGACAAATAGATAGGTAAAGAGCATTGAACTGGAATTTCCTTATGGTAGCGAAAACTTTCTTTTCACTTTCTATGTCGGAAAACGAGAAGAAAGAAATCATAACTTCACCCGACCATTGCGTTTCGGATTCGGTGAAACATGAATGGGGTAGGGAAGCTTACCTAATGCAGTGGGAGACGCTTAGAAGCCCAATTTTGGGTATCCCGGTGTGGGTGTAAAAAGGGAAATGCACATTGGCGCTCTGCCCCGCCATTGGCACCCACTGGATGGTTCGAGTAGAAACCGCAAAGTACCATAGATGATATCCTTCACTCTCCATCTTGATTACACTTTCTACTGTCAATGAAGGAGGAAGAAGGAGATACCGTATCTGGGCCAGCGGGTGACTGTAGACTCTGTTTTTTTGTTTTTTTCCCCTCCCCTCCCGTTACAGCACGACTTTGAACAGAGCCTGCGGTTGCAGCTTTGTCCTTGGTACTTGTCGAGATGAATTAGCCGGCGCTTTGCTGTAATTGAGGAATGTACCGATACATTGCCAAAAAAACCCCCCCTCAGGGAATTCGGCCAGCTAATAGACCAACCGACACAAAAAAAATAATCAATGACATGTTTTCCAGGAGCGCCTGTCATTGCTGCCCTTACGGGGGGGAGTTTTCTTCTCAATTTTTTTTCACAATTTTTCTCAGATGAAGAAAGTAGACTATTTTTGGTAGATGGTTGGCGGGGTCCAACCCACCTTGTGTTCGTTCACCAGCGGTTTTGTGAACCTTTGTTCGCCATACCTACGTTGAAGTACTGTATGCAGGTGAGCGTTGGTCTTCCTCCCCCCCCCCAGAAGCCCAATATACCCCCGACGTTCCGCTTCGTGGCAATCATCGGCCTTTAGTCTTGTAGATCAATTGCCCCTGATGCACGGGAATGCTTCCAACATCTTTGTCAAAGCTAAATCCTCAGTGTAGTATTACGATGACTTATTGCGCCTCTTTACTCAAATTTAACCACCTGACTCCGGGCATAGAACTATTACCTAGACACGTGTGATACCGTCTTTCCACTTGATGGCGTTTCTGCCCACCTGGACTGCATCCAGTTCTTGACCATGGTCGAGGCCAGAGTCAAGAAGGCAGGTGGCGGATGACTGACTACAACCACAATGGCCTGCAGAATCACCGGGCCCAAACAAACCTGTATTTCCGACTCTCCTGCTTTTTCATCACCCTGATACCGAAGGCCAATGAAGCCAGCGTCGAAAAGACGCAAGGTATCACCAAATCCCGCAACCTATTCTCGGACTCTCCAATACTTGACGCAGACGGTCTTTTCGTCGGGGGGGGACGAGTGCCGCCCCGAAAGAGAGAGAAATTGCGCGCGCTGGTCATGGGGAAGGCGATTGCTCGATTGTGTGCTCGCTCCCCACTTCTACTCGTACCCGCACTTGCTGCGAAAAAAGTATATGCACAGAATATCAGTGTATTGTTTTCCGCGCTGATAGGCCAGATACCTAGGATCGCCCTCAGCACTGGACTTGGTTCCGGCCCAAAAGACTTCCATCGACAGGGAATGGTACAACTTACAATAGTGCTATCGGCGAATTGCACCCCAAGCATTAAAAAAGAAAAGGTAGCCCCGTGAGGGGTCATGGCGGCAAATCAATGTAACTCGTCTGATACGCATTCTCAATGATTGTTGCCGTGTGTTCCAAAAGCTTGGGTCCTGATTGAGTGCACCCATAACCAAGCGCCTGATCATGGCTTTGTGAAAGCTGGTCATGACCATCAATGTCTGCGCGCTCGCTAAACAAAGAATGCGCCGATCATGTCCAACACAAATCATCGACGCCGGCAGTCTGAGCGAGTCCGGTCTGAGCGAGTCCGTTTCCCGTTTGTTTGGAACATATATATTGCCCAGCTCAGAGGAATATCAATCAATCCCTCTATCATTCGTTATCGCAGTTGCCCGCGACCAGAGACACTCTGATCCGATCCATAGTTATGTTTGGTTCCACCCTACACGTGTGCTCTCTTGCATTCTGATCTCGAGCGTTTGAGGTGGCAATAAACTGCTGTTTATCAGACGAACTCCCTCGGAGTTCGCAGAGTCTCCCATGCTAAATCGTATTATTTTTCCTACCTATACCCAATCTGTTATGCAAGCACAAGACAATTAAATGTCAATGTGTCAATCATGACAAGTCCCTTCGGCCAAGCAATCAATCAAATTCCCGATTTGCAGAACGGCTGATGGGTCAGAGTTTCAATAATGGTACTCCCCACTCAGAATCAGTATAGTCCCCCATTTCCCATAGAAAACGAAGTTTCTAGACTCCTACTAATCCTGGCATCAAAGGCTCGATGGCTCGAACAATAATTCCATTGATATCCACGTAAAGGTATGCCATTGAGCTTCGCTGCTCATGTCCTATGAATAGACAAGTATCGCTGTACCCAGCGGATTCTGGGGCTGACTCCCCATCATTCTGTGCTAGTTTTAGCCAGGATATCAATCTGTTATCCGGACGATCCAAGAACCACTTGAAGCTCATTTACATTACGCAACTGAGCAGTTTACCTAACGATCGATCAGTTGTTTCTCTAACTCTTTTATTTTATCAACTCTCTTCTGCGGACATTATCTTGGTGGAGAACGCACGATCCAGTAAGGGCTGCCCTCTAAAGTCCCGTTTTAGCCGTGCGATAGGTATTTTCAAAAAACAAAAATGCAAAATCACACAAAAAAAATAGTCTCCTCTCCGGCAAAGTCAATGTTTAGAATGCCATTGACCTCCCCTCAGCGGGGTTCTGCTTGGTTGTGCATCTGGTACATTAAGATGCAATATGCTGAGTTGTATATTTCATTGGTGGGGGAGAACCGAAACATTTGATCCCAGGCATCGAATTACCCGAGGGCCGAAATAAAACGTCTCTTGCATACCATCTTGGATGAAAGAAAACCCGATGCATGAAATTTCCCCTCAAACATAAGGTATAACTCCGCTTTCGTCCAATCTTTTGAGAACTGGGTGCATAAGTCTGGAAGTTTTTACTGATTTGAAGATTTGCATCGCTCTGATCCAAGATGATGGCATTGGAAATCTGGGTACCGCAAGATCCGAGAGACACCCAGAGTAGCAAAAGTCGGACGGTCCGGGTAGAATGTCCCTTCCCAAAATTTTCTCGCCATGGCTATTTCCTCTTCCTCCTCTTCTTCGAGAGGGGTTGGACAGGAAGCATATTTCCCCCTTGTTCGCTTCGAAACTCCCGTCTTTGGGAAAGTTTGGTGGACCTACTAATAACAAAAAACGGGTCAGCAGGTAAAAAAAAAACACTGGCAGCAAGCAGCCCTTTTTTTCCCTTCAACCCCTTGTTCACTTCATCATAGGAGACAGGCAGATACATTACCATTCATCAAGTTTCCGCTGAGTATAGAAGCTCATTCCATCTCTTCCATCTATCATATTCATCTCAGGAGTTGTGATGATCTCTCCAGGTTTTGGTTGAGAAATGCCAAACATCTCAGTTCACTCAAAGGGCCCATCGAGGGCATCGTCCGAAGAAGAGTTTGCTGGCAGTGGAAGTTGCTGGAACGATGACTTGTACAACGTTGCAGGTTTCATCCGGGGTCGGGATTTTTATTTTATTTTATTTTTTCTGCCAGGAGGAAAGACGGAACGCCCGGGTAACCGACTAACCATACCGGGAATTAAGGTGCGGCTCTGTGCGAATCCCGGGTTAGGGTTCGGGAAACTCCATTAGTCTATTTCTTGTGGAGAGCGTATGAATTGAGATGGCCTTCCCTGAATATTTGTTTTCGTAGATATTCTCTGCATACTTGGAGATACAATTTTTGAGTTTTTTCACTCAATTTCAGAGCTCATTTTTTCTCCCAGACTATTGAACCCCGAAAGGGGGAAATAAAGAAAAACAACAACCGGGAGCCTGGGTTTTCTCGGGACTCCCTACACACCCGCCGGATTTGGATCTTAGTTTTTTCAATTCGGTAGGATTTTTCCACCAATGTATCGTACCTTATGATATAACTGATTACGGATCAATTCTCCGAATTGTATAAGCAAGATCAGCCCCGATCAGCCCCCATTCTCTTTTATTTACTTTTTTTATTTTTATTTTTATTTTTTTCCTTTGCCCTAGAGCTAATTATCCAAAGTTCCTATGAGGACCTGATCTCGTACTCCAAGTATATCACGAGCTAACTCAAACGGGGATCGATTGCATTGATATTTGTTTTGTCCGCTGATTATTCCCCACCACAATCCATTCTCCCTGCTCATAAAATTGCCTAATTGGGTGAGTCCTACGTGTAATGCATACTTAGACCGTGTTATATTGCTACTTTAATATGATATGATTTATATCGTTCACTTCGATTCAAGATATTGGGCCGGTCTATTGGCGTTCAGTTGATGCGTTGTCCAGTGGTCGATGAATATGCCACCACCGGCTTTGCTATGGCCCTCAGGTCCTCCTTCCGGCTGCCCCCCTCCATATCGCGAGGTGGTCTACTTACTCTATGTATATTCTTACCGTATTGTAGGCTCAGATGTTCACATACCAGTACTCTGAACGGTTATAATACTAAACGTCACGTGAATACCTATCGTTTCCAGCTAAACGCTATATCTTGTTTCATCCGCGTGTATTAGTGCATTCGAGAATCTATGACGACTCTTTGAGTGTTCGGAAGCTCTGCGAGTGCTTGGCCGTGTCTCGGGCAACCTCTCAAGCGGGTCTAATGACCCCTTATGCCTTCCCCTCCCCCCAATGAATCATTTTTTTTTCTTTTATGATAGAGTACCCAGAGTGGTGAATGGGAGAGGTATCAAAAGTACTACCACTATGTGATGACCGAATTCACTGATACTTTATCAATGATAAGTGAACAGCTCATGATGCGCGAGCCGATATATTGACTTCGTGGTCGATCCCTGTCAATCATCGACCGGAGCACCGGATATTCCCGTGATGTTTTAGCCTAGAGCCCTATGACTACTTGTCAGGATACTAACAGCTGGCTTGGGAGCATTAATATTTTGGAAGAAGAAAATAAAATTTTTTTGATATCCTTCTTAAGCAGGTACCGTGGTGTATGCTGAGTTGAGCAACATCTCACCGTACCGGTACTCAATTGCCCTTCGTTGCCCTTCGTTGCCCTCTCCCCCTGTAACATGGCGTAATTTCATCCAAGATACTCGTGAGCTCACATTAGAAATCTATCGAGCCTTAATTATTATTTTCCTTACTCTTCCATTTCTAAAATGGGTGCTCCAAGAGCCAGTTGCGGGCAGACCGGGTTACCGTCCTCCCAAACAAGATCAGGCATCGCCGAGCCAACATTTCAATAAATTGGCTCATCGGGGGGGGGAAGGCGGAAAATCTCCGTAATTCTAACGCCCTCCGTTGGTCTGTAAAAGCGTCATTGCAAGGTTCACTCGTTACGTGTCTTCTCGTAAGATGAGAGGGAAGCGATGAATATTGCCCTTTGGCACTAACATTACAGGGAAATGTGAGCAGGGAGGTGTGTAGAGGAGTCGACCGGAAAAAAACAATAAAAGGGAAACCAACAAACTCCGTAAGTTAAAACTGCCCGGAGCGTCAAGTGGTTCCATACTCCGTGGTCCGAGAACCTCCCTGCATTTCCTGTTCCAGGGGGAGGCGAGTGAGGAAAGCCATGGTTTTCGAGAGGCCGTCTAGATTTCTCCAACCTTGAATGAGTCCAATACAGTAGAGTGCAGCTACGGTAGCCCAACTGATACTCTGCTAAGAGGAGAGGAGGAGGGTGACCATGTCCAGACTTCAGCGACACCACACCCACCTCATTCTCGTCGGCCAGATGCTCTCCCTGATTGCCTATTTTTACACTTTTGTGTCCGGCAGCTATTTGCAATTGCCTATACTGGTTGGATGTGGCGGCCCAGTAGATAAAGTCACCAAAGTCAATCCCCCTGGTCACGACCCGTCCCAACTGATCAGCGATCATGGATAATAAAAATTCTACCGAAAGTGCTGATGCCGAACTATCAAGACTAGCTCGCTTGCAAGTAGCCTATCTTGAAAAACGCCTCAGTCAGAAAAATGTTCAGGCCCATCGAATTTAAGCTAAGGCCGCATATCTGTGGGAGTCCTAGCCAAGTGCTGTAGAGGAGTGACCTAAACCAACTAACTAAATCTCCGTCCAACCTGCGGGACTTAACTGAGAAATCATTCTGACACTGCTGCTGCAATGAGTGAATCTAGGTTTGTTAGGTATGCCTCAGCATTTTCGAATGCGATTTTTCTGATTTTTTTGTAATAATAATATTATTGTCTTCTTTTTTTTCGCCTTCTACTCCCTTCTTTCCTCTTTGATGTGCTCCCTTCTTTTTCGGCATCGGTTGATTTTTTTCTGCACAGACACAATTCCTTGATTATCTGTTACACCTGCTGTATTCTCACCGTGTCAGCACACATTTTGCCTCCCAACCTGTCTCCCCCCCGCCCGGCGGGCTTCCATAACCAATGCCCATCGGTTGATCATCTTAATGACTTGTTAAAATTGTTTCTATGATGTTTCGTGGCGTGTTGCCAATTACCTAAGGGGGGGCCACTCACGGGTTCTGCATTCATGACCCGGACTTGTTCCTTTCTCAAGGCCTGAGGACCTGCCTTTCCTTTGACGGGGCCTCCATTTGAAACGATTCATCCCCTCGACTCGAACTCTTTCCCCGCACTCCATTGGGGGAAGGAGGATGCAAGAAAGAGTAAGAGGTAAGGAAAGTATAAAAAATAAAAAATAAAAAATAAAAAAACGGCCACCCAGCACGTTTGGTGTCTTCGGAAAGCGCGTTCAAGAATAAACTTCATAGGCTCCGTAAAACATGGAGGGGCAACACCACTCTTTTTATTTTTCTACCCTTTTGCTGAGCCATTCAGGGAATTTCCTTCCATGGAGTGTTTTTCCTGTGAATCGTAGCCTGTAATTCCCTGCACACCAGGGGATATCGCTGTCTGAAACGCAATCCTGGAGCTCTGAACGAATTCTGCAGTTCGGGATCCCAGAAGGGAATGGAATTAAGGGGAGGAGCCTAATAAAATATAAAAAGATAGAGGGAGAGGGGAGAAGAGAGATGTGCAATGAGAATTGATGACCCTCACCGCGTGATAGTATTGAGGAAAGGAGAGTGGGGAATGGCTCTGCCCTTGCTGAATATATTGGTACGAGTGATGAATTATGATGCCAGTACTGAAAAACATAAAACGCACCTTGGGATTAATATATTAGCTCTCCTAACCCCTCCTCTCTCCTCCTCTCTCCTCCACTTTTGCCCAACCAGCGAGCCTTGTTCGACTAAAAACGCTAGCCTTGTGCCGCTTTCTACTAACATTCGATGGTTGACTTCTTAATCTTGGTAATAAATGCGATTGCCCAATCATGGAAAACCTTGCACGGGTGAGCATTTTAAATAGCCAGAGGGCTGAGAGTTTATACAACCGAGGGGCTGATTTGCTACATCTCACTCGACAAATCAGGGTAATCATGCAACTCGCTGGAACGGGGTATCCATCGCTTTTTTTGCTTTTCCCTTTCCCAGTGTCGCGGCACACCACACAGACACCACAGAGGCTCAGCAGTTTGCAAAGTAAAAAAACAAAAAGGGACATTCAAGGTACAACAAATGAAACCGCCAATTCGATCGATGCGCTGAAAATATAATCGCTAGAAGACGACAATAATAACCAGGAAGAATGGTGCCAGTCACGGATCGTCACTCGAAGTGGATTGGTGCAACCAGCCGCAAGCAGCGAGGTGCATTTTCTCTCTCTCCTGTCTTTTGGAATTGAGTGGATTGCTATTTTTTACTCCCTCTTTAGCGATACGAGGTTAGAAGCCACGGTACGTATGGCACCGGTACGTCGCGGTACAATTAAGTTTGTTGTTATTATAGTCGCTGTTGTGCTGCTGTTGTCTATATTTTTCTTTTCTTCGATTCTTTGCTTTCCTTTTTTCTCTTCTGCCCTTTCCCATTGCCTTCGTGCTACATGCAACGCTTAGCTTAGAGTAAGTGTCCGTAGTTGTCGTCGTCTTCTGCAGGGAAGTGAGTGAGTAAATGAGATGGAGAGGGGGGAATACTGGCGGAACAGAAAGTAAGGCTGTCCTTACTGTTCTGAATGTTAAGAATGGAAAAAGCGAAAGCCCGCTCTCAATCGCGCCAATGAACTCTAGGGCAGAAATTATACGTCACCTGCCAGCTGGCGGGATGCCCTAACCCTCGCTTTTTTACTGATCACGCCGATGCAACGACGTTAGAGTTGTCGAATGCCGCTATGAGTTTTCTTCCTGCTGTAACCTTACTCTTCGCATCCTCCCACTTGCCTTGATTCGTAGAATACTATTCGCACAGTACTGCACAGACAACGGTTGAATAGTCGTTCCAACGCGAACGGGCAAGAAAAAGAAAAAGAAAAGATGCAAAGTATCACGTGCGATTAGCCTTGCCGGGCAGTTGTCACCCATTTTAGGAAATCAGCATCCCGCCCACGTTATGATAGGTTGTCGTGATTTCCCCACTCAGAAAGAGGCTCGAGTGACAGTGGGTGAACTCTTTCCTTTTTCTGCTATTGCCCGGACCCAGACGCCACTGATCTCATTCACTGTGTTGTTCATTTTTTCGCCGATAAAAAGGGAAACAGGTGCTCGGGGGATTGGCCAAGCTTCTTCCATCGAACTTTACTTTCGGGAACAGCACTTTTTCAACACTCGGAAATACAATTTTTCCCCTCAACTAAAGATACACTCCCCATGGCTTTCACCAGTGCATATGTTTTCAGGCAAAGGAGGGGATACTAATATAATTCTGGTTTCCCCTAAACTTAAGAACTCCATGATTGAAGCCCTCAATATTGTAGGCTGCTAGAAGGCAGTGCTATTATCTAGAAAACTTCTGTTCTTGATCCAGACATCTTCCTTTACTGAAAACTCACCATCACTACCCTGACCCTAGTATTGTCAAATAAGTTTAGACTCAGAATTCAAGTTGTTATACAAAATATTGATAATACAGTACATGAATTTTACATGTAGAAAGATATGAAACTAGACCATTCTTGCTGAAATCCTTTCTAAACTGTCTAACCAAGAACCTGATTTAAAATAGCACTGCAGCCAGTTCCCTATACCAAGACTACTATACTGATCAATGTAAAGTCAGATGTCTAGTAAGCTTGATCCATATCACATCTTCCAAGCCATCTGTTTTTAAATGACACAAGTTTTTATTACCCAAACTATGCCCTATACAGCTAACCCTCTTGTCTAGTACTAATAAGTCTAAACCCAAATATTAAAATTAAATTTTGTAAGAAAAGATGAAAGCTATTCTGAATACATTATCATATAAGCTTTTATCATACTATTAGTGTAAACTAGCTAGAAACCTGAACTTGAAAGTAGTTAAGTAGCTTGGCGCTTAGACTGTAAACTATAACAATACTGGCCCCTCCTTCAAGTGCCTAATATTAAGTAGCCTCAGGTTACCTGCTACTTTGTATTAGGCATTTTATAAGAAAGCTCAATCTTGAATTATAATGTGTTTTTATTCTTATCGCTTATTTGTTTTGAATTGGGGGAATTTCAAGTTTCCTGTCATTTGCGGTTTCTAGGTCACACTTTATTGTGATTACCGGGTTTTCCAGTAATGGCCAGTAAATCCAACACTTTAGCAAAACGAAAAGAAAAAAGAAAAAAATAATACTTGGGGGATCGGCTACCACTGGAGCAAACCGCTAGAGAACAACCGGGAATAGCGAGTGAGCTACTGTGAACATGTTGGCCAGGCTCCTCCCTGCTAGCTGCTAACTGAGAACCCCAAACTTAGTTAAGCACTGTGCATGCTGAGGCGCACAAATAAGGCAATTCGAGAAAAGAGATATGATAACATAAGCCCACATTTTCTCGACATGTCTGTCTGCACGCCAGGGAGGAAAAATGCATCCCCACCTCCAGCAATGATAACGATCAACTTATACAAAACGGCCTCCCGCTTTCCGCCGCGCATAAAGTCCAGCACATTTTTCAAGAATGAAAATTCTCTGCTCACTATATCTTCCAGTGGTGGGTTCGCGTTCTTAACGAACATATTTTGACAAAATCATTAAACCAAGTACTAGGCTCGAGCGCAGAAACGTGCGCACCGGAAACAACGCAGTTGGCGTCGATGCTAACCCCCATGCAATGGCTAATGCCATCGCTCTCACCGCCGTGCTTGGCCCAGACGAGGCTGTCGATGTTGCGGTCACCCGTTTGGGCTGTGGGTTGGATGTTTCAGCCCTTTTGATAAAAGGCTGGGATAGTGTTCTGCCACTACGAGGGTGTGAATGGGGGGCATACTCCCGGCGCCCCGATATTGCATCATGGCCATCAAGGTCCCTAACGATCTGAGATCCAGAGGGGCCCTAGTCAGTGATAGATTATGCGGGAGGTCCTAGGCTTCGAGGTGGGGTGGAGAGCTTTTGGGTAGCAGAGCTCGGGCCAGTTCGGGTTGCTAGGGCCGGTGCCTTAGATAAAGCCAGGTGCAGTAGTGTTATAAGCCTTGCAGCTACTACCGTTGGTGGAAAAGCGACGGATTCCGGCATTCGGTCCGGCGCCTGAGGCCACTCCCTTGGCAGCTATGATCACGACCAATTGGCCTACGTTCCTCAATCCTCCTTCTTCACATAGGAGGGGGGGAACCTGCAAGGCCCAAGATCCCCAGCCATCCAAGTCAAGTATTATCTGCAGCGCCGATATGCAGCGCCGATATGCAGCGCAACACCCTTCTGCTGCAATTCCCTAATAGGACAAGACAGGCCCTCCTTTAAGCCAACTCTGCAATCTTGCATCTGGGCGCAGACTCCAAATTAGTGATGAGATCTCCGAGGGATTCAGGCTCGAGGACAACGGCAAAATCGAGTCTATCGCAAGATGGCTTGCCGATAGCCGCAACAATTTGGTCAATGCAATACCTCCTCGATGTGAGCGGCAGAGATTGGAGTCCAAACATTCCAATGGCATTTGATTGCTGCAGGTATGTTTACCTGCTGGAGACAGCCGAGTGAGTGACTGTGGTAGAACTTACATCTCTGAAAGCAAAGGCCCCACACAAAGGGCTAATCTTTTACAGTCATCGTCCTCTCCGCGCTAACAGCACCCCGTTCAGTCAAGAAACTCGCAACAGTACACTCGAGCTGCTATATATACCCAGGACAGGCTAAACCAACGCAGTTCAAAAACGGATTATCAGCGTTACAGGTAGGTGGGGATGCGCCCTCAACCAGCGGACTACCATAAACAAGTGTCCGGGGAACCGGGGTGGGCAGGAGTGCCGCGAGAGGAGAGAAACCAGAGAAAATATGAGAGTGACGATAATAATAATTCTGCTGGATCTGTGCGCTGCGCTGTAATTGCTAGACTAATTGGCTGGGAGGTAGCAGGGTGAGGAACAAAAAAAACTGTAACGGGGAGATTCGGGCTTTTCTCTTTTCTCTTGCCAACCCTGCTGCCATGTGCTCGGGAGAAAGAGAGCTAATTCTAACTACCTCCAAACGTCCTCCTCCCCACAATAGCAGCACTTCAGTTCATGGCAGAGGAGCGAATCCCACGGCGAGACTCCGGGGTTAAAGTGACTCCCCGAGAGAGCTTTATGCCAAGTTATCATGTCGGGGAAGGATAGGGGCAGGGGCTACATGAGTTGATACACCTTCCGGCACATCCGATAGGAAATATGGGGTTGAAACCGGGGATAAAGTGCTGGAATGTACTATGCCATTTTCCACCAGTGGCTAGTTTTTACGTCCGTAATCCTTTAGCGAGGGAATGGCAGGGGTATGAGAGCCGTTGAATGGGGGTGCAAATAAAGATAGTGCGAGAGACCTAGCTCTATTACGGACGAACTCATTGTTCAGCATATCGGTGTACTAGGTGCCTTGGGGCATCCATTAAAGTGGGAGTAGGTTGGTTATGGGTGGAAGTATCTCCCAAGCAACGAACTCCAACAGGACAGTATATACTGTTCAAGCCTCCCGGATAGATAATTTCAATAAACCCGCCACAATAAACCCCTCCACAGCAAACCCTTAGCCCAATTCAACCAAAAACAATATAGCTTTTAACACCTGCGGAGGAGCCTATCGAGAGATTGGTTCCCGCAGTGATTAGTTCATATCGAGTCGAACGAGCACACTAACTTCTTCGGTCAAATGCGAACAGGGAAAAGTCCCCAAATGAGCCCACACGAACCTAGTGCACTCTGAAAATAACTTAAGCCTCGTGGGGGCTAGGTAGATTGACGACGCAAAAAGGTACAGTCCGGGGAGGATGTGGCTTCCTGTGGCGTCGCTAGCACGTGGTACAGTAACCGTGTTACCAGTGTAACAGACAAAGGCCTTCAAGATTTAATGCGGGACAGTGCCGGTACTGTACCACATGGGGAAGTTGTCCACTTCAGTCTCGGAAAAAGGTTCTCTTCTGAGGTAATAATAAGGGTGATGGTATCCTATCCCTCGCGGCACAGTACCGGTACAGTGTTAAGTTTTCTCCTCGCCCCAAGACTGCTTAAATCCCACCCCAGAAATTCCGGCCAAGTTACTGTCATACCGGTTGTCCCCTAATCTGACCGAGTGATACTCCAGGATCCTGAGGACTAGCGCTTACGGTAATCCAGACATCCAGTCCGGAAATCTCGTCACATTGCCCATTACATTAGATCTCACGTTACCCCCATCCCAGAAGGGGAAACAAGTAAACGAGTCAGGCTTCCCAAGCCGAAATCGTATTGTGCATTGGTATGCACATCAGATAAGCACTACGGTATGGAACAACAAACTCTCTCCAGGCCATCTACCCAACAAACCCCTGTTAAACCTCGGGAGAGCGCGCAAGTATGTGCAAGGCAATTTCTCAGCTCTTCGAGGATAAATTCGACCAAGCCTGGTCCTCTTTTGCAGGTATTAGGCGATGATCATGTCCTTAGGGCACGCAGATAGAAAGCTGCGTAACGGGAAGTGTAAAAGTCGTAACAACCAATAAAGAACCCTTCAAGCTGTGGGACTGATACGAGTTCGGGGCACCGAAGCCCTGTGCCGGTCGGCGGCAGGTCTCGTTTAATTCCCGGAGAAGTGTGCTTCTGTGTATCATACCCCGAGAGAACGCAGGAACAGGATTGGTAAAAGCACCATCCGATAAAGCAAAGGCCCAATAGTGCCGCCATCGGTGAGGAAATTCGATGCTGAAAAGCATGGTAGACAAGAATCCCCTACGAAACACCAATCGGTCGAGCTCGAGCTCTGAGAGGTTTGTCAGATGTTCCATGGAAAAACACCAGTGAGAGAGGTCAAGCTGGGAGCTTGGGAATATTCGACGCACAGCCTTCTAGCCCAAGCTACCAGTGCCGATGCTTACATCAAAGAGAAACTAGAACATATTCCATCCCAAGATTTCCAACTTTTCTCAAGTTGAACCTATCGTACTAGCACCAGTTCATCTCTTTGCGGCGTTCTATAATAGCTAGGAATAATTCAATATCTACATCGTTATACTAATTTATGTCTACCCTAGGCACTCCCATAAACCTCCAACCTCTCTATAACAGTAACCTCAAGTCCCATTACTAACCTATTATACTTCGACACACAATCCAAGATATTAATTGTATATATTATAGCAAAATCTAAGGGTATACCAAACCCAAGACTAGCAGCAGAAATCATTCAAAGCTTTAAAACCTCTATCGCACTCACTCACAAGAGCCCTGCCCTCTCTGGGGGGACAAATAAACCTACCGAAATCGCCCCACTTTTTATAACTTCACTCAGTCCGACTCTGTCATAGGTTGAGAATATTTTGAGCCACCGGCCATAGCTACCCAGCGTCCTTCCATAACTCGCAGGACAAATCCCCACACCATGTAATGGGATAACATACCATCCCACACTATTCCCCACCCGATCCTCCACGAAAGACCCTACATAAGCAGGACGACAGATCTAACCACCGGCCGACTCACTCACCCGCCCAAGAGAAATATGATATCATACATCACGGACAAGAGCATCTTGTCCAGATTGCCACCACCGGTCTCGAGACCAACGCTCACTCCCTCTAGAAACAACCCTTCCGAATTCTTTCTTTCGCAAGTTAAATAAACCCCCCCACCTTCTCTACCAGCTTAAACAAACCCTTAGTCGACCCCAAACTTGCCTCCTCTCTACTATTCCCCAATCCGATAACCCAGTCAAGCATAAGTTAAGCTTTCATACCCATTATAGAATCTCGGTCGGTCTCAAGCGCCCAAGGTAAACTCTAGCAAGAACACAAACAAAGAAACCGACAAGTCGATAAATAAATAAATAAATAGAAATCGACCCTGACTACTGGGTGGGTGGATGGGTGTTGGCTAAAGATATTATACATAGCAACATCCCCTTCACATCTAGCATTACCTTTCGGCAACCAGTCTTCGAAAGCCGGCCAGAGCAGGAATTAAGTTAAGAAGGATTCACCATTATATCATAAATCATAACCCCCAAGTATGATAAATTCATCAGGTCTCTTATATCGTGTGTCACAATTGACAGGAAAAATATATAACAAGAAACAAACACCTCCTCCCCGCAATCCTCTTCACCGATCACAGCACCATATATAATAACCACTCCCAGCGTACCCGCATCTCCGCGATTACATTCAAACCCACATTCACGCTCGTAAATCGCCTACGGATAACAACCAATCTCCCTCCAGCCCGACCGGACCGTCGCAGATCTGGCAACCGAGTGACACGACATGATCTGTCAACACAATTCGTTCAGGCTAATACGGGTACCGCAGCTGCTCTGGGGCACGGCACAGTACAGATAAACCCAACTCCCCGCTGTAGGAGCTATTATACGTACGATAGTCGAAAATCCTCCACTCGGAAAGCGGGGCAAGTCCCTAAGTGGCCAAAAAAAGCAAAAACCAGGAAAGGAAAGAAACTCCAACGGCATAGCGCCTAGTCAATTATTCGAGTTTTCTACGGTAGCGCTGCGCATGCCATCGTTTTATGAGTGTCTATGACTAGGCAAAGAGGTGGAAAAGCAGAAATATGGGGTAACTATGATACGGCACACAGTTCCAGAATTACACGGAGAAAGTTCCCTACCAAATTCCCAGAGCACAACAACAATTCTCACCCGAACAAAATTTTCCACTCCATTTCATCCATTCAATTTCCATAACTAACAAACAATATATATAAAAATGAATCAAAAAGAAAGAAACTCATCCCGATCAAGAGAGAGACGAAAGAGGGGAGGGAAGGGGGAGGGGGAGGGGGTGTAATCATACAGAATTAAAACTACAAAAAATTCTTTTCCAGAGGTATCTTTAACGCTATGAAAGGGAGAACAAACAAGTAAAACGAAAACGTCTGACTATACGAGCAACAATGCGGCAAGGAATACTCCCGCCAAAGCGGTGATGGAGAAGGTGACTGTTGATCCAGTACCTGTAAAGACGGGGGCTCCGGATGCGGAAGGCGAAGATACGTTTCCGGAGGGGATCGGGATACCGGCGCTAGGTCTGAGAGTGCCTGAAGGAACAGGTGTAGTTCCAGTGAGGACCGGTGGTTGAGTACCAGCAGCAGTACGCGAACTCGCGCTAGAGCAAACGGTGCATACGGTGACGGATTTAGTGAGAGTAGATCCTGTAGCAGTAGCGGTAACAGCTTTACTGAGAGTAGATCCTGTAGCAGTAGCAGTAGCGTTTGCACCGCCCGTTGCCTTATTGAGAAAGTCGGCGAACTTTGCACCTGGGTTGATAGCGAAGACCATACCAGACTTGCAATGCGTTCCCTGAGCGCAATAGAACCACTTCGGCTTGTCGTCGGAGACAGTGAAGTTGAAGATTTCCTTCCCAGGAATGCCATCTGGGTTGGGTCTGAAACCGGACTTGACGCCGGTGGTGTTGAAAACGCATGGGTTGTCGAAGGAGGATTGTGTGACGGTGTGGTTCCTCTCGCGGAAGTCGAAGTAGACTACGTCTCCGACGTTGGCAACGACGCTCTCGGGAGTGTACTTGAGGAGGGAGTTAGGGCCTCCGACTATGACAGTATGGGTCTTGGCAGAGGCGGGGGCAGAAGTCTGTGACACTGGTGGTTGGGGTTTGGAGGAAATCATCGCTGATTGCACGGACTTTGTTGTTCCGGAAGCTGTAGTGCATGGTACAGTTGTATACACAACACCATTTGAAGTCCCGGTCATCATTGGCGGAGCGACAGTAGTCTTGCTCTCAGCAGCAAGAGAACTCGGCGCTGCTCCCCCTGCTGGCGGAGTAGCGACGAAGTGGATACCGGCAACGGCCGCCTTAAGACCGTTTGTTACTCTCCAATCCGACACATTGAATCCTGCCCTGCTGGACTCACTCGGGACACCCTTGACAGTGAACCCATCCGGCTGAACATACAACAAGAAGATATATCTGTGCGGACCCGTACCGACGGAAGCGTTGGGACCGACATACTTGAGCGTCGGATTGACCGAAGATGCAAGGTCCGTAAACTCGGACACTGAGAAGTCGGTCTTCAAATAGTGCAGGACCTGTGGCACAACCACATCATCACGGCTCGGCGAGTCGGGATCTATCATCAGGATGACGTATTTCGTCTTCGGGCTGATACCGGAGGATCCGCCCAACGCAAACGTTGGTAGCGTATCAGCATCTATCGAGTCATTGTTAGACTATCATACCACCTATCCAAATGAGAAAAAGCCCAACTTACCAGCTGGAGTAAGAGTATCCCCATCCTTCAAAGCCTTCATTCCAAACTTCACCTCCAATTCGATAGACTTAAGATCGAACCCCGAGGTAAAAGCATCGGGGATCTGTGCGAGCACCGATCCCGAAAACAACACCGCCGCCGCCGCCGCAGCAACAAAACCCGTCCGTTTCCCAAACATTGTTGAAAGCGCAAAAAAGGTTAATGATAATTCGAAAGAATAAGCCCGCTTCTCTGAGACTGGACTAGACTGGAAAAGAGAATGATGGTAGTAATAATCCAATAAAAACTACGTCTTCAAGACTGTAAACAAGAAGTGAAGGTATATAAAAGAAAAAATGGAAACGAAAGAAAATAAAGAAAGAAGAAAACCGAAAAATTCAATGTTTGCCAAAAATTGAAAGGAGGGATGAAGAGAAAAGAGGGAAGGAAGCACTTTCATGCGGTTCTGCCGCCTTCTCTATATACCTCCCCCCCTCTCCCTCCCCGCCACCCCTTGGGGGAGGGGGCGGCAGCGCAGTGCCACAGAAGCAGGAGAAGGAAGAAAAGAAAAGAAAAAAGAGACATTTGAAACTCCATCACTGCCATAGAGCACTCGAGCACATATCTTCCCTTTCCTTCTTATTCTCCTCAAAATAACTTCAGACGCTACCAGTTTGAGCCCAGGGCGCTTAGTCCCGAAGCGGTAACCTTTTTTCTCGGTTATGCAGGTTCACGTTTTAGATTCGCCCAATTGAACCTACCCGGGTAACAAGTTAGATCTTGGCAAGTCTTGGCAGGTATCGATGGTTGGCTGCCAGTTGGAGATGTGTCAGTCAAGACAGTGATACCCATGAGCGATACCCGCTGTTTTTGTTTTTTTTGAGGGGGGGGATATGATACGATACTGGTATTCCCCTTTTTTAGACGGAGCCAAGATCTCGAACTTCTACCTTTCTAGATTGATTGATGGGATGGGATGAGGATCCTGGTTAAGGCGATATCCAACGGCGTTAAGGTTAAGGTTATTTATTGATATGATATACCTGTACCCTGCTTGGCTGCCCCGCTTGCCTAGTCTGGCAAGTCGATGGGAAGGGGAAACCCTGTGGAGGAAATATACTCAATACTGAAGCGCCCCTATGTGCTATATCGTACCATATCGTACTAGTACAGGCACAGTTACTCACTCTACAGTCCATCCCACCCCAGCGCTTGTCTTCAGGCTTCCTCAGCGCATACGGCAGTGCGCATATCCCAGACCAGTGCTAGTGCTGCCATATTTTTACTGTACCCAGCAAAAGTATAGGATATCCCAAACTGCCCAGATCTAACTTAGGCATGTATCGTACACTCCTCAAGTACCCTCTCACTCACTCACTGATAGTGAGTTACATGGCATTCACATGCACACATCACCCTAAAGAAAACACTAGCGAACAACATGTCCAGGCGAAATGGTCCTGAATTTAACATCAAGTGGAGAAGTTGTGATATACGGTACTGGTCCCCCCCCTTGTGTACCTTAATTGTTAGCATCACACAAGTATAGGTATGTAAAAGGATACAAGGAACGGAACGGAGGAGAAAGGGAGAGTAAAAAGAAAAAGAAAAAAAGACCAAGGAGCTAGACAGTGGCTTGTCAGTTGTCTGTTGGTTTGGGGGTACGTAGGATAAAATACGGGTCAGAACTCTAACTGGCCACGTGGGATGAGTGGTAGCTGGATCTTGGGATTTTGCTAAGTTAAGCACGGTACAAGTTAAGTATAGGGTAAGACGGTATGAGCTTTGTTTAATTTCTGGGCATCTGCGGCTGTACCTGTAGAGATGGGGAAAGGAAATGGAAAGGAAATGGAAGAGGGAAAGAAATGTTCTTAAAAAAAAAAAGCTAGATCCGCGCGATAGAGTTTTGGTTTATTGATTGGTTCGTTGGTTTGATACTATAGTTAAGGGGGTAGTTAAATATGATAGATAGTAGCTACTGGTATTACTGGCACTAGCGGAGGGGTGGTAAGGACTTTGACTAAGAGAAGCTTAGCGGACAGTGAGGGTGATCAGATCACCCATCTGCTAACTAACCTGCCGCAGAACACTAAACAGTTCGAGGCGAGCACCGTGTTACAAAAAGCTTAATACAAGTATCATAGTAAATATGAAGTACCCGACCTCAAGCATCAAAAACCCCGAATGTCAGAATTTAATCATCCATGCACATCCGAGCACCCCCATCCCATACCAGATTGAAAACTCAAACGTTCAAGTCCTTCATCACGGACATTTGTAAGTAATCACGAACCTCCTGCGGGAAATGAATGAAATAAAAGGTCACCGTCACATCAAAATCAAAATAAAGCAAAAATCACAACTCGTACCGCTCGGAGTCAGCATCAGTGACTTCCCCCCCCTCCCCACCTCCTTCCCTCCATCTCCCCTTCCGTCAGCGGCGAGTCAAGTTCAAGTCAGCCCAAGTCAATTCAATCAACCAAGTCGATCAAAGCTAACCAGCTAAATTTCAAATCCTTTTTAAAATGAGATAAAAAAGCGCGCTGACGTCTTGAAAAGAAAGCCATCAAAGCCATAGTTAACGCAATGCAAGGACATAAAGTAATAAATTAGAAAGGTAAGCAGCGCCACCATCACTCCCCCATATGCGATTCGTTCTCTCTTAATATCAAAGGTAGAGGGAAATCGCGGGGTGCATTACTAGTATGGTACGGTACTATGTACTCGCCCATGCAGAACCCCAAAGCACGCAAAAAATCTCTTCACTAACGCTCGCGACCAGTCATAAGTCATCACCTTCATTGCGCAATGCGCAACTAATGCAACTCCCGTAGATCACTGGAAAGAATGGAAAAGAAGGGAAGGGAAAAAAAGAAAGAGCGATTAAAATTCTCCTACCGTAACTGGACGGGTTCGATTAGCTTCCGTCGCCTTGGTCAGCGGATCACCTTCCGAACCGGGCGAGAGTTGTTGCGGTGTTGGAAATGCGACCGCGTACTGTATGTATTCCACCATACCATGGAGAGAGAAATGGAGGTATGATAGGTAGGGAAGAGAGGGGGGAAAATGTTTTAAACCCGACAGGAAGATCCGAGGGCTCCTGTAGCGGTCGGCGGGCGTGAATTCGGGATGGTTGGTGCTGGTAATGTCGGACTTCGGGGGGGCTGATTGCGTGATATGTGGTACATGTATGGTTGCAGCGGGAATGGGAAAGTGGGAGGGGGAGGGGAGAGGGGGTGGAGTAATGCTTGGGAGGAAGGTGAGACTGCCTGAAGAGGCGGGAGGGTAATTCGGCGCAGGATTGTATCATAAGTATTACCGGTATTATTATTACTATTACAATTAAGTTAGAGCATTACAGGACAGGGCCGGCTCACCATCCGCCTACCGTACCCCATATGCTAGAGTCTCCTTTCACCACACGATAAGTTAGATTCTTGCTTGCAGCAAATAATAGATGCCATAACAAACCCCAATTACAAATGCTCGTACTATTGTCCCCAACCAACAACAAGTTGATACAGTAGCAGAAAACCTCCCCAGCCTCGCCCACCAGCGATCAACTACCGGTATAATTCTCCCAACCAATCACCAAGAACCCAACCAAAAACCCACACACCCGACCGTACAAAATGAGGTGAAGTAAAAAAAAAATATAAAAAAAAGTTTGCACCGCATAAAAAAAACCGCACATAACTGCCCGAGCCAATGATACTGCACCAGTACTCTATCTCAACCTCCCCACCCACCTACCCACGAATAATTCCCGGAGGCCAAAACGAACCTGCAAAAAAGTTTTTCCCATAAAAATTACGATGGCATCGTATCGAGAGAGCGTGCCGATGCCGGAAGCCTAAACCAAAGCCAAACTACACTGCACGCCCTCTCTGTGATCCCCGTTTCCCGTTTTTGGGGATTATGTACGTACTATACGGTAGTTCGGGACGGGCTTGCGCTTGGGAATAAAAGAAAGAAATTGTTTTCTGGTGGTGGTGGTGGTGGTGGTGGGAGCCTTACAGTTTCTTTCTTTCTTTCTTTCGCAGTCTGCGGTATTCTATGCTATTCTGGCACTGAAAGGAGCGAGTGAGCAAGCAGAAGTCTGAGGAAGGAAGGAAGGAAGGAAAGGAGGATCACCAGTCAAGATACTATACCAAACACTCCCACTTTACGATACCTTACCAGTACTTTTCACATCGATATTGACATTGATATTATTGCGACGCAGAGTAGAGTAGACTATCAACTAAGTCTGCGGGCCTAACCCCCACTCTGCCAAAATTTCCACAACCCCAACCACCCCTTGCGCAGTTCTACAATACTCGAGTACAAGTGTAAAATTCACCACCGGGCACGCTAGTCCTGTTTCGGACTTACTCGAGCAGGCTCGGCACCGGTAGAGTGCTAGATGGAGTAACCGTCACGATGAGGGCAAACTATGTTTGCTCTAGTGTGTGGGGGGTGGGGGGTTAATGTGCACTTTTGGAAGGCCGGATGGGCAGACTACCGTACCTGCTGTGCCTATGGTGGGAGGTTAGAATGTACTGGTAGGTGTAAGGCGGTTCGTCCCATTCGTGTTTGGAGGAAGGAAGGAGGATGTCGTTATCGCCATACCGTAACACTGCTAGTAAAGTATAATAACTAAGTACTATTGTACTCGTACAGTGGGCGATAAACAGCGATTCACAGCAAAATCCCAAATCCGGGAATAGATGGTAGGTATGACACAAAGTACACTTGGGGAAGGAATCTTATTCCTTCTTTGATGTTCTTCCTTCCTTCCTTCCTTCCTTCCTTCCTTCCTTCCTTCCCTAGCTTCCTTCCTTCCTTCCCTAGCTTCCTTCCTTCCTTCCCTAGCTTCCTTCCTTCCTGTGCCGCAAGACACGAGTAAAGTTAAACCTTCAGGTACCCACCACTACCATGCCGTAGACTTCACCTACAGTACTGTACTCTACTATTCATATCGTATGGTATGTATCATATTCATATGCTACGGTAGAAAACGTACCCTACAAAGAGAGCTACAGTATAATACCGTAGTAAATATCCAACTCTAACGCCGCCCTAAAAGTTTGCACACTCACTTGCACTCTACCTATCTATCCATCTATCTATCCATTTCCAGCCGGCACCTCGCGTCCGCTGTCCGCTCCTTCCACACACAAAACTTATGACTGACTGACTGCTACCGTATGGGATGTACGTAGCCACACCATCTCATCCCATCTCATCCCATCCCACCCCATCCACCCAATCCATAAGGCTGAGGGCTGAGACACGCATATTGCAGCAGTGAAAAAAAAAAAGGGAAAATGGAAAAGGAAAAAAAAGGGTTGCGGTTCTCATCACTTGTAGCGGGAGTGGTGAGTGGGTGGGTGGGTTGGATTTTATGGTTAGCCTACGCCTTGGGTAGGTAGTTTAAGACGGTTGAGGAGAAAAAAAAATTATAAAAAAATAATATTCGTGATCAGGCACGCCAACTTCGGATCAGTCAACAGCTTTGGAAACTTTTTTTTTTCAACTCAACAGTGACTCAGCATCATGGCGAGCCATTAAACCCAAAATTTAATTAAATTAATCGCCAACGAATCACTGTAGGTTAGTATCGTATGGGGCAATCGTCACTTTCGGCTTGTTTGTTTTAGCTTTGGCTGTGGGTAAATTTAACTAAAAGTTAATGGGGGATCCTACAAGATATAATACCGTACAAGATCAACACCCTCACCTACAGCGCTATGCTATCTACCTGTATGCCCAAAACTCCATAACCTCCCAAGGTCCACCCACTCCTACAAGATAACCGCCACCATAGCCTTACTTACATGCGCTGCACGTCCATTCCGATACGATACGATACTATCACCATCATCAAGCCTTACTCACACAAGTACCACACTGTACAAACCCGCTACGGTAGAATAAAAGTACCCGAAAGGGCACTTCTGGCCTTATTTATTTATTTTTTCGTGGAGGGGGGGAACACTGCGGTCGGCAGGTACGCGTGTATAATAATAATGCAACGTAAT
>Ga0307507_10004771_pt1 | contig 23391 bp, 17 predicted proteins | sample 7_EM_MG_FD_207223 | JGI IMG/M metagenome (GOLD analysis project Ga0307507, IMG submission 207223) | Populus trichocarpa ectomycorrhiza microbial communities from riparian zone in the Pacific Northwest, United States - 7_EM | ecosystem: Host-associated > Plants > Roots > Unclassified | place...
GTTATATTATAGGACTTTATTATTAAGTTACTAAAGTTAAGAGATCCTATTACAGGACAAGATTATAACGCGATTTTAGTAATAGTGGATAAGCTAATAAAGTGGGGATACTTTATAGCATGCACTAAAGAGATATTAGTAGAAGATATCGCTAGAATCTATATAAAGAAAGTATTTGTAAGATATAGAGCACTAGATAAGATTATATCAAATAGAGATCTAAGATTTATAGCAGCATTTTAGGAGGTGTTTTTGGCAGAATAAGGGGTTTGTGCAGTAACGTCTACAGTATATTATCCGCAGATGGACGGATAAATGGAAAGACTAAACTAGACACTAGAACAGTATCTAAGGCACTATATCAATTACGCATAAAATAATTAGGTATTGTTGTTACCAGTTACACAGTTTGTATATAATACAACACCATAGGAAGGAATGGGGATATTACTATTTAAGACGAATTACGGGTACGAACTAAGAACATCGTTATCACCACGCTAAGCAAAAAGGATGAGTAGTATAGCTAAATAAAGAATGGAGACGTTAATAAATCTTTATATAGACCTTAAAGAAACAGCTAAACTAGTACAAGAATGAATAAAAAGGTACTATAATGCTAAGAGATCTAAGGGACCAGATCTTAAGGAGGAAGATAGAGTGTGGCTACTATACAAAAATTTCAAGAGTTGACGACTAAGCAAGAAGTTAGACTATATCAGACTAGGACCTTTTAAAATTAAGTAAAGAATTTTATTAGTTATGTATAAGTTAAACCTACCAGCTAAAATAAAAATCTACCCTATATAGTATGTCGCAATGCTAGAGCTAGTATACGGGAATATTAAGCCACCAGTCTATAAGGTAGACACATATAGAGGATAAGAGGAAGACAAATAGTAAGTTTTAAAGATCATTAGTTATAAGGATGTAGATAATAAAATATGGTATAAAGTAAAGTAGATAGGCTATAGTAAGACTACCTAGGAACTACTAAGCAACTTAAGAAACGCTATAGGAAAGGTATAGAAGTATTAGAAGAAAGTAGGTCAGGCAATATTAATAAAGAAGGATTGCTAAAAAAACAAGTTACCTAAAGGGGACCTAAGAGGAGCAATTACTGAGCTACTTAGAGTTATTTCCCTCGCAGGAGGAGAGCCAATCCTTTTGTTACCTAGCTTAGATAAACCCTGTTAAACCAGTTTCTACTCCTTAGAATAGACCTTCTCATAGACCCGTTTAAGGCGTTAAAGACGAGTATAAGCCAAATGTTGAGCTTTAAGGACGTATGCGGATTCTTCTAAGGCATGTTAAACCTTAAGGAGTGCGGAGGCCAGCTTACTGTTAAGCTTCACAGCGGTAGATTAAATATAAGACCCTATAACAAGTTACTTAGGGAACTTAAAGACTGTTAAGAGTTATAGGACGCGCACACTTAGTGTTAGAGACAGAGCAAACATTGTAGAATAATTAAATGTTTGCTTTAGTACACTTAGAGCAAGAGGAGGGTTGTTAAGACGAAGGACTTGCTAGCGTAATATAAACTAACCCCTCTTTAGCACACCTAGAGTAAGGAATCGCCATTACTTTACCCAGTAACAGTATGGAGGAGACTATATAAAGGCGACGCTTAACCCAGGAAAGAGAAGAAGAAGCTTTAGGTATAGTAAGTACAGATATTAACCAGAGTGGTTAAACAGACATCACACCTTTAGTGGATAACTTGGAAATGTTAGGAATCTTTAAGGATGAAGATAAAGAGGAGGGAGATAGTATTACGGACGCTTTAAGTATAATGTTATAACTACTTAGAGAAGAGTTGGTGGAAGCTAGTTAGTTAATATAGGCACGGTCCAAGATAGATCCGGTGGAACTATATAATAAGGAATAGTAACTAAGGTTATATGGTGTTAAACATATTAACTGTGTTAAATAAAAGGGACATTACGTTTAATACAGACAACACGTACCTTACGTATAAGAGAGGATTTCTTAGGAGTACAGTTGTGTATTTAAAGGACCTTAGTCCCTACCGTAGATAGTTCTCTCCTTGTAGTAAATCTTAGAATACAATTGGAGTTAATCTGTTAGGCAACCACTCCACCAGTTATTATTACGTTGTTGATTTTATCGTACCTATATACCTAGCCCAATAACAGAATCCACCGTAGTCTAAGCTACAAGGTTCCGTTACACTATGTATATATTAAACTAAGTTCTTTAGATTCTCTAATAGATTGTAGAAAGGTATCTAAGCCAAAGGATTCTACCTTTTATCAAATTTTCAAGTCATGACGCTGGCTGCGTAGTCGTAAAGACAAAATCGTTGTAGAAGAGGTCCTTAATGTTTATAAGCTTCTAAAGGCGAAACTTTTCTACTATATTGACCTAGATTAACCGTGTTAGAGAGATCTCTAGCTTTAGTTTCTAGAACTACCTTCTCTTAAAATACTATCTAGTGGCCGAATATTGTCCAGTATAACTAATTAAGAGAAATGAAAATCTAGTTTAACTTTTGGATATTACTAAAATCTGTATAAAATCCAAGAAGATAATTGCATACTTTAACTGCCGATATATTACATTCTACGGTAATTTTATTAGCTAGTTTTTGTAGAAACTATATACATAGAGTTTTGCGCTAAGGATATATAATTTAGTATAATACTGTTAAATAATTAAAGTTTTAATATATACCTGATTTCTAGTAACTTCTATATTATCTTTATAAGGTTGACTAGTATATATTATCTCTTCTACCTTAATTACTTGAAGTATTTCCTTAGCCAAGGCAATTCTCTTTTATATTGGAGTTTTAAACTTCGTGGCATAGTTGGTGATGTAGTATATTATAAACAAGCTGTAACCTTTAGATAATATCATGGAGATATTATGGTTATGCCTTAGGCCTATTGCTATGGCTTTGTTATAGCAATTTACTATACTATGGTTTCTTGCCACTTTAAGAAGACCTTTACTAAAGTATATGTCTTTTACTAAAGGCTAGGGTGCGTGAAATCTGTAAGGCGTTCGGCCGTCTTTGCTAATATCGTTTGCGAGATCTTGATAGGAATACTTAACGTAAGTCTAGCTATATTTGTGAATTTGACTTTAATATGCTACAAAATTTACTTCTTTTTTAAAATTTTCCTGTAAGAAGGAATAACTATTAATAAGCTTATATAATATAGTTCGCGCTAACTAATTCTAACTCTCTATTCTAGCACTAGCACTATTAAGACTTTCCGTAAAAACATCGTCCATATAGGCAATAATTTTATTGCTATATTCTTGCTGTTCTGGATCCTTTATCGTTGCATATAGTATTGGTAAGTTGATATTGCCCTCTAGCCACATTAAGCCGTGAAGATGCAGGGCTCTATAATTGTTCGTCTTAACCGCTATATAGTAGTAACTAATCTTCCCAAACATAGAATCTCTTCCCACTTAAATATAATGCTCGAAGAACTTCTCTATCTTGCGGTGAAAGAATATTACCGAGCTAACAGGATCCATTATAGTTTGACTTTAAATTTTGTAGCGCTGTTAGCTTGACGTAATTATATCATTAAGAATTCTCTCTACTTCTACAGCTAAAGTAGTGTTATAATAAACAGCCAATCTAAGCTTTACTGCATTTATAATATTATTTGGGTTAATAGTAAACCAAATTGCAGGTAGACCATTTTGTATATATAGTGCCTTGATCTTTTTCCGCATCTATAGACGACTTTCATTTAAAAGAGGCTGTAAGTAAAAGAAAAGTAAAAGCTTATTAAAAAGCTTCCAAACTTCTTAATTACTTATTTAATTAGTTTCCTCTAGCTTAATATAAGCTTAATATAATATATCCGGACTTAATCTAGAGAATATATCCTATACTCGCTTGTAGTTTATTAAGGACATTTTAATAGTACTAATCCTATTAATCCTATGTTGTAGTATTATATTAAATGCCAGAAAATAGAAGATGGGATAGTATATAAATCTTCCCCTATATTAATTAAGTATAAGATTTGTCTATATCTTTAAGGGCATCTTCGCATTAGGTTAATATCATACTTAGTATTTAGTATAATAATTTAAGTTACTTATTAATAAAGGAGTATTTACAGATCTAATAATATTTAAAGGCCATAAAGTTTGATCTTAAGTTATCTCCTTATTACTAACATTATTAAGTTCTGCCGTATGTCTGCAAATACTTGGTATAGATTTTAATCCTAGTGGACCTCCAAGACTAAATAGAAAGAGAGTAGGAAAGGTTCTAGGGAAAAATTTAGGATCTATATTATCCGCAAACACTAAATCACGACCGCGAGACGTTTGAATATATAGTATTTTAAATAGAGTATTTCGGATAAACTCTAATCTAATTGCACCACTTTGGGGGTTTGTTACGTGGTCTATATCTAGCATAATAGATAATATTATTTTATAAGTTAAATTCTTATTATAACCAAGTTCTATTTTGGTGGATAAAGTGGGTTTATCTCCGTTAGGATTAATATTAGAAATACTTTCACTCTAATAATTAGCGCCTATTTTATCTGTTATAGTTTTAGACGCTACAATACAATCCAGCTCTTTAATAATGGCAGTATAATTTACACTCGGTGTTTCTCCACTTTCCATTCTATCGGTATCTTGAGTATTAATAGTGGACTCTTATATACGCTCTTATGCTATTGGTTCCACGTGCTAAAGAGCTCTATAAAGATCTCTAGGTACTTCTAAATTCGCCATATAAGAGAGCTTGCTAATTTCTGTCTTAGTGATAACAATGTCCCAGTAGAGATAGTTATGTTATTTAAGCCATTAAAGAGCTGCTAAAACAACAGATTTTCTAACCTTTAAAAGCTTGCTCATATCTTGCGGTATAGGTTTGTCAGCTCCACTCCAGGATATATAAATATTCTCCATAGTTTTTAGCAAGGGGTGTGGAAGGACATTTACAGTAAGACCCTCTACGTTATTTAGGAAGATGATAATGTGACCTTTAATGCGTTTATAATAATAAATCCTAGTATAATTCTTTTTATCAACTGTAAATTGTGCAATGTAGCCATAAGTAGTGTTAAGAGAAATAAGTTTTTCCTTAATTAGAGACAGATTATGCAGCTCTAATAGGTAGTAATATTTATAGCTAATATATGCGTTGTTGATTAAACAATTCTTAGAAATCTTATATTTAAGAAGCGACGTTTTACATACTTAACAAATAAGCACCATAGCATTTTCGCTGCGTGGAAAATATTAATGGCAAGAGAATATATCTTTTATTAAGAATCTATATTCTTCTAACTAAAGCTATATCTCTTACTATTAATAGTTGTTTAAATCTGCTAGTGCCTTTTGCTAATAGCAGACAATATAGTGCGCTATTAGAAGAGTGTCTGCATTATAAAAATCCTTTAGAAATCTTTAAATTGTCATTATTTTACGCTCTAATGGAATTGGATTGCACTAGTCCTTACTATATATTAGGGTTAACTTCTATTCAAATCTTAATATAAGTACGCTTGCGATATTAGCAATTATCGCCCGTCGTATATTATCTGTTATAGTGTTAGAGAAATCACTACTAATATCTATGTCAATAGATAGTATAAATGCTCTATAGGTTATTAGCTTTACTCTTTCTGGTCTAAAACATAAGTATATTTAATATAATATACCTTTGCTGTTCCCGTATAAGTAGTTAATACAATTCTGGTTGTGCTATAGGCCCTTATGCTAATATAATTCCTAAACTTACCTATTCTGACTATATAGGTAAAAGTTGGGACGATCCTAGTAAAAGACTTTAAAATAGATCTAGCTATACCAGTATCCTATAAAAAGTTGAAGTAGATTGTTGCTTTTATAGATATAGCTAATATAATTCTAGTTGCGTAATGGATTTCTATGCTAATATAATTCCTAAACCTGTCTGTCCTAACTGTATAGGTAAGAGTTAGGACGGTTACTATAAGAAATTTCAATGCATTTAAGCCGGCTTTGGCAATGTACCACAAACGGTAGAAGTAGATTGTTGCTTCTATAAATATAGTTAATACAATTCTGGTTGCGCTATAGGCCCTTGTGCTAATGTAACTCCTAAATCTATCTGTCCTAACTACATGGGCAAGAGTTGGGACGGTTATTATAAAAATTTTCGATATATTTGAGCCGGTTTTGGTAACATACCACGAATAGTAGAAGCAGGTTATTGCTTCTATGGATATAATTAATACAATTCTGGTTGCGCTATGGGCCCTTATGCTAATACGATTCCCAAACCTATCTGCCCTAACTGCATAGGCAAGAGTTGGGACGGTTATTGTAAAATTTTTTAATATATTTGAGCCGGTTTTGGCAACGTACTATAAATAGTAGAAGCAGATTATTGCTTCTATAGATATAATTAATACAATTCTGGTTACGCTATAGGCCCTTATGCTAATGCGACTCCTGAACCTGTCTATCCTAACTATATGGGCAAGAGTTAGGACGGTTGTTGTAAAAAATTTTAACGTATTTAAACCGGCTTTGGCAATGTACCATAAACGGTAGAAGCAGATTATTGCTTCCGCGGATATAGTTAATACAATTCTGGTTATGCTATTGGCCCTTATACTAATGTAATTCTTAAACCTATTTGTCCTAACTATATAGGTAAAAGTTGGGATTCTAGTAAAAGATTTTAAGTTTAATTCGGCTATATTAGTAGCCTAGAAATAGTTGAAGCAGATTATTCTCTCTATTAATATAACTAATGTAATTCTGGTTGTACTATGGGTCCTTATACTAATGTAATTTCTAAACCTAACTGCGTAGGTAAGAGTTAGGACGGTTGCTTCTATAGATATAATTAATGCAATTCTGGTTGTGCTATAGGCCTTTATACTAATATAATTCCTGAACCTGTCTATCCTAACTATATAGGTAAGAGTTGGGACGATCCTAGTAAAAGATTTTAAGTTTAATTCGGCCATATTAGTAGCCTAGGAAAAGTTGAAGTAGTTTATTGTCTCTATAGATATAGCTAATATAATTCTAGTTATGCTATAGGTCCTTGTGCTAATGTAATTTCCAAAGCTAACTATATAGGTGAGAGTCGGGACGGTTTCTGTAAAAGATTTCGATATATTTAAGCCAGTCTTAGTAATACGCCACAAACGGTTAAAGCCAATTGTTACTTCTGTAGATATAGTTAATGCAATTCTGGTTGTGCTATAGGTCCTTATACTAATGTAATTTCTAAACCTAACCGCGTGGGTAAAAATTGGGACGGTTTTTATAAAAGATTTCGATGTATTTAAGCTGGTTTTAGCAACATATCACAAACAGCTAAATTATAAGAGGTTAAAGCATAAGGTATAGGGACCTTTCTAAATCACCTCTTTATAGCGTACTGCGCTGTTTCTCTACGCCGCTGTCTCTCCTTATTTGTGTATTGCTTAAATGATGCTAGAAATGACGAAGAACGGCTAGAGGTTTTAGATAATTTAATAAAAACTAGCATATTTAACAGACAAATACGTAGAAATAGAAATTTCTACTATATATTTTTTTCTATTCTAATTTGAAGTTATATTTCGTTTAAGTATATTATAAGGTTTTATTATATAAACCAGACCCCATTTTACGAGTTAATCTTCGCTAGCATCTTTTATTTCTTAGTATACTATAACGGTTGGAATGTAATTGTTGTATTTTTATAAAAGACATAAGGTTTCTTGCTAAGTCCCAAACTAATTAGATTATTGTTCCGATTCTTAGCTTTTAGGGTCTTCCTTTGCGCTAAATAAATTAGTATATATCCCCTTCGCTTAATTAGACTTAGCTTTATTCTCTGAAATTATCCGGCCTAATAATATAACATAATTCTTATTCCACATGACATATCGGATATTTGCTATTTTACTTTTACTTTAAGCCCATCTTCTTATCTCCCTATATCTTTTAACTTTATCTAACTTCCCCACGAATAAGTTCTCAGCTATTTTAGACTTTAACTTAATCTACTATCTAAATAACAGCTTAATTATGGCGCTATATTATTAGATTACACTTCCAGTATCTAAGATACGGCAGCTATAATAGTAGAGAAAAGACTAGGCCCTGCTTAAATCCCTTCTTTCTTTAGATAACTAAGTATTATTCTAGAAAGTAGGATTTTACCTTATTTAATATATCTCTTTAATATTGTAACTAATTATAGTTATAGGATGCGATAATTATCTAATATCTACAAGTTTCGCTAAGTCTAGATATTGCGGAGTTTGCTCTTCTAGTAATATACCATATTCCTTTATAATAGGGAAAAGTATTAGCTAACACTTTTATAAGCTTAAAACTTATTGGATTCCAAATATTAAAGACGTAAGATATAGGAGAAGGTCACAACAACTAATTAAAGGGAGAGAACATTATAAGAAACGAAAGTTTTAAGCCTTTTTAGACCAGAGAAATTTGCCAGCTAATATTCTTACGGCTTCTAAACCTACTGAATTTCAAATACTAAAGACGGAAGATGTAGTAGAAGGTCACAATAATAGCAGATTAAAGGAGGGGAATATTATAAGGAACGAAAGTCTTAAGCCTTTTAGACTAGAAGGATTTGCTAGCTAATATTTTTACGGCTTCTAAACCTACTAAATTTAAAATATCAAAAACCCAACTTAGGAGAAGATCGCGATAATGGCAAATTTGGTAATTCTAAAAGAGGGGAACATCACAAGAAACGAAGCTTTGAAACTTTAATAGTAGATAATTTACTAGCCAACTTCTTTATAACTTCAAAACCTGTTAAATTCAAGATATTAAAAAACTAACTTAGGGGAATATTACGATAACGGCAAAATCGGGAAAGGAGATGATTATAAGGAAGTAAACTATAGTACTTATACTTTTAAAGAACCATCTAGAGAGCATTTAAATGGTAAGAAACTACCTATTAGTTTATTTCAATTCCTAACTATACTTGTCTCTTACCTCTCTTTATAATATCTATTAAAACTACTTTTTCTAAAGAGACTAAGCAGCGATGTTTAAGCGGAGAATTATCTCTCTTTGCTATTGCGACCTTTGGAAAGGATATGGAGATTATATAGGAGGAGAAACGTCAATTTTTAAAGGGGAAGAGCTTCTCTATTAATTATTACTTTTCTTTTTAGAAACCTTTATAGCTTTTTAAAGCTCTTCCTCCACCCCTTTTTGCTCAGCTATAAGATATATACTAGGACGACTCTACAAATATAGCAGCAAAGCTATACCTCTTTCGCTCACAAAATTATTATGATAATAATTGGACCAGATAGATTCGTCTAATCTATAGAAATTATTTTCTATATAACCTCAACATTATTCGTCCTGCCAACGTTTCTAACATTGAAAACTCTTTATAAGAGGAAGCTTTTCCTATTATTTAAGCATAATAAAGTTATCTATAGGAGTAACCAATATCTAATAATATTTTTTGGATCTTTGCTAATCTCTTTACTAGACTTCCTATATAGTAGGCCATATAGGAATGTTCTTGGCCTAATTTTGTTAGTAGTTTAGGAGAGGTTGACTATAAAACCTATAGTCTAAAGCCTGGTATTCTTAGCGATATCCAGACAAAGGCTTCTAGATTTCTTTGCCTATAGATATATATTAATAACACCAACAAAACCGCTCTTAGAACCGGATTGTATCCTTTTTACATTTTTATGATCTTCCTAATTAAATAAGAACCCTAGAAATTATATTTTTAAACTCTCTAAGAATGGTCTACTAGTGCTAGTCCTTTTTAATACAGCCGCTACATCTCTTTTATAGGAAGCGTTGTTGGCACTTTATCTCTAGTGTACGTAAATAAGGAATTGTCTAATAATAAGCCAATTCTTATTGTTGTTCCTTACACTTATAATCCTATTACGTTAGATAGGCTAGGATCTACCCCTTTAGTGCCTAGTACACCAAAGGCCTTAATATTAAAGAAGGTTTCACGATTTAAGGCTCCAGTTCTGGTGTTTAGTATAAATAAATAAGATCTATTATCACCTTTAAAACCGGCACAGGAGCGAGGTTCTCTATTTAACTTAACTGTAAAGCTAAGTAATATTACATCCACTGCTAATAATAATCCTGTAAAAAGTAAGTTTATTTTCTTTTTTTTTTTACTGTCTTACTAAATTCTAATACTATTTTAGATAATACTACTTTAAGTAAAGCACTTATATCTAAGGAAACCCGCAATAAAACACTAGTTTCTGCACACTTAATTAATGATTCAGGGGATAAACTTGTTGATATTGATAAGTATAGTAACACAACTAGTACCTTTTTAGACGGCTTTACGTCTCTTTATTATATGCTAATAGTATTCTATAGCTAAAGAACCAGTGGAGGAAACGGTAGAAAGTGCTTACGCTGGGAAAAAGCGCAAATACGTAACTCTAGATCCTATAGAAGTTAAAGAAACTGGCTATTTTACTTATAATATAAGTAAACGACCAAAGCTTTTTAAGTAACTTAAATCACTTTATCTGGTTTTCTAACTTTGGTAATTCTTTATCATGTTTTTTTGGAATTTTTTTAGGTTTTGTTGGAAGTATAATTATTATTCTCTATTTAGGAACCTTAGCTTTTTATAGAAGCTAGTCTTTCTATTCTTATCTTTTAATAGTCTAGCTTCATTCTAAACTATAGATTGGCATTGTTATTCCCTATATTACCTCTTCTTGTGATTATATTAAGTACATTAACACGTACCGTCTACCCTAAAGATACGAGCGTAAGTAGCCAAGCCTCCAATCAGATCAAACCGGCTGATACTCGGACTAGAGTTCCTCCAGGCTTCGCGGAGCCACCTCTGGGGGCGATCTCTTGTAATCAAAGTACGCGTATGGTCATAGAGCCTTCCTATTGATTCTATTGGCCAGCCCTTATCGATAATAGTAGGACGAAATGCACTAGGGGAAGGGAGAGCCCTTCCCCTGGTGCATTTCGTCCTGGATGCAGCTTAGAAAGCGCTGGATGAATGAACCTCAGTTTGAAATCCAACGAGAAGAATGAATAATGTCAGATCACTAAACCAGGCGGAAAGCGGAATGAATATGGGAGGCTCTATGAGGATGACTCTAGAAGGCCGCGTACTGTCACGTGACCTATTACGTGCACGTCGCCGAGCTCAAAGAGACCCCCCTACCAGCAAATAATGGCAAGTCTTGAACTATGACTAGCTTCTTATATCCATATTGAGTCTACCGCCGTTAGACCTTTCTTACCGTGGACTGGTTTTAGCAGTAGCTAGGCACAACAATATTCATGGGTAGTAACGCCCCAGTGGGATTTGTGCTGTGCAACTAGCGACAAGTCCGGTGAGAAAGGATTTTTTTATTAGAAACCACGGTAACATGAGTAGGCATCGGGCGATATTCAGAATGCGTCCAAGGGTATCAGGCGTTGAGTCAAAGCTGGCTGGATGGGGCTGTGAAATAATAATGTGAGCAATGCTTACACAGCTGAAGTGTCTACAGGCAAGTATGTAGCCAAGAGGCAGGGAAAAGAAGAAATTAAAAAGAAAGAAACACTTCCAAGCTTTAATAATACTAGAGGGTAGCCGCGGATCATATGTTTGGATGATTGGGATGATTAGGGAAGCTGAGCCAGACATGAGTTGACTTTATTAGCGTTGGCACTGATGCTTATCGCGAAGCAATGGAAACACGTACCAGCCATTGCATCCCGCCAAAGTCACTGATCACGCATCCCAATATGCATGCAGCCTGCTGTACAACCCCCAATCCTAGCTCTATCCCTATGATTCAAGAATTCGCCAACTCCGGCGTCCAGCAATAAACTCTGCACTATCTCTAACTTACTGTCGCCAAATCGATTTTGAGTGTTCCTGTTTCACTACATCATCCTTCGTCTAGCGCAAGCCAAGCGGGCCAACGCGACCCCAGAGCTATCCATCACCACCAGACCATTCCAACGTGCTGTGATTGATACTCCAAGGCTTCCTTGCCTTCTCACAAACATTGTCATGGCCTTTCAACAGGCCAACTTTTAACTCGCCCTGTAATTACGCCTTAGTGCCTTAGTCTCTGAATCGCCGCCTTCTGCTCACCGCATTCTCACCGCATTCTCTCCGTCCTTCTTGGTTGTGCTCGGACTTTAATATATTCCTTCTTCCCCTCCGCGAACCCGCTCCTCCACATAGCTCCCCGGCCTCACCAACAATATTAATATACACTACACGTCCTAGGTCAGACGCCGTCTAGCTTCGGCCTGCTCAATTATGGCATTCCGCCAGCATCACCGACCGCAACCCTCGCGACAGCTCTCCTTCCACGCACCTGAGCCACTAGCCGAAGTTGATACCACCTCCTCACCCCAACGAAAGCGTCCTTTGGAGGATTCGGAAGAATGGATCCTCTTCTCCCCTACCGCCGCACCTTCAACCACCCGTACCCATACCACCTCAACCGGACGAACACCCCGCACAGCCGGACTGTCGCGCTTTAGTGACTTTGGTTCCCTAGACACTGCAGCGCAGTCAGACCAGGATTATGACGACAATCTCACGTGTCAGGGTACCGACTTCGAGGAGGAAGGAGAATTGGACAGTCTAGACGATGGACTTCATGCTTTCCACGAGCCATCAGAGTATAGTGCACCGTCAAGGAGGATAGAAGAAAGTGGAGAAACCGTGCTGCCAACTCACGACGGCCTTGGCACGTTCCCAGCAAGCAGTTCGGTGGTGCAAGAGCAGCTGTGGCAGTTCGAACGACACAGTCCGCGGAGGAAACAACGACGGAGATCTAGTGTCCTAAGAAGACTGGATGCTTTAGAAGAGGCCGATGAGGCCAACGAGGAGTATGATCGAAGGCAGAGGATCGAGAAATGGAGGGTTGAGCAGAGCAGAGCGTTGTTGGAGGAGATTGAGAGGGAAACTCGACGACGGAGGAGGATGAGTCTGGTGAGTGCGGCAAAGAGCCACACCGACAGCGCACATCAGGAGGAGCAGACCACCTCCCGTGCCAGGACCACTCTCTCTAGTCTTGAACCCCAGAATCCTGAAGAGTCATCGGATGACAATGCAGAGAACCTATCATTCTGGCAGCGATTTACCCGGAGAGTAATTCGAGATTTAATGGGCATTGATGAGGATCTTCTCTCTGTGATATTTGGCGAAGCATTACCAGAAACACCACCTACTGCTCTTTCAGAACCGGATACAAAGGTACTACCAGAAGCAATACTCAACGATATCGATGACGATGCATTCCGTGGTGAACCGTGGCAGCACCAAATACTTGAGCGTGTAGCTCGCGAGCTTGGTATACTCGTTCACCAGCTCTCGGAACATCCTGGGGCCTTCAACACCTATCTGCACACTCAAGAAGCCCCGGCATATGCTGGCCTATCCTCAGCAGCAGCAACATTAACAGTTACTGCAACTGAGCTTCCCCCTCTCACTACTTCCCAATCTTCACTCCCATCACCTACAGCCGCCATATTTGCACCTACTCTTCAAAACAGGCCATCAGCAACAGCATACAGTGAAGCTTCTCTTTGGGGAATCGAAGAAGAGCCCGAATCAGATCCGCTCGACGCTTTCCGCCAGAATCAGCACCCTTCGGCCAACACCACTGATGACTTTGCTCGCAGCCAGCAAGAGCGCGAGTACTGGGAGCGGGAGCTTGACGTCAAAATGGTCTTCAATTTCCTCGTCAAGCGTTTCTCCTCGCGTCCTCCCACCCCAGACCCCCAAAGCAGTATCAGAAGGTCTTCAGCTTCATCCCCTTTAGACACCCGAACAACGAACCGAACAGGCTCCGAACTCCTCTCTGCACGCCGTGCTGCTCTCATCCGGCAGCACCACCCGCTCGTAAGCCGCAACGCTAGCCACCCCGCCTCTTCATTAAGTACACAGCAGAACAGTAACACTGCTAATCGGCGCCGCGACCTGTTGCACCGCCATCACTACCATCACACACATCAAACCTTCACCCCTTCACTTCGGAACCCCGTGCTGCACACCCGCACGGCCAGTTCCAGCTGCGCGAGCCAGAGCACGAAGAAGAGCAAGCGGAGCGGCGGGAGCGGACGCAACTTCTGGGACATAGCCAGCAGCGTCGGGAGCGGGAGCGTAGGCGTTTTCGGCGAGGCGTAGAGCAGAGCAGAGCAGAGCAGAGCAAATTCCAACTATTGACGGTAATTTGATAAACGAAACATTCTGGCGTTTTCCTGAGGCAATTAGAGATTGGCGGATTGGTGTACAGCATCGTAAAAAGAAACTTGAGACGGCGGCTACAATTGGACTTGTAAACGCATGGCGGGCCGAACGCACTGACGAATCCGTGGTAGCACGACTGAGTGAGCCAGTGGAGTTGGTCATTTCTCCCATTCCTACCTTCATGCTTTATGTTCTTACCCTTCCCTACTCATAAACCCCGGCGTTTTCCGCGAATTGATATTATGACGTTGAAATTGGGGTGCTGTTCTCTTCTTTCATTTATGTTGAATACTTAGTGATGGATTAATGGGCTTTTAAACTGTTTTGGGATGGATGCCACCTCAAAAGCGGCTTTTTGTTTGATGTAAAACTATATATTTTTCTATCCTTGTCACGCTGTTCGCATGATGCTCGCTCTGATTCTTACGATATCACGAGAGCTATTTATATACTATTGTTTATTCATTGCTTAACGTCTGATACGGATCCTAGCTCGGCCCACGCAGACTACTCCGTACACAGGGGAAAAGTAATATTGGCAGGAAAAAACCCCTGGTATATTGGGGGTAGAAAAGCCCTATGAGCCACCTCAGTAGGGTAAAACCCCGTTGACCATTTCCGCACGTAGCTGCGGCCCCATGCGGCTGCTCGAGCTACGTCCTTGACCTCCGTTGGATAAGATTTTATCGGTGCCAGGACTGTTAATGTTCTTGTTGTCGTGCACGGGCCACAAAATATAGTACCTTATCTGTGCAAGGGATAGCTTATAGCTTGAACTAGGGTTTACTACATACTATAGTTTCCTGTATCTTAACCGTCCCCTTATACTACCTCTTATAGATTGCCGTATACCCATTCCCCCCCTAAGGCCTATCGAAGGCGTAGGGGTATTTATCTGTAAACTAGCTCCGTAACACCGAAAGGCGAGCGGGATGTGTATGTGCTCTGGGTATCTTTTGTGCCTAGGCCCCCGTTGCTAGGCCCTCCCTAGGGTAACCAGTCGTAGGGAGGAGATAAGGTAAACCGTGGGGCTGCTATTATCTAGGCTGCTAGGCAGAATACGGTGCAGACGGCGAGTGACCGTATGCTTCGCGGGCGATCGCCCTAAGTGCTAGAAAGGGGTGTATTTGTGTTTGTTCGTCGCTCGCTCGTCGATTGTGAGGTATCGTTAATCTTCGGTTTGGGGTTTAGGGACGCGTTAAATCCGTCTCGTATCCATGAGGATTATATAGGTGGGCTCAGGTAAGGGCGTAGTAGTTGTTTACTATGAAGGGGCCCAACAGTGGTAGTGTTTTCTCTTCTTGCAGCTCTCTATTAGCAATTTCTGTACCTGGTCAGAAAAGGCAAGCACTTTGTAATACTCTCATCGATTTGTCGTAGTCTGTCATAGTTATAGTATCTAGGCGTTCTTACATTATCGACTTGAATGTCTGCCAGACTGCTTCAGTACTTATGGTAGTGATCATGGGATGACTTCTAGATCATCTTTGATTTCAAAAAAGCTAAACCTGAGCCCGCTGCTGCCATTGCACAACCACCAACCTGCGCCACTCCATTGACGACAGCCAAACCAGCACCGCCTGTTCCAGCGCTTTGAAGTGTAGCAAAAACACTTCCGGCAGCGACGTTCCCTATGCTACTCTGAACGCCGGCAGCAATTGTACCTTTGCATAATTGAGATGAGGTGTGGTATTTAGGAGACAAGAACTTACCTGCTCCGACACCAGAGCTGCTGAATCCAGTTGCTAGGAGAACTGGCGCGGAAACAACAGTAGGCGCCATGAAGACGATTAGGCCCGCAGTCCCAATAAAAGCGCTAACAGCAACACCGGGGTTCTTTCCGGCAAAGTTAACGGCCTATGATCTGGTGTTAGTAGTTGTCGTCTCTAGATAGCCAGAGTATGATGGAACGTACCGCATCAGCCGCCTTTGGCGCTGTAAACGTCTTTGCCTGGGCACCGGCAACAATAGCACGCTCCGGGACGTATTTGCGGGCTGCAGATAAGCCTCCAAGAACTGTTCGCCAGGCAGCTTTAGCTGTAGAATGACTCATCTCCAGATTTTCACAAAGAGGTCTCTACGAGAAGAGGATGTGCAGAGGTAAATGCTCGCCTAAGAGTTGCGATGAGGACTGCGCTGAGAGTCTTCGGGGTCTTACTACCCCGAAAAATTTCACTACCCATAACATTTCGACAACCACCGGCTCCTACCCGCATGCTGTGCGACGTCTCTGCGTTGGCTCTACTGAATCCGAAGACCAGCAGGTTCGTAGCCGTCCCCTCGTATAGGTGCAAAGTCCGATTTCGACGGCCAGAGCTATTTATATATGACATTATAGAGAGACCTGAATATCGATTCTCGGAAATTGGTTCTTGTTGTGGCTGTTATCAGTACGTGAAGAATAGTATTCCAAACTTGATCTGAAAAGCGGATACATCCTTAAGACAAACTTGTCAAACATATTTTTACTGGTAGAAGTAGTATCACTAAAGAGATCTAGGGGAGCTAGCACTGTTAGTTAATAATCACTTAATCACTATTTTGAGCATAGAACAAGTTGTAGTGTAAATGTAAGAAGGCCTTCACGTTCAGGTAGTTTTTCTATAAAATAAAAATCCCCATTCCATTCCTCATTCAATCACTAAAAGCAAAAATACGCCCATTGCCATGACCATGACCAATTTCCACCTCACCTCACACCCACTAAGCACATCTAAGCCTCCGTCTCAAACGCATCGGGGAAACGGCGCATGTTGTACTCGAGAGGACCCTTGTTGCGAAGGAACTGGACGTAGGCGCCATCGACCTTAACGCGGCCTTCCTGGCGCTTGGCGACGTACTCCTCGCGGCGGAGGGGAGTGAAGCCCCAGTTCTTGGAGACGATGATCTTTTGGCGGCCGGGGAACTTGTATTGCGAGCGGCGGAGGGCTTCGATGGCAGTAGCACGGTCTGTCACAAAAATGAATCAGTGTATATTCTTCATCATTCCTAAAAGAAGGCCCATGACGACGGGAAAACTTACGGGTATCTCTTGTTCGGACGCTCAGAATGATCTGACCAATGTTGACACGGGCGACGGTGCCGTTAGGCTTGCCGAAAGCACCACGCATACCGGTTTGGAGTCTATCGGCTCCGGCGCACGACAACATCTTGTTGATACGGATAACGTGGTACGGGTGGGCGCGCACGCGGAGATGGAAACCTTCCTTTCCTGCGACCTTGACGAGGTACCTGCGAGAGCTGCTGTTAGAAACTATTCTTGCGAGATGTTTTTGCGTGCCCCTCCATTCTCCAATGAACGAGACTATGAGATAGAGGCGTATTACGGCCTCTCTTCTCGTCATCTCTACCCTTATACCCAGTCTCTTCTATTTCAACCACATGGTATAAAATCACACTGACTTGTTGGCGCAGATACGGGCTGCTTCGAGCGCTTCCGAGCTCAGCTGCTCATATTCGTTGGAGACAAGGTGGATGCAGAGAGGGAATTCGTCAACATTCGCACGCTTCTGTAAGGGTTGTCAGTCCATTGTATCGCAAATACACCCATTGGTATGAGGATAGCGGAGTTCGTACACGGCCAAGGTCGAAGATCCTGATCTTAGGGTCGGGTACACCACGGTTGAACCTAGACTTGGGATATGGCTATGAAATCTAAATGTTAGCCCTTTGTTCTACTCTTTTCCTCCTTTCGCAGGTCAGGCATTGTGGCGGGACTTCGTCTCACGCTCGACGAAGACGTCCAACGAGGCCTTCAATCCAGTGTCGCCCCAGAAGAGCAGGACGACATACCTTGTTCTTGCAGTAGCGGTAGCATCTCGCTGGACGACGAGCCATTTTGAAGGAGTTTCTGGGTTGTCGTGGGTATCGTAGTTGTGACGGAGAGTTGAAGTTGCGTTGACTGTTTCAATGGTTTTGAGACTTGGGCTTGTGGTGAGCTAAGCGAGACGCCGCCACAATTGGATTTCTCAGCAGCGTAATTAGAAAGCCTGAACCCCCGCGGCTCGCACTCTCGTACACTCTCGTACACTCTCGTACACCGTTAACAGAATAGCGTCACAAGCACGCCGGAGTCATAATATTTAGAGGACCATAGCACGGATGATTTTCATTTTGTCTACACAAGCTATGGCTGGATGACACGTGGTTTTTTAGAGCTATCTATTGCCTCTTCCTTCTACTATTCGCCCCAAACTTATGCTGGGTTGGCACTGAGAATATCAGAGTCACCTATAAAGGCAAGTTAGACATGTAATCGAGGTTAAATACGAGGCATAGACTGCTCACCAGCATCGAGAATTGCCATAGTCGAGCAGCGGAAGAGTTTACCGCATGCAGTGCCAAGCTCAATCTGTTATTTAAACAATGTTAGCCAATCAAGGCGCCCTCCAAAGTCTTGAGAAAGACCTTTTCTCAGGGCATGCCCTCCAGATCACACAAGTGTGTCTAGTCGTTAGGCCATGAGTTGGGAATACAGGTGTATTATAGACATACGTTATTTCCAGAGAAGTGGTGGACAGAGGTCTTCGACAACATGGAGTAGTATTCCAGCTCCGACTTCCTCAGGGGTGGTGTATTGCCAGCGATCTGAAAGTTCATGTAAGCGACAGTCCATTGAAGGCCACATTGGGGGGATATCTAGGAACATACGATAACCAGCTTCGCCTTTCCCGATCGCAGACTAGTCAACAGTCAGTTTAGGTGCTCGGGCTCTCCAATTGTATTTTGTCAACAGTGACAGATGGGATCGCGTACGACTTGAGAGTACTCTTATAGCCGAGGGTGACTGAGGAAACAAAATATTAGCCAATTTATTTGTCGAGAGATTTCAAAGAAACAATCGAGTGTGGGAAGTGCGTACCTTTGCCAGACTTCATCACCAACGCAAGGCGAGAGTTGATGGAGTCAGCGGTCTTCTTGGTCTTCTTTGGTGCCATCTTTGCGCGTCAGGAAGTATTTTTTGCTGTTCCTGAAAGCGTGTTGTTGCGCTCCGGTATGCGAATTTGCAGTCGAAAGTAATCGAAAAGATGTGCGAAAGTCTTTGGTGGATGCTTGGCAGCTTAGCGAAATAATTCACCAATTCGAATGCAGGTCACACCGAAGATAAGTCCTGCTACTTCAGCAATGAAGTGGTTAAGTTGTAACAAACGATAATTATGTTAAGCATTTTCTAATCATGGGAAAACCAATAGCAATGGTTTAGCAAGACTAGAATATTACTCGAAATATATGGAAACTTAACACAATCTATTCTGACTAAATGCTCATGCAATCAATAATGCTAGAATGCGCCCATGTATGTCCTGGTTCAAAGAATCCTATGCACTGAAATTCGCCAAACCCGTGCCTTCTGAGGCCTCGAATGTCCCGGTTCTTTGATTTAAAACCCTAAACATAACGCCGAGAACACATCCAATGCAAGCCAATCAAATCCCGACACCCACTGCTCTGCCCTCTGTCTGCGCCTTCTGGAATTGGTACAACAGCCCCAAAACTCCACCACGGTTACCTTCGGTGGCAGCTTCTTCTTCATTATCATCTTCATTTTGTGCAGCTTGTGTTGTTCGCCAAGAGTCGCCAAAGCTGCTGTCTTCTTCAATAACCTTGCTTGGATGCTGTGCAGGCCCCGGTAATTCTGTTTCATCCAACTCGTCGGGATCAGCGAGTGGATACAAAGGTGTTCGATATTTCGATTGCGCAATTTGGCGTGGAGAGTTCCGCGTTCCTGGTATGGTAGGTTGATGATGAGGATCCAGAAGAATTGAATTTATTGGAGAAGCACGACCCGCTGTAGGCATATGTCGGGGTGTACGCCGGTGAACTTGTTGCCTCCCAGCCAGACCTCTGCTGTTCGAACGTCCGGCCATCTCAGTAGCCTGGTTATGCGAAGACATACCTGCAAATGCTGACGGGAAGACTGGTGGAGGGTGAAAATTGCCTTTCGTTTGCATGCGGCCATTATATTGTCCACGTCCTGGCGTTGCATAATTATCGAGAAACCCGTAGTAGGAAGCGAGCATCTTATTATCCTTGGCTGTGTAATAATCGTCGCGAAGCCCTGAGTCTTCACGATCTCCGGCTCGATTGACTGGGGCGTTTTCGCCACCTCTTTTGAAATCAAAGACAGCATAAGAACATACATTACCTAGACCGTCCACATGTACAGTGAATTCGCGGAAGAAATCAACGATACGTTCACTGCACTGTGGTAGGCGGGTCATGAGGATGAAGGGCGTAATGATCATACTCAAAATCTCTTCTGCAAAGATAACAACTTTGAGTTGATAAAGAGCGGAGAACTCATTACGAACTTCATCACTATGTAGTCGGCCTTTCCAAGAAGCCGGCTCATAGCGAGTGCATTCGATAACTTGAGTGAGCGCGTATCTGGGATCAAGAACAAGATCGTCTTGCGGACTACTGCTGCGTGCCGCTCTGTAGATGACTCCGAGAACACCCAGGTAAAATAACACGCTCTTACCCGGCGTGATCTCAAACCCAAGGAAAAGCTCGGAATCGAAAAGCGTGAAGAGGGCAAGAACAGCACCAAATGCTCCAGTGACGAAGGCTACAAAACTAGATAGTTGTTCCATTTTATCTTTCGGGAATTGCGCAAGGTAGCGGTCTGCGTAAGGGTAGGCCATGTTCCTCCGGCGCTCAAATAGGTGTCTAAGCTCATTGAATTCACGGAATTTCCACTCGGCCAAAGGCGTGAAGGTACGAGAGCCTAGTTGGGATGGATCCTTGTGATATTCCTTTAGATAATTAGGATTAGCTTCGCTTTCAGCTAACTAACAAGGACTGAGCTTCAAGGGTTTTTGGTAGTTTACCTACGCTAAAGTATTTGAAAAAGTATGAAACACAGAAAAGAGACACCGCAAATGGAGCGCACAATATGCTTATTACACCAACTAAAAAGAACCGGTGTCTCAACTGTTCTACTAAATGTCGTCTGTGTTTTTCCTTAAGGAATAAAGGGTTTATCCGGTTGCGACTGTCAAAAACAAAATCCATGATGGAAAGGCCTACGTGCCATTCCGTTGTCCTTGAGAAAAATTGACGTTTCCCTAAGAAGGGTATCGGCATAGTTACATCCAGTATTTCTTTGTTAAAAAGGGCGATTAAGTAGTTCTCTCGCCTCATAAGTCGGTTTGCGATGTCATGTGCATCCATTCGTTGCCTAGACTTGTCCTGGAGAATTCTCCGTGTCTCAGGCGAGACATTCTGCGCGGTTGAGAGATTTGCATCTCTCAGCGCCATCAGCCGGCTCACGACTAATTGCCAGGAGACGGTCTGGATATTGCGGTCCGGTATTTCCAATAAATAATGATAGAAATTGTGCATATTCCAAAGCCTCGGGATATCTCTGATGAAGCCTACAGCCACATACATCCAGCTAAGAGTGAAGACCCAGAGCATAAAAGTCCAAAGTCCATGAATCCTGTCCCAAATTAGAAATGATGCAGCTGGGCTGGTTGGACGGTGCTTACTTATTGGTGCATTTTGGAACAAGAATCCCGTCCATAGTTTTACTTTGCGAAACCTTTGGGTAATCAATACAAAACAAAAGGAACGTGATAAATCCAACAACAAAGGCACTCTGACTAGGTATTATATTAGTAAGATTATTAGAAGTCAGGAATCACGAGTGCTTACAGTAGAGCGAGGGCTTTATGCAGCAGTATTGACCAGATACCATGGCCAATAAAGTAGCTATATACTTCGCCTAAAAAGGCGTCCAAGTCTTGAACATTTACCCAAAGCCACATGGCCCTCTCCTTAGGATCGTTGGAAATATGGCCCGTCCTGCTTGGAAATGTCCATCTGGGCACCCCAGCTGTGGTTTGCCTATCTTCATGTAACCGCTGCTGCATTCTTGTAGCCTCCCATTGTGCTCTTGTACGACGAGTGGTAGGTCCGGGGACAGGAGGAGGAAGGCCTTCACGGCCATCTACTGGGTTGCGACCATTATTTGGATGTGTTGCAGCTGAGGGATCGCCAAATCCCTCGAGCAAAAGAGACTCTGGGACATCGTCATCATCGTCGAGGTGCGCTCCTCTTGATGGACTTGACCGTATCCATTCCGGTCTCGTCTTAGACTCGGAGGGTTGCCGTGCGGGGACCCCCCGTTTTTTGTTTTGAGGTGCAAACGCGGTACTCTCGGTCGTGATCTGGCTTGCAGCAGCATCTGCCAATAGGTGTTCAAGATCTTGGTCTTGAAATCGCTCTCCAAGATTCTCCTCGTCTATCTCTAGACCAAGGTGATCTTCGAGGTCCGCTGGCTGGCGGTGATTCTGACGCTGTGTATTTTCGAAAATATACCGGTCATCTGATGCGGAGGGTAGAAGTCGGGATAGAATGTTGGAAGCCATTATGTTTTCCGTGGAAGCTTCCACGGTGCCTTCTCGTTGTCGTGTTGCGGGGTGTGGATCGAGCTGTTATGTTGGCGAGAAGCAGAGCTGGATAAAGGATCAGTATTGGACCCCCACATATCAAGACAAGTCTCCATCGATCCCAAGATACTAGAGCATGGCTTAGAAGTAGTCGTGATTTATTTGAATCAGTGCGTGTACAAGTCAGGTGTTGGTTGCTGGTGCCTCTCCCAACACGCAACCTTAAGACATCGAGGTCATCGCCAAGCCACCTGCATCCTTACCTCAGCAAAGTCAGACCGTAGAATCAATTAGCGGACATACGTATATCCGCAAGCGGATATCGCTAACCTTTTTCTAGCGTTTCTTAAGCGATCCGACTTTATTTATATATCCCTTGCATTGATAAACGCGTCCTCAGAGCTGTGCTCCGTGCGCACCAATCAGAAAGCTGCATACACAGGCGGTCAATCGTTCTGCCAGATAATCAAGGCCTCGTGGTCCGGGGGCTGGCGGTGGCTTTTTCGTGACCCGACTTTTAGAAGGAGGATATTGAGTGGGCCGTACAAGATCTATATCACTAGAAATGTAGTTACGAACCATTGTGGTGGTGTAATTGATGAAGTTATCTATTCTCTACTTGAAGTGAGCGAGTTGATGTTGCAGACCTGACACCGATAACGTCTTAGCCACCCAGTCGAGCCAGCCACCCGGTCGAGCCACCCCTAGAGCAGAGCTCTCGTATGCACAGACTCTCACCCAAATTTGTCAAATTATATTGATATTATACAAAAAGATCGTCCT
>Ga0307507_10004772_pt1 | contig 23390 bp, 25 predicted proteins | sample 7_EM_MG_FD_207223 | JGI IMG/M metagenome (GOLD analysis project Ga0307507, IMG submission 207223) | Populus trichocarpa ectomycorrhiza microbial communities from riparian zone in the Pacific Northwest, United States - 7_EM | ecosystem: Host-associated > Plants > Roots > Unclassified | place...
GGGTCCCGCAAAGGGTACAGAACGGGGGATTATAGAACGGGGGCCCGCCTGGCGACTTGACGGGGGAAGAAAACTACCCGCCCCGCCCCGGGACCCGTGCGGGGCCCCATAGAGGACGGAGCGGGGACAAGAGGCAAAAGTTTAACCCCGAGCCGGAGTGAGGGCGGGGCCATTCTGAGAAAACCCGCCCCGCCCCGCCCCGTAACGAAGACTACTCATTATCTTTACACGACGCAAGTAACTTAGTTTCACTTTACTACGAGCCTTTCTAGACAAGACTCTTCGTCTATAAAACCACTTGAGCATGAGGCCTAGTCCGGTATTATAGTTATCATATCGGCTACCCCTAACCGATATATCCCAGGACACCCATGCTTTTGGCAAACAATTCGGCCTTTTTTCGGATTGCGTAAAACTTGACTTGTTTTAGCTTATCTCATACCATTGCAATATGTTTCATGTGATCTTGTTCTGTATCGGAATATATGAGAATATCGTCAATATAGAGCCATATGAATTGTCCTAGATAGTCGGCGAATAGGTCAGAGATTATTCGCCTAAATGTTCCTGGTACATTCATGTCTCCTGGGAACATCACTTTACTGATGAAACATGTAAAAGGCAATTTGAAACCCTTCTTGTCAATGTTTTTGGGTTCTACCCTAGTTTGAAAGTAGGCATTACTGAGGTCAATCTTGCTTCGGTATCTCGCTCTTCCTGACAAGTTCAGGATCATTCTTTGGTTTGCAATTGTTTCATCGTCCTTGATGGTTATCTCATTCCTTGCTGTAAGATTGATGAGTACTCTCATTCTGACTTTATCTTTCTTTTCTTGAGTGAATATAGGCGCTGCCCCATGGACGGCCTTTCGTTCTATAATACATTTTTCAATCTTCTCATTGATCCATAAGCTCAGATCTTTCCCCCATCTCTCTGGAATTCTGTAAGTTGGTAAGGTTCCTAGGTCTTTTCCTGATATGAGACGGATTTTGTGGTTTATCTTTCTGAGTGGTGTTAATTCTTCTGCTATGACTTCTGGGAATACCTCTGGGTGTTGGTCCATTACCTCCTCCGTGGTGATGACTGCTCCTCTGATATGTCTGCTGGTAGGTGTGCAATTGATCCTAATTCCAAACTTGAGGAAGTCAATAGCTAACCAGCCGTATTCGATTATCGCTCCTTGTTGTTTTACAAATGGCATTTCTATAAGGGTATCGTACTTTGCCAGGTTTCCTACTAGTATTTTGTTTCCTTTCGTCTGCAGTTTACCTACTGCACGGTCAACAGTGCACTCTTTATGCCTCTCAGATCGTGATCCCTTCATCGCCATGAGTATCTTGGTTGGTTCCTTCCTTTCTATGCATGGTATACCCTTGGTAGTGACAAAGGCAGCACTAATAAGGTTTGCTCCTATCGTTCCTGTATTAAACAGGACTTTTGCTTCCTTTCCATTAATGAACATAGTGTTTGCAAGTGCGTGATGTGCCTTGATTGTAGTTGGGCGAGTCGTTTTTGTAGTTGCATAGATCTCGAATTCCAGGGTATTGATGTGTACCTCCTCATACTCACTGAGCTCTGTTGGTAGATTGGAGGTTGCTTCCTTCTTGACCTTCGCCTTTCCTTTGTCCTTCTTACTTGGGCAATCCTTTGCCATATGTCCTTCACTACCACAAGTAAAGCAGGCTCCTTTCCTTCTTTGTTCCTTCTTTTTGGCGGAGTTGCCATCGTTATTGAACTTCTTCTTTGGTTTTGTGTTCTGGTCTCCTGTGGCTGGATTCCTTAGGTTGTTTATCATAGCGTTCCTTGCATACACTCCTGTACTCTGCTGGATAAAGTCTAGTCTTTCTGTAACTGACATAGCAATAACAGTGTTTATATCCTCGTCTCCTGTGTACTGAGTTTCCACGTCTTGCCAGAGTCTTGGGCGTATGCTTGCAAAGAATGGTTGTATGAAGGCATAGTCACTCATAATGTCTTCTGGTAGCCGTGATCTATGCATGAGTAGATCTGTAGCTATGATAGATATCTTCTGGACTTGTCCATTCCAGGATTGCCTGATACTGTGGAACTTCTGATAAGTATCGTCCTTATGCTTAGATGATTGGAATCGTTCGCTGAGGTAGATTACTAGTAGATCCCTCGTGAGGTTTTCTCCAAATAGTTCTGCTGGTTGGAATGCCGGTTCTTGGGCTCGTCCTTCTGTGTAGAGGATCCTGTAGTTGCCTGCTCCTGTGGCATTCTGGGATATATTGTGCAAACGTAGGTAGGGTTGGACTGAGTTGTATCATCTATCGAAGGCCTATGGCTTGAGGTCTTCACCATCACCAGTGAACTTCTTCGGTGATGGAACCTTAATGCTAAGCCTTGGTAAAGGCTCCGGTACAGGTTCAGGTACCGGTGCTGAGCTGCCTGCCCCTCCTCCATGGCCAGACATGTCGTCGGAGTCACTGCTGCTTGAGCTATCTGGAACGCCTGCTGGTGCTACTCCTGAGGCTTTGCTGGATGATCCTTTTTGTGGAGAGTCAGGGAACCCGCCAGGGGTGACTGTCGCTGCTTTTGCTAGTTCTGTTGCTGATTCCGCTAGATCTCGTTGTGCACTATCTCTGGCTAGTTGCCTAGCTGCTTCGTCTATTGAGAGCTCTTCCTTTGCAGGTGCCTTGACAAATCGTCCCTGTTCCTCTCTAGCTTACTGTTGAACCTTCTTCTTGGAAGGTCTGCTCCCACTTGATTCCTGGTGTTCTTCAATCTTGTTAACTTGTTCGAGTTAAAAAAATGTAACCACCTCCTGGGTGGTGGCGGCAATCAATAGGATAACGATACTATCACTATACCAAAGTGCGGTATCTAACGAGACTACCTACCGGAGGCTTAGACTAAGTTGTTGTAACAAACCTCTTACTATATCACAACTACCAAGTCGTTCCTAATAGCTAAGTATGTTAGGTCTGGATTCTTGAAGCCAACTGAAGAAGTAACTGTTTAACCAAGTATATTGAAAACTCTGTCTGTCGAAGTCTGCTCTCTTCAAGTCCAGAGAATAGAAGGTCTTAAATAGACTTATCAGGCTAACCGGAGCCTTCTAAACAATAACCATAAAGACTCCAAAACGGTAGCCTTGAAACGTTACATAAAACATATCCAGTATCAAACGATATCTTGACTCAATAAATAAAACATACTGAGTATTAAACAATACTCGAAAACCAAATATAAAACATCATGAGTATCAAACTCAATCATAAAACATACTGAGTATCAGACGATACTCGAAAACCAAACCAGTAACCCGTACCAGTTACACTCCGTGTGGTAATCTCATGCTGGTTTTAAAATAGAATACTACCACATAAACTGGCAAAAACCAGCCACTAGCTTATGCGTTGAAATCCAAAACTGATAAGATGAAACTTACAGTTATATCAAAATACGAGTTCTGAAATGCCTGGTTTTAAGGAGTTCAAGTTAGCTTAGTGTGATAGTCTTCAAGTTATTTAAACAGGACTAGTGCTGTCCAGTTCCTGCTAGTCTACATTATTACAACCCTCATGGCATTGCAAGTATGATAGTACTCTGCTTTCAAGTTTCCCTAATCTTTACTTTCTCTTTCCACTTTGCCATCAAGCTCTTCCTGCAAGCTCTTGTAACTGAGTATAACACTAAGCAGCCAGAAACACCAAGTAGGGATCTAGACTCATTATCATGTTTAGAGAGAGACCGACAGCCAACACCAGTCCTCCCAACTTGGACCCACAACAGAAAACCCCTTCCCCCAATCTGTGTCCAGATTTCGCACTCTTTAGCCCAGCTAACTTTAGATCTTTACCAATGGTAGTAGCAGTCACAGAGCTCTTACTTTGTGTTGAATAGTAGAAAAAATCCCCACTATTATGACACTTAAACTATTCCTAATCATAGAATATTCCCAGGAACTGAGAAACTATAAATATAGTCTGAGACAAATGGATATTCACCATGTTTACAGGTGCAATCAGGTGTAGTGTCCAACTCTACAATCTGAGGGATCCTAACACCATGCTCGGTGGTCTCATTGTCACCAACAACATGACAAACATGCCAGTGAACTTCTACTCAATGGTAGGAATCATCTTTATACCCAGTACAGACTATACTCTCCATCGTGGTCCGAAATCTGGACTCACTATCAAAAGAGACAACTGCCCTTTTCAAGAATGGAGCAGCTACTTCATCCTTACTGCCGGCTCCTTCCCTCTTAATAGTGAGCCTTGGCTGATTAAAGACAAAAAAGAAAAAAAAGATATTCTTGTTTCATCTTCAAGTTTGTTCTGCTACACCGCCGATCATGGACCTCACCCCTAAGGTCTAGAGTCGGATTCTACCACCTCGCAGCAGGTCTGATTTGCGCTACAGCCTTATTGAGGAAGGCTTAAGGTCTTCAGTCTCCCAGTTCCTGTAAGGCAGGATTCCTTAAACCTCTTACCCTATGTGATGGATCCTTCGATAATTATTCGAGTCCTTAAGGTAGTGGCAGTGGTGATAGAGGTCTCCTACGAAGAGATGTTATTTGTCATGGTATGTTCTTGGCACATCTTAACACTCAAGCACGTGCTAACTTGCATAGTATCATACTCGAGTACACATAAGTTCCGGGGGAGTGGTTCCTGGTATATGCATCCTCACCCATGCACTCTCAACTATCTTAAAAAATTACCGCTGTTACTCGGATTACTCATTGTGCGCCAGTTGAAAGTGATGTTCCCACACATAAAGCCGGTTACTTTTACCCCTGCAAAATAGCGAATGGCTTCACTATTAGAGGAGGTGATCTTTAACTTGCTCCCGAACTCACTACTAGAGCCTCTAACTGCGAGTCACAGTCAAGATGAATTTAGAACCCTAAGTTATTTAGGGCTGAGACACGATGAATGCTCTTTGTTCACTTGGGCATGAAGCCAAGGAAGGTTCTGTCATGGCAGGGACGGAGCTGAAGTACGGTAGAGGATATAAGATAGTGCAGTCGGTGATTTTGGTATCTTTCCTATTTCTCTACATTTCAAGTTATTTTATTCTCTTTTCTCTTTTCTTTTGTTTTAGGGATTGCGTTATTCTTGTGCTCTAATTTCTCAGTCGGCACATTTCTACAGTACCCCTCTGCTAACGGAAATGATTTCTCCCATTTTCCTTAGTTCCTTAAGTTGTCAGTTTTTTGCGATTCGGTCGGTATAGTCCACGGTAGTGTGTACAATTTCTATTCCTCATTCCAAATATTCCAATCTCTACTAACAAATTGGGCTCCTAAGGGCCCCTGTTTAGGCCGTGTCTGTCACGCCATTGGACCTTTGGTATTATAGATATCATAGGAAGAAAAAAGGGAGGTTGAAAAGTGCTACAACACCCATTTTAATCTCTCTCTCTACCCCTCTCCTCTATCGTCCTACCTAGCCCCGGCAGCAAAAGTCGACCGAGCCCTTAACTTGCTCCCGAACCGCCAAAGTAAAAATGGCGCGGGCACACCAAGGGCTAGTGCCGAAAATCCCAACACGCTATTCCCCCAGCCATAACCCAACTGTCGATACATATATGGCGCGAAGAGCGGGAATCCAAAGCCCGCCAAGCTCCGCAATGCGACCGCCGCGGCAATCGCGCTCGCGGCATAGCGCGTGTACGAGTCCACGATGTATGTCTGTATACACTGGTGTCCGATGATCGAGCCGGCACAGAATATGCAGGCGCCTATGTTCGGCATAATCCAGTGGAGGTGGTGCTGCGCGCTCCAGCCATACCAGAAAAGACCGGTAGGGGCAAGAATTGCGCCGACGAACATTAATGGCACACGGAACTCAGGCTTGCCTTTTCGATTGTTGCGTATTTTTAGGCGGATGTATATCTTGAAGGATTAGTTGAGTGATATTTGGTGCGGAGGCTGAAATGAGTGGGGGATACCTTATCGCTTAATGGAGCACAGATTTGTACTCCGAGGAAGAAGCCGATGCCCAGTGACAGGTAGTTCAGTCCGCCAATGCCGATGCTCATGTGGTAGTCTTTCTCCCAAAGTGTTGGAAAAGTTGATAAAACGAGATACATCAAGCCATAAAGGTATGCCATGTACACAGCTAGAACTTGTATAATTACTTGTGTTCCGAGCAACTTGAAAGGTCGGACTAAGGATATTCTCAAGATCTTTCCAATTGTCTTGTCGGGGTCTTCATACTCGTGATAGAGGTTCTGGTTTCCTGTTTCGTGAATCAATCGGGTGGTTTTGTTGGCGAGAATCTTCGGAGGGTAAGTTTCGCGGAGCAGGAACAATCCTAGAATTTGGATTAAGAAGCCGAGGATCGATGTTGCGTAGAAAATCCAACGCCAAGTAGTATTCTCCGCGATGAAGCCACTGGCTATGGGACCAGCTACCAGCTTGTTAGCTTCAAAACTGGAGAGAGTAAGAGTAAAAAGGGCTAACACCTGCTGGGCCGATAAGAGGGGCTAATGCGTATAAGGAGATTGCTCTTCCACGTTGCTCGGATGCCCAAAGGTCGCTAAGCACTCCACCACCGATCTATTAGCTCATTAGCAAGGAAGAGATGGGAAGTAATGAGAGAGAAATACCGCTAGAGGCGCACTCCCGCCTAATCCAGACAGAAACCGAAATACAATCATCTGAGTTTTTGTCTGACTGAACCCGCATGCAGTATTCCATACCAGGTAAAATAAATTAGCAAGCTGTATTACAGGCACGCGACCATATACCTCCGAGAGAGGACCCTGTGTAACCTCACTGTCAATTCCAACTACCCCGCACGGCGGCCCGCTGATGACTTACAAGAACCAATGGACCGAAAGCGTACGCTAGGACGAATACCGACAGCATCATGTATATATCTATTTCCTCTGTAATTCCAAATTCCTCGGCCATTTTGCCCAGTGCTGGTGCAACCATTGCACTCGATGCAGGGCTGCTCGGAAAATTGCCATTAGCGCCTTGTATTCACTAATAAGAGGAGAGGAACCTACGATATAAAGGTAAAAATAGAGACAATAACAGTTGCTCCCCATTTCCTCTTAAAGCTCCAGTTTTTCGGATTCTCCATATCCTCTGGCCCGCCGAATGTGACTAGATTTGGATCGCGCGTCTTTTCCCCCTCAGGGGGTGGGGATTGGGGCCTAGGTTCCGCAGCTTCAGGATCTTTAGATGCGGCATCCGGACTTTCGTCCACTAGCTTTTTGAAGTTAATCTGGGAATGGCATCCCGATTGACCATCCAAATGATGAGACCGAATCTGAGATAATCCCCGTCCGGATTGCCCAGATAGAGGGTCTAAATCAGAGCACATCTTAAATGAATTGCCGTAGTAATTGAGAGGTGTTTGGCGGCTGCGTTGGAAGAGGGGGAGGGAGGAAAGAAGAGAAGAAGAAAATAGCAGGCAAGTGTAGACCGCCTTTTGTACTTGGACTGCTTAGCTTCCCTGCCCGGAAGAGTCGGCAAGGCTGGAAGGAGTTAAGGGCCTCCAATTGCCGGTACCTCTTTAGTTGCCTCCATGGAGCGATGCGCTATCCTACCCGTATCTCAGCGCTTCCAATCCTGGTGCTCTCTTTGCGTTTGCTTTCATGTCATGGGCTCGCGATATACCCTACCGCACTAGTGCAATTGTTATCTTAAGCGAGTGAATAAGAAAGGAATTGCTAGTACCGCAGGCTGCGGCATAATGATCACCTGGGAGCGTAATTTTGAAGATACGGTGGTGTGGAAAAGGACGGACCCCATGATACTCGTAGCACCCTGGATCCCTCAGATCTTAGGTTCCCCAGCTTTTCTTTCTCCTTAGATACGTGAAACTAGAAAACTTCTTCTTGAGCAGTCTTCAAGCGCTTTTCCTGCCAGTAGCCCGGACAGAGGTTAGCACAAGATAGCCTCACGATGTCTTTGGTGTCTTGTATCACCCTTTCACTCCTAATCTCGGTGCCCGGAGCCGAGAAACCCTGGTCGTAGATCTTGGCGTGAGCGAGTGCCTACCTATGATGCATTTATCTGCCTACACCCTCATCCAACATTCTACTGACTTGAAAAAATTTTCCAAGTGGAGACTCCCAGAGTTTCCCGCGATCCCGGGAGGAGGGGTGCGCATAAACTTGAACAGGAAAAGACGACCTGCAGACCCGGCACCAAGAACAGTTAGCCCATGCGTCACAATACTCGTACAGAGGGGGTAAATGGTCTATCTCTACTCGGAGTTTATTTCCTTATCCCCGCAGCTTAAGTGCGCCGGGAATATAACAGTCGTTGGCCGAAAGAGGTTTCGGGTGATGTGCTCCCGTAGTGTGTGCCTCCCATTATTGCTTTTTATCTGTATCACGGCAATGCACCATAGGCAGGGTAACCGCAGCGCCTCTTCTCCCAAAATTCCTTGTGATTCATCCGGCACCGCACGGCCCATAGTCTAAACGTCATTGAAGGGGCATTTTGACATGTTACTATCTCTTTACTATCTTCAGCTAAGGAGTGATACTATTGGGGTTGTATGGTAGACACAGCTCGGACCCGTTATAGGCTTAACCAGCCCTAGCGCTTTGTATGTTTGATAAGCCTCTCACTCTGAGCAGGGGGGTTGCCTGGCGCGATCAAAATTGAGTTCGGCAGTCATCCAATTCCAACCCGGTTGGGTATAGGATAAATTAGCCACCTGATCCCGGGTGGCTTTAGGTATTTCGCCCTATTAAGCCGGGGAAGTATCTGCTTGCTGCAGTACTTTGGAGGGTTTTGGCCTTTGGGTGAGGTAGGGGATTTCCGATATAGATTGGGATCATCCGGGGCTTCCTACTCATTTGTTTAGCCATAAATCAGCTGGCAAGGGTAGAAGGAAAAGTGCTTGTGTATCTCCTGGTATACTTTAAACACTGAAGCGGGATTCTTGGATATATAAAACCTCGAGGCTTTGCTTCCACATCGCACGTAAATCTCGGGTTCTCCGCATTATTCTTCAAACATTTATTGATGCCTAAGGTTGGGAGTTTATTCAAGAAATTACCTAAATGAAGTTTGAAAACAGTCTATCCCGGTGAAAAGCTCCAACTCTGCCATGGGCACCGAGGTTGACGAGCGGATAGTCGGGGACTCGCCTTCCAATAGTTGTAGGGGACAGTTTGGTCGGCAGGACCTGAAGGCTATAGAACTTTCGCGGTTCGTGTGGGGTACGGTATGAAACTCGAGCTCCTCTTCCGCCATACTGCCTGTAGATCTGACATTGCTGCGGCCTGCCGCAATTGCGTTTTTTCGTGGGCTGTCACTCGCGAATTGAGGGCCTTTACCCGAATTGCGAGCATAGTGACTCACCAATGTCGACTTCTTTTGGGAATATCTGCTTGTTACAGGTCAATCTGTCTTAATATTCCAGAGTGGCTGCGCTGAGAAATATAACAGGGTTAGGCTTTTATTCTGAACTGGTAATTTTTGATTCTGCATAATTACAGGGACTGATTCATCAGAGGAACAAAGAGCTGGAGTTGGGTTTTGAGTGGACTCACGGTAAAGCCAGTTTCTTTGTCTCATGAGGGAAGTCTAAATATATGGGTCACTTTAATTTCCCTCTCTCCCTCTAGCTCCGTTTGAGGAATTTATTCTTTTCTCTCCGGCGAGCCCCCCTCCTCGGCCATCCGCCGCACTGGAACTAGATATTTTGTGATCTTTGTATTTCATATGTCTAGTTTCTCACCAATCGGGTTTGGTGATGATGACGGTGGTAATCAGAATTCGCATACGCAGGAGGAAATTCGAGAGAAAACGCTTCACCAATTGAGATATTCGAGGACCAACTCAAATCTCTGCATTTGATCTGTGTTTCCTTTGGTGGTGCATACTAAGGAAAACACTTTTACAAGCCAGCTGCTTAAGCACACTTGTGACGGAGATACGCACTCTGGGACACGCCTCTATTTTCTGTCAGCCATACTACAGTTCAACGGAGAGTAAGTGTTCTTTATCGGGTCTCTTTATATTATTTTATTCACACCGCATACCCTCGAATAGCTATTCAAGCTGCGAATCAAGGGCCAGTGAGTCCAAGGGGTGAGTCCCGTCCAGTGTCTAAGCTAGGTATAGATCTACAGTCTGGCTGAATCTCGAGAGCCTGGATCGGCCTAGTTCTTAGCCCTGGGTAAGAAGAAGGACGGAAAAGGGAAAGAAAAAGAAACGAGATAGGTGCGCGGGTATGGGCCCCATCCCGCCACAATCTTTCTGTTACGAATCGTGTTAGAAGAAACAAACGAGATTGGAGTTTTATTGAATGTTCCCTTAGTTCTGAAGGAAGAGAAGTTCTTAGGGAAAGAAGAAAAGAGGAAGAAGAGAGCCCCTTCCTCCGAAAGCGGAGGTGTTGGTGTTTTATCTCTCTCTTTCTCCTCCCTCCTCCCCCCCCTCTCTACCCCCTCCACTCCTCCCCTCACTCATCTCTCTCTACACCTGCTTCCGCTACTTCCGTATTATCGATATAAGCCACAATATCGATGGCCAGCGAGACTTCTCGAGTGATAGTTGATGACTCGGACGTGGAAACAAAAGGTGTAGTATGTATCAGAAGAGAACTTTCAGTAAATATAACCTAAAAAAGCAGTGAAAAGCAGGCACGGGTATTTCAACGTTCCACTTGAAGCATGGCACATCTAATAAGTCGCATCCCGAATCAGGACAGATAACCTACGCATCGACTAGATTTGAGGGTGTGTCTAAGAGAGTGAATGAAGCTCGGCTTGATGGGCGAGGGTCGTTGATTCATTAAGTATTTGTTTCGCATAAGCCTTCATATTTTTGTTCACGGTTTACCCAGTGTTGCTACATTCGTGCATCATATTATTTCTGATAGCTTCGGCGATCGGAATAGTATCCTATGCTGACTGAGATTGTTGCGAATTGTATCTCAGAGAAGCGATGACATTATTATTAAGAGAAGAAAAGAAAGAGAAAGAAAGCATGAAAACAACATGGAAGGCAAACAGCGGAAATCATCAATCTGCGGGAAGGCTTACGCAACCCCCGGTACATGTTCTACGCACATACACTGTAACAGAGATTATGTAAATTATGTTAGTTTTAATTGCACAGGGTTGCTAGTACCGGTAATACACCACCGTATAGCTCTACCATTCGGTGCTAAAGTCAAATCGCTTCCCTTAACTTGGGCCTTACATCTTCATTAGTAGGCAAATGTTCTCGAGGGGACAAACGTGCCTTGAAATTCGTAGTTTTTGAGCTACGGCTACTGCACCTTCCTCTGGGAAGAATTCTGAAGGTTAGGTTAGAGGCTTGCCAATATCGGCTGCTCTTTCCATTTCTTGCAATAACCTTCTAAGAGCTATTATATCAAACGGCTCTTCAACTCTTCTATTGCTACTACTATTCCATTATCACTTTTGATTGCGCCGATGCGTCCCTATTTTAATTATGTAGGTGATAATACGTAACAACAGCTCAACGCATCCAAAGCCTATTAAACCGAGCTACGGAGTCGCTACGGACAAGCTAAGCCCGAATACGAGATTCAAGCATTAGGGTAGTATAAATTTCAAACCCGCCGAACACAGAATTGGCCAGGTTTGATTGGCCAGGTTCAGACAGAACCCCCGAGTGAGAAAGCCTTACTACCTATTTTCCCCACCAATCTTTAGTACGCAACACATATTTTGACGCCTCGGAGCTCCTGACGCTCAAAAATCTGCCTCGATGTCAAGACTTTTAGCGCTTTTTGAGCTCTCGATGCTTAGGAAATCTGAATGGCACTTCCTCTCTTACGCAAATTCCAAAATGGACTAGATTTCTTTCGTGATAACGCACCCTACCAATGAGTGCGATCCGTCTAACTTCACAACAAGTCTTATCGATTTACCTTACCCACCGTTAATGAGGTGCCGGTATCATGGGTAGTTTGCGAATAGGATATCTTCGAGATCCCTGTCTCCTCCGCTGCCTCCTGCACATGTAAGTTGTAATGCGTAGTGTTTCTAGGTGCTTTACCAGCCAAATTTATATGTCCCTACCGCCTTGGGGTGCGCAACTAGAGGATTGAATAGTTGTAGATCGAATAGTTCATTGACACACGAATTGGAGCACGCTGATCTCGATAGTGCCGGGAGTTACCGTCTCTACTCGCAGCGTAGTTATACGGTATCCAAGGAGAAGAAGCAATTTTACACTTCTTCCCCCCAAAATATAGTTTCAGTGTTATTGGCTAGCTGTATCGTATGCGTCAGGTTGGATACTTATTGCTCTCGCAATACTCCGTATCAGTTAATGCAGCCTTTAATCTGGTACTTGGACGATATGAAAGTCAAACCTAAGACTCTAAGATTCAATCGAAGACCACCATTGCATCTTCTTAAATCATCCCCACAGATGAAGCCCCCCTTTTCGCTTTGCTCTAGTCCTGGTTGGCTCACTGGTGTACTTACCAAGAAGTGCAGCTCAAACCCGGATCTTAAGGCACAATTGTTGGTACTCCAAGACGTCCAAGAAATTTTCAGGTTTGCAGCTAGGCGGACTCGGGCTCTTTCCAGTCTCTTGTCCTCTGACCCTTCCATAATGAACCTTACAGAATATCGATACCGTATTGAGTTATCAACCCATCCCTGCTTCCCCAAGTCCTTCGCTAGCTGGGGCCTGTCAACCCGCCCTAACTTATCTGATGACCCGCAGAAGTCTTGAAATTCTCATTTGAATGGGGTTACAGTAGCACGCTATTGGGGCTAAAAAGACTCTTCGCTAGGTTTCCAACAGGTGTATTTTGCGGGAATAAATTATGGCCCGAATGACCATCTGAACCGAAGATTTCTTTACTTCATCGAAAATAAAAATAAAAAATACATTAGAAGATGGTGCCGTACTTCCGATCTAGGGTTTGAAAAGAAACCCAGGTGTTTTTTATTTTTTTCATCATCCGTTTTGAGGCGTTGGAAGAGAAAGGCGTACCGTATAGTATCGGTACCAGTAAGTACTCGGTTCTCAAGGAGTTGTCCCATCCCGAGGCTGACTGGAATCTGCCAAAGATGCCGTTAGACCGTTAGTTTGGGCTTTTTGCCAAGTTCTGGTAAGTTTGTTGGTGTGTACTCGTGTCTCCGCGCCAAGAATGGGCACCTCTTTTGGAATAGCCACTCCGTGCCCAAATGGAGGATAGTGTAGAGGCCGCTTTTCTGAAGAAGCACGATGGCGGGCAACCTTCAAGTTGAACTTACAAGAGTCGATGAGAGATCTTAATATCTTCTAATCCCAGCGCTTTTACCGTTAACCATTAAACCTATTATCCCCTCCACACGGTCGCACTTGTATCTCAAGACTCCGGGCACGCTCCTAGTTATTATATCATTAGCTTTCAAGTACTAATTTTAATTAGCCATTGCTTTCCTTACTGTAATCCGCGTATAGGTTATGCGTACGGTTTCTCGTGGAATATTCAAAACCGCTCCAATTTCTAAAAAAGACATCTTATTGTACTTATACAAAGCGATAATAGCCCCCTTTGTAGCACAGGAAAGGCTTCTCCCCTTTGTCATTCTAGTTTTTGCATTAATTTAACCTCTTAGGTTCCAGTATTCACATAGCGCTGAAGACTTACTCTGTTAGAAAAATTGATAACCAGCACGCAAGAGTTCACAAATCCAATCCTGTGGCCAATCGCGAGGCCACCGGCTAGTGGTATTTTTCCGCACAAATTTTTAAACAGCTCGAACACTATACCTTTTATGGGCTGGGCGTCACTATTCCAAAAGCGGTGCCCATTCTTGGCGCGGAGACACGAGTACCTGGAAATCCTCCAAGGATGACCCGATGAGACGAATTCCTGGCGTATCGCCTTTACAGAAGCCTCTCATTGTCCAATGGTATTCAAATTGGTAGACATGTGCATTTTCTGGTATCGCAGTTGCTCAAGGGATCAGTATACGTTACTCCTCAACGTTTCGATCCCCACTCATTAAAATTGAAATCAGAGCAATTGATAGTTAATAATGGCCCCGGCATTAGTTTTCCCATTATGGTGTATAACCTAACGAGCCACGTTGACATTGGGATACGGCTGAAAAAGAAATTTTATGTTGGCCAAGACCTGGACTGCGTTCCCTTTGGAGATACCTGGAGCCGGTCGGGCTTCTATTTTTCCTTCTTTTAAGGCCAAATCTCTAGGATTCCTGAGAACACAGACCCATTCTTAGGCATTTAGATACTAGTAGTATTGCTGAGATGCAAAAAGCCGCTACATTAGACTATGCCGATACCAAAAAAACCTTCAAACAGCTCAACTAAGAACCAGAAAAGCCCTACAGGCAATCCGCTTACCGGTGCCAAAAGTGCGCCAGGGTCCCCAACCCAAGACCCTAGGACATTTCCTACAGCAGTACAATACCTATATCTATGAGGTCACAAGATAATCTGGGAGCTATTACTCACGCGGCGGAAGTGAAGCCCAAAAGCCCAGATGGCAGCCCCATCGCGCATAGCCATCCGGGTTCCGAGAACTGTTTCAAGGGTTTTACTTGCAAGTTAGTATGGATTAGACACATTTCACCTACCCCAGCCACGGGTGGGGGGTCGACGAGATTAGCTAATTTACAGCACCGTAAGTTACTTCAGTACTAGTACTCGAGCACAGTACCATACTTCAGATAATCCATGTTGACCACCCATGTTACCCCAAAACCTCTTATCCCCTACCACCGTGCTCGAAACAATTTGTTCCGGACAGTTTCAAATTTTGAATATTTTTCTCACGAGCTGCCAAGCTTAGCATACCGGTACGAGTCAGTTAGCTTTTCTTTTTGCCAGATTAACTTTGCCAATCCATAACCCTAGTTGCTTGTTCCGGAACTATCCGTTTATGCTGTCGCATCGAACGCGCCCGCCTTCTCATCGAACCACGGTTTGACATGGCGATTTGGCTTTCGTATTGGGTAGGTGCTGCATGGTTGCTACGAGATTAGTCCTTGTGGCTAGCACTCTACTTGTACCGTATAGTACTAGTACCGGTACTGTACCTTTAGCCCTAAACACGAGCACGCCTTGCACGACATGTCACACCCCTCTCTTCCTTTCTTTCAAGCGGAGCCTTCGTTGCACTACTGTCGTACCGGTTTTGATATGCCCTCAAGTTACACGCATTTGAGATGCGGGGGTTGCGGAGGCTGCAGGCTATGGGTTTGAAGGGAAAGTATTCACCGTATCGCACTCGCTTTTGGAGTTACGTGGCTCGGTTAGTGCAGGCGGATATTGGGTATCATACAGGCACAGGCGCGGTACAGTTAAGCTTCAAGACGCAGAGAACGGAAAGCCTTTCGGTTGGCCGCTCAATAGAGCGCCTTACTGAGTGTTTAAAGGCCCACTTTTACTGTACTCCAAATTTTCGGATATGGACCACGATATCAATCAATGTAGTTTTCACATACAATCCGTAATTTCGGGGGAGGAGGGAAAAGGAGGAGAAAAAAAACAAATACATATTTGTATTCCGGATCTCATCAAGTACGATATCATTAACCAATAGCCACAAACCCGACGAGGTACCACGAAGGCAGATAATCGTCATAAGTGAAAAGAAACTACTTGGGCGAAACACAAACCATAACAGCATCCCCGGAAACACTCTCGTACAAGCCCATAGCATTGCATTGCCGAATAACCACCTCCTCCATAGCAACCCTCACAATATAACTTCCTCCTGCGCCATTGTTAGCCCTGTACACGCCGAAGGAAGAAAAAAGGCTCACCAAAAACTCCGCTGATCCCCTCCCAAAGCTCTGCCACAGCCTCCTCTAACTCCTCGCCTGTCCACGGCCTAAGAAGGCGCACTATCCCCTTCTGCTCATCGGGGATAGAAACATAGCTGGAAACCTTCTCATCCGATTCGGCCGCCCAAAGAGGCTTATCAGCGGCCCTGAGGGAGTGTGTGTCTGCCGGGACGAGCACTATCAGGCGCGGCTTCCTACGGGACATCTGATTCATTGCGGATATGACCTTTGTAGCTACCCCAGGGACGCCCGGTACCTCTCCACTCTTCTCACCTCCGGAAGCCGCAGCCGCAGCGGATGAGGAAGAATGCGTGAGTTCGTGATATGCTGGTAGCGTACTCGCCCATCCACTGCTGCTACTACTAGCAGCACCAGCAGTCGCCAAAGTAGTGGTGGGAGATGCAGTATAAGCTCCAAACCCACTAGGTTCCTCATCCATCCTTCTAGAAGTGAATAGACCGCCCTCCAACCTTCCGAGTCCCTCTCTAACTTCCTCATCGTATTCTTCCCTCCCTCTACTCCCCAGATTATGCTTCTCCCAAATTCTCAAGGATCCACTGCCCAAGCTCGCTTCGTGCTGATTCACCCCTTCCCCCACCTCCGGAAATGGAATCCCAAGCGTTTGAAAAACATCCCGAAGCGAAGTGGGATGCAGCGTTGCGGGGGGCAGCGTTCGCGTGGAGAGGTAGGTTGCTAGAATCGAGAAGGAGTCTGCTGGAAGGCTCAGCTTCGCTACGTCGTCTGGCAAAGAGGTTGCGGCCAAGTCGGCTAGTTTGCTATACGGGTAGGAAAGAATAGAGGATTCGGGGAGGTGGAAGAGATGGTTTGAGACTAGGAAGGGGATGAGTTTTTGGTTGGGCATTTTCTTCGTCTTTCTCTTGATTTCTGTTTCTTTCTTTCTTTCTTTTCTGTTTTGCTTCTGGTTTTACTGGTGTTTGGTTTGGTGGTTGATGACTACGTGGGTTGGGATGGTAGTGGTGGTGGTAGTGGTGATGGTGATGGCTTTCAACTGTTGCAAGGGGAAGTGGGCTCCTGCGAGGCAGAAAGAGGGGGGAGGGAGGAAAGTCGCCACAGGTGATGGCGACAGCGCTGATGGTTGTTGTGGGGGCAATCTTCACGTCAATGATTTCGAATCAGGTTGTACTATATCATATCGAATCGTAGATGTTGTAGTGGTTCAACGTTTAGTGTTTGCGTGCTCAGCAATCATATCGGTATCTTCCACTACACTGGCACCCTCGTCGGAACTGTGATACGGACACCTCCTAAGGCAGCATTTTTTTTTGGTCGGAGGTGAAGGCACTGTGCTTGTAGAATATGCCTCGCCCCTTCTCCTAGGACTAGACTACAGTACCAGTAGTTCGCCTCAAAGCACTTCTGCTCTTGCGAGGCGGACTCTTCTACCGGTGGTCGTAGGTTCGCGATGCGCTCCGTTGGAAGACAACTTATCAAGGGTTTTGCGGTATCATAAACGATTCCTAGACTTGTACTACCACACACATACCGACCGCCCGTGCACCCCTTTGTGGAGACGAAAAAGAAAAAAAGCCGGTAGGATGTCCAATAAATCGTGCCCCGGCTCCTTCCCCACCGTATCTGTGTTTATCGGGGCGCGCTTTATTCCAGACACTTGCAGGCAGGCAGTGCACCACCACTATTCCCATCCAATTAGATATCGGTACTAGATACTGAAACATTACCCTCGACTCACACAATTCTCCCTTGGGGAGAAAGTGGGGTTCAAGATTTTTTATCGTCATCATGTACTTGTACCATTGGTGCTGCTATGATTGTAGCAAGCAAATTAACCTACCGGTCGGGCACCCGAGTGAGGCTTAGCTCTTGTGTCACTGGTCTTTGGAGGACCTACAGTTACGAACGATCGGGTACGTTCGTTGACCGGACGAGGAAAGACTTGCTCTGCCTTGCGTCACGTGCGTAGTTGAGGCTCAATGGAGGTGAAGTTACCACCTTATGATACTTACAAGTTACGGTAGTCTACTCGGGTAGCTTAGCATTGCTAGGATATGGGCGTGTGATACGGTGGGAGTGCTAGAAGAAGTGGGTAATGAAGGAGAGAAGGGAGGAAGGGGGACGAAAATGCGGGTGGGTGGGTGGTGGTTGGGTGCTAGTGGTGGTAGCTGAGGCTAATTGCATGGTACCCTACCGGTATTGTTTTGTGTGATAGTATGGCGGTGGTGAGGACTCCAGGATGGGAGTATATAAGCTAGGGGGTTTTCTCTTTTCTCTTTCTCTTGGTATTCTATTGACTTACCTATTTGTTTGCTTGCTTGAACACATTCAGTCCGTACATACCTTGGGCCACTTTCTCTTCCCCTCCATCTCTTGCACACCTCTTTCGGCTGATTGAGCTATCAGCCCCTCCCTCCAGCAAACAGGCGATAAAATTGATCGGTCAGGGAATTAACTTGGATTAATTAGGATCCATCAACGACTCTAGCAATCATGTGGTATCATGTCTCTGAAGTATGGAGCTACCCCTGCTCTATCTCTCTTATCGATAGTGAGAAGCTAACAAAAGTGCAGCCAAACAGCTACCTGGCTATAACAGGTGTGAACATCGACACGGTGCGCATCGCAAAGAAAGCATTCGTGAAGCCGCTGCAGAAAGTTACAAAGTTCTCCATTACGCCTTTCGATTTCTCCCTGCAGTTGCAGGCGATGACTATTGAGAAGTTGCAATTCGCACTTGTATTACCCAACGCCCTCCAAGCCATAGGGGATAATTAACTGACATTTTTACAGCCAGCAGTATTCACCATTGGCCCCGAAGATACTCCTGAAGCGCTACAGAAATACGCCTCCCTGCTCACCGGTCAGGCGGGTGATGTCAACAGTCAATCCAACAGTAGCGGTCGCGGGCATGTTCAGGATATTGTTAAGGGCATTATCGAGGGTGAGACTAGGGTGATTGTTTCCGGAATGAGCATGGACGAGATCTTCAAGGAACGCAAGATGTTCAAGGAGAAAGTTATTGCGAACGTTCAGGGGGAATTGTCTCAGTTTGGGCTCAAGATGTCTGTTTCCCTCCCCTCGTGGTTTTATTGGTGATATTGACTTTTTTGGGGAAAAATAGTTACAATGCCAACGTTAAGGAGCTACATGACACTCCCGGCAGCGAATACTTTGCCTTCCTTTCCCGCAAAGCGCATGAAGGCGCGCTCAACCAGGCCAAGATCGATGTCGCGGAGGCTCGCATGCGCGGAGAGATTGGAGAGAAGGAGAAGCAAGGCCTCACGGCTCAGCATATCTCCAAGATTGAGGCTGATACCGCTATTAAGGAGACTGAGCGGAAGAAGGACAAGGCTACTGCGGAGGCTTCCTTCTCCGTCCGTCAGCAGGAGCTAAATATGGAGGTTCAACAGGCGACAATCAAAGCTAAGCGTGCTGCTGAGGCGAGAGATGCTGAGCTTAGCAAGGATGTTGAAAAGAAGAGGGCGGAGATGGAATTGGAAAGGTTGAGAGCCGTGGACGTTGTCAAGAGTGTTATCGCCAGGGAAACGCAAGAACAGAAGGCTGATGCAGCGGCATATACTACCAAGAAGGTAATACTTCAAAAACTGGGTCAATCCGACTTGATTCTAACATTTTTTTTATAGACCGCCGACGCAGCAGAATACAACGCTCAAAAAACTGCCCTTGCTTCCCAATTCGGCCAGCAACGCCAAGCGGACGCTAAAAAGTACGAGACCCAAATTGCCTCAGACGCAAAGCTGTACCAACAACAAAAGTCCACCGATGCAGCCCAATACGAGACTCAGAAATCTGCCGATGCCCGTCAATACTCTACTGTGAAGGCTGCCGAAGCTGACTACCTTGCCCGCGTTAAGAAGGCAGAAGCAGACCTCATCACCGCCGAAAAAGCCGCCCAAGCCACATTCATCACACGCAAGAGGGAAGCCGAGGGAATGCTAGAAATGGCGAAAGCCTACCAGGCGCTATCCCAAGTAATGGGCGGCCCAGAAGGCCTAATGCAGTTCTTGATGATTGAACGTGGTGTATACGGTGATTTGGCGAATGCAAACGCTAAAGCAATCCAGGGCCTTCAGCCCAAGATTTCAGTGTGGAATACTGGCTCTGCCGGCGGTGAAGGTGCTATGGGCGATCCAACCGCACCCTTAAGGAATATTTTCCAGGCGTTGCCTCCGCTGTTCTCCACTATCAATGACCAGACGGGTATTTCGCCGCCAGCCTGGATGGCGCAAATGCCTAATGGTGCTCCTAGCACAGCAGTTACGTCCAGGGTCGGGAATGGGCAGGTGGTTGCTCCTAAGAAGGCTTGAATTAAACTAAACTAAACTACGGTAGTTGAAGGGGTAAAAATATGGGAGTGGAATATGGAGGATGTTTGTATCCGTCCCTCCTGAACGATATGTAATTCGGCCTTTCCTTTCATCTGGCTCATTCTTCCTTTTTCTTCACTTGGCTTCTTTTCTTTCGATTTTGCTTTGTTCGATCGGGTGCGGGTATCAGTAGCTCTGCTTGTTTGTTGGTTTATTTGTTGAACTGGATGGAGGGGAAAGGGTATGGTAGCGTAGGTTAGTTAATGAATGGAATCTCATGAATATGTGTCTTTTCCGTAGCAGTTTCCTTACCCTATCACACCAAGCCTTTACTACTAGAGCGCAGAACTGCATTTTTTCGGCGGAGCCGGAAGGAGCCGATCAGTCTACAGGATATGCAATACCCGACATAGTAATGTCTTTTCAAAACCCGCTCGCTCCCACTCACCATGCGCACGCCTTATTGCGCAAGCGCAGCCGCCGTAAGTTAGTGCCGGCGCCCGCAGTACTTGTGCTGTATCTCCTTAGTTTCCGACAGGGCGCACACAGTGCAGTTCAGTGCCTTCCAATACCCAACCGAGACATAATCCGGCCTCTAACTCTCACCACTAGACATTGCACAAGAAATCGATATAAGCATACTAACCGAACCCCCCCCCCCGAAGCAAGAAAAGCCATCGCGGAGAGTAATTACCACCGCACTACTCGGGGCAGGATAGAGTATTAGGACCCACGGAAGATTTCGTACTTGGAGCGAATCAGTACCGCAACTACGCAAACCGCCTAGAAACGGCATCAATTGTCGCCAGATACTGCTTAGATATGTAGGATCTAAATTAGAAGCTCACGGGAATACTCAACTCGATTTCTCATTCTCTAAATAGAGAAATTACGCTCATTCTTTCCTATCTTGTCCCTTACACAGTAAAGTTGAAGTCCCGCGCCCGCATTTTGGGCGACCATTTTTACACTCACATTTAAGGGGTTTATAATCGTGCTTTTCCTGGAGTTGTAGGGGTCACTCCGTCCCTTTAGTTTATTGCTGGCGCTGAATTGGATCTTCGCATCTGCGGGGGTAATACTACTTCCTACCGCTTGGAGGTCCGCTATTCGGAGCTTTCTGCTACGATTGGTTGGACGGGCCTGTATTGATGGGATACATAGTAGGTGTGGTATTACGATCGTGGACGGTGGTAGCGGGGCTTGAGTGGAGTGGAATACCGACTCGGGGGTGTAGGGTAATATGAAACTAGATACTGACAGCAGAAGGCTAAATTGATTGACATATTGTTCGCTGACAAAAATAACCGAACACTCCCCCAACCCCACTATCCGAACAACCGAAAAAAAGAACAAAGAGGAGAAATTATGAAGTACCCGTTGAATGGAAATGATACTTCTGGGGGGGAGGGTTGTTGTTGTTGTGCCGGGTTGTCTGGAAGCGATGTGTTGCTGCGCCTGCCTCGTGTTCGGTTAATTTTTGTTAACAAAGAATGTTACATCTTAAGGAGTAACGATGAACACAATTATAGCCTCCTAGTGTGTGCCTGGCGGTCATTGGACATTCGTAGAGTTACTAGGAAGAGGAATCTAAGCTAGTATATAGCAATAAGGAGAGTCAGATAATAAAGAAGAGACTGGAGTAGTAGGTCGGTTTGGCGATGCCAGAATGATATAATGATTGAACAGGGTGGTAGAATGGGGAGAACGAGTGATGATCTGTGCAAAGATATAGGACCTTTTTTGAATGGGGCGTCGGGAGTGTGTGGGGTGGGGGAAACTTGTTATTCTAAATGCGGGAATCACAAGGTGGTATTATAGGAGGTAATATCTGGGGGATGGAAGTGTATTCTGCATACCGTAGTACAGAAGGAATACTTCTTTTTGTTCTGGGGGGAAAGAACAGGAGTTGGGTTGCTGGTGACTTTTGGGTCGGGTTGGCGGACTATGGCTCTGTTCTGGAGTATTTGTTATTATATGCAAACTATTTGTAATACATCTTAGATGTGGCTGAAGGAGCAAAGTGACTTGGGCGAGTTTTTTTATTTTCGTGGCGGAGGGGGGTTTCTCAGCGGGGGCGATGCTTGGGGAGTTTTGCGGGGGGCTTAGTATAGCATAGGGCGCCTCTGGCCGGCCTTGTTTTTTCTCTTTCTTCCTTCAAACTTTGAAAATCACAAGATATGAACTGCCGATGATGACTGGAATGGTCTTGTTTTTGTCGTGGTCCGGTTTTTTTGTGTACAGGGAGTGTTTTGCTATCGGGAGGCAAATCCGGGAGGGAGTCAGGAAGGTTATTATGACTTAACTATCGGGCGATCGCATCGAGCAGGCTTCCCACTCTAGGGGGAAATAATATAGTTTTCCAGCAGACTTCTATGATTGGGTCCTGGGTGGTAATCAGACACGCGCTCCAGTATTCAATTAATAAATCCCTAAATGATAGGTTATGATCTGAAGGAGAGGAATGTGCTATCCAGCTTTTACTAGAATCTGATGGAGGTTGGTTGTGTTTATGCGCAATGAGTGGGGATTACCGGGGGGCGGAGTCATTGATGGGAGCTGCCGTATCAATCAGCTAGTGTGAGTGGGTGAGTAAACTCCCGGCGGGGGCTATGTCAGTTGGGGGGTTATGTCGGGAACGCAGATACACAGGGAGAGTATTCTTCAGTACTCGGTATAGACTCGAATATCCAGAGCGACGTCAAATGTTAATTCTTGTTCCTACATGCACTGTGTGTGCCTCTTCCCGATATTACACACGAACCGACATAGTCCCCGCCGCGAGTTTGTGGTTCAGTATCACTAATTATAGCTAAGGAAGAATGTAGTTTCAAATAACTTAGAGTTATGAGTTATAGCCTGAGGTATTTCGTAGTACACATAACTCCAAGTCATACTGGTAATTCATTATTATAATTGTATAGTTGATTGTTTAAATGACTCATACATGTGAGTTATAATAATAATAATATTATAACAGACATTAATAATAGAATAATATTATTGTGGGTATTGGGGTATACTGATGAGAGTGAGAGTAGAAACAGTCACTATTGGGTGTGACTTGCTTTTCAAGGGCTTGTGATTCACTATAGGGTGACTGTTATAAAATTATATATATAGGGGTTCTTTCTTCTCTTTATATCAACTCTAAATTGAGTAATCAACACAACTAGGTTTTCTACAACTTCTGTTCTAGTTTTTCTCACAATGCTTGTCATACTGTTACAATGCTCTCTTCTCCGGGTGATACTTGCAGCAGGTAACCGATAGTCTTCTAACGATCACTTCTCTTGGCCCAATATCTGTTGCGATAGCTAAGTCCGTTGACTCCTATCTAGCAACGTTGATCGC
>Ga0307507_10004773_pt1 | contig 23389 bp, 15 predicted proteins | sample 7_EM_MG_FD_207223 | JGI IMG/M metagenome (GOLD analysis project Ga0307507, IMG submission 207223) | Populus trichocarpa ectomycorrhiza microbial communities from riparian zone in the Pacific Northwest, United States - 7_EM | ecosystem: Host-associated > Plants > Roots > Unclassified | place...
TGTATCCCATAGTCTGTCAGGTTGCTGCGCCCAAGAAAACCTGTTAAGAGAATACCAAATCTGGCCAAGAGAATAGCGGGATCTGGGAAGTCTCCTTCCCTAACTGGAAATAAATTACCAAGGGTTTCAAACTAAGACTTGTGCAACCGGTTTTCTTGGGCGCAGTGACAGACTAAGGGATAAATTATGTCGCACCTCATAGATTTTATAATTCAGGTCCCTCCTCTCTTCACACATATGCGGGCAGGGTCATGCTAGAGGCAGTTGCTGCAGCGACAGAGTCTTCCAATATCGCCCTACAGATCGTGACTGCATCCACCGAAGTTGGCCCCACCTAACTAAGCAAAATTACAATTCCCGCAATCCAAGGCGGCATGATTGAACAGAAAAATAAAATAAAATAGCACGATGACCGCACGCTTTCAGCTCCCCCCAGCGATATCAGTAGATCTCGCTTACAATAATCGTTTAGCATAATATCTAACAGTAATCGCCTACTCTCGCGCCATAGCAACAAAACAAAACTTATCAATAGCCAGGGACATGCTATCCTCCTCAGGCAAAAATTCACGGATCGCCGTTCAATCGATGGCAGCTGCTCACAAATGACCCCGGCGCTGAAATTCTTGATAATGCTCCTCCACTCTTGGGCGGTGCTGCACTCCGCCACAGCGGAACCAATTACCAAAACCGAACAGAGGCAAAACTCACTTCTCACCGACATTCCTACTTAGTAGGGAGAGATATTCCTACCAGGTGCCCAGGAGCGCATGTGGCCACAGAATACTCCACCATGCGAATCCAAAGCAGTAAATATAGAGTCGTTCTCCGCTTTGCGCACAAACTCCCTAGATGTAAGGGGGTGTAGGTACAGTAGAGCAACTATCACAGCCGTACAGGAAGAGCACAGTAGTATTCTGCCCACTCGAGAACTACTCGTAATTTTCTGACGTTTGTAAAAACGACTGCTATTGCATATGGGCAGAAAATGGACCAGAGCCTCAAGATTTTGGTGGCATGCAATAGCGGTCGTTTTTACAAACGTCAGAAAATTACGAGTAGATACCCCCCGCGGGTCACGCAATAAAGTAGCTTTTGTTCGGGCCTTGCCTGACTGTAGGCCCGGTACCAGGATTAGTTATCTTTGCTGCCCTCTTCTGCCCTATCAATTTAAGTGAACAGAATTGCATCGCTGCGATTCTTGGATACGGTACCCTATCAACGCGCGGCTCTTTCTGCAGATAGACGTTACCGAGTGAAACTACCCCGACCATTGTCTCACTCTTCCCTTCATTTCTTAGCCGTACCCCGCCTCGCATACCCTACCCGTAGTATTTGTGCGGTACTCGAGTAAGGTTATCGCACATTGTTGTCTCCACTTCTCAAATTCGCACAAATCTACCAGCCACCACAGCATGCATCCCTGCACATGCAGTACCAAGACGACCACCCCACACACCGTAAGCACCGCGTTGAACCGACTGGCGCTCATAATACTCGAGTACGTTCAAATAAGATTTTTATCCTAGTTTTGTCTCGAAATCGCAATAAAACGCCATAGACTAACTCTTTATAGCCGGCACTAAGCCTTTCAAGGCTCTGATTTTGACGCAATTGTGCTCGAGCACAAGTCCTGTAAGTTTCATCCAGCCACTCCTTATTTCGAGGTAAAAGTGTCAGGCAGTCCCCTCGCCACTCCGATTTTCCCAATCAAGAGAAGGCCGCCAACTAAAGCACTCCGAGCCATGGTGAACCAAATATTCGCACGTAAGCCACTCTGTGGCCAGGGGCGGTTTACACACTTCCTGGCACCTATGTCCCTGGCATGAATGGACCGAACACACGGGGATCCTTGGCAATGGGCTTTCAGCCCCAAGGACCGCGCCTATGTTCGGTCCATTCATCACAGGGACCTATACAAGTATTCAGTTGCCTATTAGTCGGAGCAAAAAAAAAAAAGTACTCGTACTCGGAGATGCTTGAAAGTGATCAACAAAGTGTTAATCACTTTCATGTACCCCCCCGAGTACAGCAAAGCAAGCACTACGTGTCTAGGGAGGGGGGCGACTCTACCTCGAGATCAGCGCAGTGTCCCTATCCGGGGGCACTCCATACAAATGATAGACGGGTACCCCATGTTAAATGCTAGGGTATCCAACGTTCCAAGCCGTTCAATGCCGTACTAGCACTCGTACAGTATTCAGTAGAATGATCGCCAACCAAACCCACCCCGTCGATAGAAACCCAGGGACAGCCAGCGCCATGGCGGCCAGGAAAAAAAACAAAGTGCGCGATATATGAGCAGCAGATTAGACTTTTGACCAGCCCTCCTAGGAATTCCCAACTTCCCTTCTACCGCCCCAACGAAAGATGAACCATCGAGGTCCACTCCCAAAACATAAATCCTAGGCTTATGTCTGCCTTGGGCTTGGGTTAGTTTCTGTTTTTGTTTATATGGGATGGGAGTCTTGTTCAGCCTCAGCCAACCTATAATTTCCAGCGTGTCGAAATACCGGTACTATCCTTTCATTTCGCCGGAAAAAATCCTGATTCGATAGTATATCTAGCGGTGCAATAGGACCCTAGAATCAAAGTGAAGGTAAGATGTTAGAAAGGAGAGAATCGCAGGGAAATCATCTTCCATTCCCCCCTAACGAAGGATAAAGATTCTAAAGAATGAAAAATGGGGGGATCCGACCCAACCCCCCAACCAGGCCACTCACCGCAAACTTGCTGAAAGGTGTTCCGTTCGCTGGAAAGCCCTACTTCACTTGATGTGAGAAGAAATCCAGATGAGATCAAGGCGCCTCCCTTGGTCGAAATCCCTAAGGGCTGAGCCAACTGCATGCCAGAATGAGAGCCTCATTTGCTCTAGAGGTGATCCGTATAAACGGAGTTAGCCTTTAGTAGGGCATCCGCTGACAGGAACAGTGATGCCGGGCCGAGTGGAGGAGGTGCCAAAATTCTATGCATATACCCAGTAAATAGCAGTGGTTAAATAGAAGTTATAGCACTTATTCTCACTGCCCGAATGGATGCCTCAGAGTATCTTGGAGCATTCAAGAGCCGCCTTTTGTCGAAGCAGCACCACTCATTAGCGCGGAGTCATGGTACTCGAGTAACATTGTGCAGAAAAAGATACACCCTAAAGAACAAAAGCTATTGACTTTTGTGCCTTAAGCCGCCTTTCGGGGAGGGGTACCGGTAGGTAACTAGGGAAATTTGCTATAGCCCAGGATCTAGAATTCGGAGTTTGGGAGTAAGCAGGCACCCGTGACTCATGCGCCCGCTCCCGAACCCCCAGAGGTGCCCAAATGACACTACTGTATATAGAGTCTTTATGATAGAATCTCGTAGTACAGTACGGTAGTGCCCTATCGTAGTGAAGTAGTGCTCTTCGCTTACTACCGTACCAATTGCCGCCGCCGCGCACCCACAACCCCCAAAGCAGTCCCCTGCCACAATATAATGGCTTACGATTTGTCTGTGGAGTGTAACAACCTAGCTCTAGCGAAAGAACGATGCTCCGGGATATCTAGCTTCAAAACTCTCCGAGTGAGTAAGTGCGTGAGTGAGTGGTCTCACCACATCATATTATACCATGGGTTTAATCAGAGGTTGGAAAGAGACTGCAGATATTACTGTAACTTAAGGGGTATTTCGCACAGGCCATGACCTGGCAGTACATTATGTTATCTCAAAATATCGCCCTTAGAGTTCACCATGATAGCATCAATACCCATCTCCCGTAGAATGTCGTTCAGAGATGGATTAATTTGTACGGCTCCCTAACAAGGTAGGGACTACCGGACCGGCCTGACAGGTCAAGCGTGTTCTAAGATCTCTCGACACTGAAAAACATAACTAGGTACCAGAATTAGCTAGTCGCAGCTAAGGCCCTTCCACCACCCCTGTAACCCGAGTATATGGGAGGGTGCCCGGAATGACCTCCCCGGAACAATACATGGGGGAAGCAAGGCAGCGTAGATCCCCCAGTACTCAAAGGACGATTCAAACCCTGGTGCGAGGTCCCTCGAAGTAAGTTTTCAAAGCCTAGTGGGCAGAACTGGCGAACCGCACAAGCCTTAATGCGCACTCCATCCGCCAACTGCCTGAAGTCAGCTACGATAATTTTGGCCCATAACTTACATATCTAGCTATTTTAACGTAGAATCGCCAGTGGCTGTACCGGGATTCCTACGTGTCGTAAGTTGCCCAGCTCAGTATGGGATTGGAGACCAAATCCGAACGCCGAATTCCCTAATTTAGATTCACTAGTGGTCACCCTCGCCAATAGGAAAACGTAAATAGATACAAAGAGACATTCAATATAAAATTGTTCTTCTAAAGGTATAATCCCAACTTCAGTCAGTTTCTTCGGCTAATGGAGACAGAAGTGAGGTGACTGATGAAACAGTTTCCCCCACCCCCAACCTTTACCAAGCAACCTTGATGACACGCAAATTGTATCGCCATCGAAGGGCCAAAGCTTCACATGAAACCCTTCATATACTTGTACCAATTGCCAACCACGGATAATATGCATACTTTGAGCCTTTTCACCATTATCGTCAAAATGCCCTGTCTCTGTGGATAGTGACCTAAGGATGTCCAATCGGCCAGCAGCGGCTCGCGGCCCAGCCTGTTCCGGCCTTTCCGGGGGTTGCGGAGTGTGCAACGAGTGAGGGCCAATGAATCCAGCATTAGGCGATCCTCCAAGCCCAGCTGAAAAGCTCCTCTTGACCTAGGGCTGTGAGAAACCCCAAAGTTAGCAAATTGCTCGCCAGATATTGTTTTTTCGCCTCACACAGCCAAGCACCAAAGGTAGATGGTGCTATTGACGGAGTCGTTGAATCAAGTATACAGTGTGGCATTCCCAATTAGAGAAGGCACTAACCATAGCAAAGCCGCCGGCGAGGACCCCCGCCGCCGGTCCAAAGTCGCGCCCATTTTAGCACGTCACTTGAAAATGCAGCTTCAATCTGTCGACATGAGTGCAAGCGCCAGGGGAGACGTATTCGCACAAGACAGGGAATATATTGCTGGCTCATGGCCCCTGTCTCGTACAAAAAGATCCCCCCGGATACTTGAGCTCGAGTACAATCCAGAGCACAAGTACACGATACACAGTGCCGATACGGGCACTCCAACACGTGCCAATTGTCTGTGTCCATCAGTGCGCCCAAACAGGGCTCAAAGTCCGATCACATGTTGTGGTACTTGTTGCCTGTCTTTGGCAGTGAGACAGAGCCCAAGTAAAATTTGTCGCCGCGCGCCAAGCCGAGAGCTGTGAGTAGCAAAATCCAATACGCAACTGACTCAGCGCTTTGAGAGCTGATTCGCCAGATCTGCAAGAGAGCCCCTGACCCCAGGTCTTGATGCGACAGCCAAAGGTCGGTACCACCAATCAATCCCCAACTGCAAACACAAATGCGCTGCTGCAGAAACTAGAATAATTGGACATCGCGCCAATAACCTCCAGAATTCCCTTCTTTAGATTAAGGGGGATAAACAGAGAACACCGAAAAATAAAAAACTGGCTTTCAGCCTTCCGCTGAGACAGACGGGTGAAAATCATAACAAATCTCACCAGGAGAGGCAGCTCTCACTCCTAGAGGGAGGCCCTATTGTCCCAGCTTTTGTACCAGGCGACTGAGGGAAGTCGACATCCAGCTGATGTCACAGCTAACCACTGAGCTCCAGCTCGGGCAGCTGGCTGATTCCCTACAACTCAGGGTACCAGAAAGCTAGAGTGTGAAATCTTGTAAATACCCTGAACTAAGCAAATTGTGCGCATGTAACTTACATTAATCGGTACTCCGCGCTCACGAGATCCTTAACCCAATCCCCCTTTCTACGCTCTTCTCTGCTGCCTGTAATCTGCCCCCTGTAATCTCCTTAAGGGGACTTCAGCTTCTGTGAACATGTAAATGTATTCGCTTAGACGACTGTGACCCTAGTTAGACAATTGATAAATGAATGCCGTACCCAGCAGCGATGATAAGTAGCTCTCCCCCATATAAGGGGTTATCAATTACCAGTAGCTCCGTAAAGCTTCACCCGTGGGAGCCAGTTGGGTTTCGTTCGGGGGTTTTTTTTGACGATGAAGGGACTCAAAATTTAGGCTGACCCAGCTATTAATTAGATGGCCTCGCTAGAGTGAGAGATGGAATGAAATTTTGTAAGAGTTGCGGCTTGAGAACAAGGTTATGGGAGCTAGAGGGGCAGGAGCTCGAGGGGAAGGAGTCAGCATTTTTGACCGATTGCTCAGCGGGAATCGGGGATCCAAAGATCCTCGCTTAGCATCTGAGCCCGACCCCGTCATGATCCTTGAATAGGTTATCGTATCGTAATCCGTCGCTTGCTCCCTGCCACCCCTGTTCCTCCGCATCCGAGGCCCCCCAGGTTGAGTTACTACAGCAACCTACAAGCACCATGATAGAAGAATACGGTACGATCCGTAGGGCAGCTGCTCTCTTGGCTTCGGCTACCTGATACTCGAGTAAAGGATGGTTTCCCTGAGCCTTGTGGGGGCCACTATCGCACAAGCCGGGTGGAGTCCCACGGGACTTTCCATCGGGGGCTGTTGCCTACAAGTGTCTTCCCCATCCCACCCCGCGTGCTGCGGGAGTAGGGATGAACTGATTAGTGAAGCACTAGTACCAGTACTGCACCGCTTCGTGCCCCGCACCTAATTTTCCCCTCATTTTCGGATATCGCTACCTCTGCACTTGCTGTTTGAGATAAGACCCTAGGGTAGTCTAGATCCTCCCCTCAAACAGAGACCATATGATCACTGCCCATCCCCACAAGCCAAATTAGCCTTACCCGTCCGTGATAACTGTATTTACCACAACCATCCTTGGCGGTATTCAACCTAGATGGCAGGTCACATTGGTTTTGTTTATGCTCCACCCCAAACTATATTTCTGAATAAAACGAAATGTAACCTTTCTTAGAATACTTCTAACCGCCTAGGCACCACCAGTGTGTAGCACCATCTAGATTCAAACATTGGGGCTCCTACTTGTAGGGGAACGCAGTTTCAAGAGACCCTAGGACTTAGCTTACTGGCGGCTATTAGCGGCGCTTGTATCATACAGTAATCTGCGCACATCACTGACTACTAGGTGGGTTTTGCAACTCCTACTTTGAAGGCAATCAGTATGAGTGACGTCCCCTGTAATCACACATGAGCCTCTAGCGATGACGAAGCTCACTTGGGGCCGATCATCAGACAGGATATCCTGAGTATGCCTATAAAAATCGGAAAACATGGCCCTTTCTCTGAGAAGATTTGTGTGGGGTCAGCAGAGATAGTCTTCCAATTTTTGCTGACACACTAGAGCACATACCAGCGCTCGTAATAGCCCTCCACCCCCATGTCAAAAGCCCCATCTTCCGCGTCAACTTCCTAGCTATATAACAGCCCCAGAGGTACAAGTACTATTAAACCATCAACTATTCTTAAACCAATCAGGGTGATACTGTCCGTGCGACTATTCCCCCGTAAACAGTTGACCAATTAAAGACCCAAGCTATTTTTGTATCCGACTGTTTCTCCCTCCTTGAGTAACTCTTACACCCCGGGAAAGGCACAAGACTAGCATACCATGGCACCGGTCTGCTGCCTAGCAAAGGGAACTAACAGATGTCCAGGACTCCATGGCTTATCGATAAGAGACTTCCAAGAACGTTCCCGCACATCTGCGGCACATCTTTGTTACGAAATATGTGCCTGCTGCCCAGCCGCATTATTGCGTACCGGTAGACCACAAGATCCTCGAGTACTTTTTTGTATGTGGGGGAGGTGGCGCCGGTGTGATCACGAGTCTAAGATGGTGAGGCGCTGTTGTCATGCCTTAATTCTTTGCCATTGTTTCAAACACTCAGTTTGCTAGTGAGAATAGTGTTTTGGATACTACGATGTTGCAATAGAATCCCTGCGAAAACCTTATCTAAGTAACTTTGTTGCCGCCGCCGCGCATCTGGAATCCAAACCCCAGAGCCAAGGCTACAGAAGATAAGCAACATGGCGATATTAGACTACCCTCCCGGCAATCACTGCGCTAAAGTTACTCCGTTTGCCCACACGTTTCCTGTCCAGAGTAGCGCGGGTGCCTCCAGGACTAGTGGTAGTGATATTTTCTACCTGTCATGATACAGCCCTAGGCTCTGATTTCACGGGGAGAGCATCAAACTTGTCGGACACGATATCTTATAACACGACCCACCTTTGCCCTATCCTACATTCTAGACTACTCACCAGACGATCACGTTTAGTAGTGACAAACACCCGCAGATTTTTTCCCCACCCCAGGCTCCTGAGTCAAACTGCGAGGTGACGGAAAAACGATCTTCACAAACGCCACGAGGATATTCGCAAAGCGTCTCTATCAATCACAACCGCCATTTCCAGATGATGATACTGGGCACTGCTCATCCCCACCACGAGCGGGGATACCTCAGGGCTATCACCCCTCAGTGATGCACAACCCATTCCGTGATAGCCTTAAGCCGTCCTCCAACAAGGGAAATTCCGAAAATAGATATCACATTGAGAATCGGAAGTCTGGCTGAAAATTATTAGCCCGTAGCTTACAACAAACAAAATAACCAACACGAAGCGCCTCCCGGGGATGTGGTCATTTAGGGTGTCGGGGAGTAAATAACGATACGCGGGAATTCAATGGGCATCGACCTGCTCCAGAGAAGTGTTTATCTACACATCTCCAGACCTACAAGGCTCAAAGATCAGGCATCAACAATAGCATCAAAATAGTCTAACATGTTGTTAGAACCTTATGATAGAAGTTGAATAGCCTCCCGCAATTACCAACCGAGGACCCTTCGCGGCAAACTTTGACTGTAGTAGCCCTTACCTTCCCCCCACCTATGGTCAACAGGAACTTTGCGCACCCGGAGCCTTTTTCTGCCAGTTGACGCTCTGGTGTATAATATCATTGCGTCCGTTCAGGTGCCAAGGTGTGTATGATTCTTTGTTGAATCTCATCTACTCTGCCGCACTACTACCGGTAGTACATGTTAGTAGTGAGCGAGCCTCATACAAGTAATTGAATCTCGGTTAACCACCAACCCCAGAAAAAGATCGGTTTCGCATGGGATCAGCTTATCATGTTGGTCCACAGAGACTGGGATGCGTGCGAAACTGGAGATGGCACCGGCCCGGCACTGAGTGCCAAGGATAGCCAAGAGACAGTAACACCAAGCCAAAAAAAGCTGCAGCTTGGTCGCCCTGCTCTTTTGCTTTTTTCTTCCTAGGGCGCACGACTGCAGCCTCGCTCAGCCGGAACCAGTGCTCTGAGTTATGCCAATACACATAACTTAGCATAAGCGTAAGTTATTATATCATGAACTGTAAGCGTACATGAAGCACATACCGGACCCATACAAGTACTAGCTCAACAAGAAACCATTTTATAAAAGGCGACATCCCGCAAGAGTCGAAGAAGAGGCCACCAGAGCAACCGCAGATTCGCTTCATACAGAGCAGCATCTCTCTTTCAGTGCTTATATCCCATACATCTCTCCCCTCAAACATCACCCACTTCTTCCTCTCTCCCCCAAAGCCCCAAAGCCTCGAACTCCCAGGACAACCTTTACCCCAGCGAAACTATATATGGTGCACGTGCGAAAATAATAGGACGAGTTATCAAAACCAAAAATCATTTTTCCGTACTAGTTCAGTGCTGTCTCAATCTTTTTTATTTTTATTTCATTCTGTTCTTCGCTTTCTTTCATTTACTAACATCAATCCCTCCGTTTTTCCTGTTTTCCTTGAAGAAGCACAGGGGCATCGCTAGTTCTTACGGATCCACTCCCTTCCAGTGTTCCCCCGGAGGATCCCCCACATTGGAACGGAACCACAGTTTGGTCCAGCCAAACACCCTAGCCAATTTGGATTCCTGTGCACAAGGACCCATTGTGTTAAATCGATCAGTGAGAGTTTGCTGCCTAGAAACTATACGGAGCCATGCCAACAGGAACAAGGAGACACCGGAAACCCAAGGCATCAAATTCCGGGATCAAAAAATCCGTTACTTCACCACGGAGGACCAGGAGTTCCACGGTTGCAGCCGCGGCGCTAACCAGTACTGCGGCGGCAGGAAGGACAACTTTGGAGACCCCGCCGGAGACACCGAGGGCTACCCCCCCCCCTCCCTATACCCAGCACCCACAACAGCAACACCAAGCGCCGCCCTCGAGCACGGCATCCAACAATACCAGATGCTCGGATACGATCAATTCTTCTTACACGACGTCGATCCCGCCATCCGAGGACCCAACCATCAAAATGGAGGAAACGACACAAGCAGAAGGGGCCTGCGCCCGGAACGGCGCACAAAACGACGAACGTCAGCCCACGGTAAACTGGGATTGTGTTTCCTACGTAGTCTCAGACCAGAAGGTGCACACTTCCTACGAGAAGCCAGAGATGGCGCCTCCGGCGGTGGACGCGCGTACGGGAAAAACTACGACCCGCGTGGCATCGTATGGCAAAATGGTTACAAAGACGGTGACCATGACTGTCACTACGACCATCGCGACCACCGAGATACTGCGCCCGGGCGAGCCTGGGTACGAGGAGTCTCTGGAGCGGCAGAAACGCCAGCAGAACCAGACGGCCGAGGAGAGAGAAAAGCAGCAACAAAGGTATCACCAGAGTCGCCAATGGGCCAGCGGCGACAGAACCCTGCACGAGAAATTTCACTGCAAGCACCATCGATCCGCACAACCCGCGCGCGCAAATGTGTAAATGTAACTCGATTTTTTGTATTTTCTCCTTGTTCTATGTGCTGTTTTTTTCCCTATTTGTGGTCGTCTTCTTCTATATTTTCTCATTCTTCTTATTCTTGGTTGTTTGGGTTTAGAGGCGACTTAGGCTTTAGCAAGAGCGATATCAGATGGTACAAGCAGAAGAGGAGGAGAAGGGCTATCCGGAAACTATCTGAATTTGCGGACTGGGACCTCCCCCGGCTCACCCGGATCCTCCATCATTGGACCTGGATAATTCCCACTGGCCAAGGTTGAGCATTCGCCGGATGGAACCCCGCGTTATTCGATCTTCCGCGCTTTGGAGGCCCAAATGGAGGACTTCCAGTACCACTGGCACCTGGACCGGGATTCTACCACCCAGGACGAGGAGACTGCTCCCAGCAGCACTACCACCACCCCCAGGATCCCTGGACGGCGCTTTTTTCCTTGCGTTCTCACTACGGAGATTTCTCTCGTCTTACTGTTTCTACGCTCTCATTCAAATTTTCCTTTCTTTTGTTGTTTTTCATTTGAGGGGAGGGGAAGGAGTTCTGCTTGGTAATGGAGTTAATGGGGCGGAGGATGATGGATTGATTACCGAATCGAAATTTGTTTTTCTTTGTGATTGAAACATACCAATCGCTCAGATCGTACTGTTACACACGGAGAGCGAATTATAACAAGAGCTCCTAATCAGGAGGTGGAGAAGAGGAGAAAGTAGGGAGTTTTTTGGCCGCTCATCCCACAGCTTGTTGCATTCTTGTGCACATTTAAGGCTGACGAGCCCAGAAAATGCGTGTGTCTCCCTCTGAGGATGGTGGAGTACTCGTGTCTTTGGTGGTGCTATTCTGAGCGGGGGGGACGCCTGGATAGGAATATGGAAAAGAAACAAGAGAGAAAAGAATAGGATATTTTAAGAGGAGAGAAAAAGGAAGAAAAAAAGGAAATTGGAAAGAAAATGTTCCTAAACCTTCCTCAAACAGAAGCATTATTCTCGAACCCGTCTGATATTTGAATCCACATGCAGCTTTCACCCATGCAAACCTCCCTCAATTCGAGCAACGCCCTTGGGCAGCCCTGTAAACTTAACTTTCTCGTAGCTCACTCAAACGAAACGAGGCGCATAAAAAGAAACACCCCTTCTACGATATCCCAGCCAGAGCTTCCAGGCACATATATCGTAAGTTATTGTACAACTATACTCGTTACAGGCAAGAAATATACAAAAACAAAGGGGGAGGGGGAGATACAGAATGACCATTTGATGGGGTTGCGTCCAAATTTTTTTGCCATACCGGTATTTGTTTTACCGTAATCCATGCCCCGGTACTTTCTCGCCTCGAATGAGCGCCCTCCACCCACATTGCTTCTAGCGACAGAAAGACGGAACACTCGAGTACTTGTCCCAGGCAAGCAGTATCCGGAAATACGAGTGGTGAATTTGTGATGCGCACGGATTTTTTGCCATATGTCTTGCGAACCCCTGTTTTCCGGATACTTCTTGCCTGGGAGTACTGTACGAACACAGGAAAAAAGAAAGAAAAAAAGGCGGAAAAAAGGAAAAAAAAGAAAAAGAGGCTCCCCCCCATGCCCTCTAACTTTAGCTCCACAGTTCGGCAAATTCCAAACCTCCGGAGGGCGAGATCCGGAGTCAACTGTCACCGACCGGCCAGCTCGGTAGGGAGTCCGAGGGGAGCAAACATTTGCACCTCCGATGGACCGAGAAGGAACCGGGGGCTTCCGAGGTCCTTTCAGTGATTTCCACGGCCGATTTCAAATTTCACATTACCCGCAGCCCGTGCGACCTTATGAAATGCGATTTCGCAACGATTATATAATACTCTGTCGTGATCTGAATTACCAATAAATTTACGGCCGATACCCGTACCGGTAGCTAAAAGGATGTGAGGGTTTTATTCATCGACGATATTCATATGTTTCGCCTTAAAAGATGATGAAGGGATGGATGGAAGGACGAGATAGTGAGGCGCGTTTCACCCGGCGAATACCATTGATATGCGGTCTGATTGCTATTCAACACCGATGGTGCATAAGAGATTTACCAGCGGGGGCCAGGCCGGCACCTCTACCACAAATTCGATTACCCATATTGATGATGCCCTCCAACATGACGTTATCAGTACCCGAGTCACTAGTATTCGAGCAGAGTAGTTTTTCTAGAGAATGTGTCATACTATATGTGGAAGTGATAGGCGTTGTGGTAGCACACAAGAGCACCGTAGTAAAGATGCAATCGAATCATTACTCGAGTAGCCCACGGGCACAGTACTCGAACAGTCACTCTTCTATCAATACGAACGTCGTGCGGCAAAATGTCGAACTGAAGACCAGTGGGTGTACTCCTTTTGTTTTGCCTCAACTGAGGGCGAGCGCGGTGTTTCCCTAATAGCCTATCGGGTAGCCGAGCTCTAACGCCCCAGCACATATATCTACCCGAGTTCTTATATAAGTTTGGCAAACGCTCGCCACATTTCAGTTTGCGCCAAAGATTGGAAAGTAGGAAACACAATCACTGACGAGTTAGCCAGCGAGTCATACCGGTAAATAATAGATGAGTCTACGGTATCCGGGATCGCCGTCGCCTTCACCGGGACGCGTCCGCCCGCCTCTCTCTACTCGCACGGGCCAGTTGAGGCTGGACAGCTGGTTATGGTGGCAACTTCCATACCAGTACTCGGCCACGCCACTATCGTACTTCGCGACTTTTTCACATGAATAATACTGTAGCTAGCAAAGTTTTTTCTCTGCAAAGATGGGGGGAGGCTAATCAGAGGAAAATGTTTCCACTTTCTAAGTAGTAGCGCCACTTTTTGCTTTTTTGGGGGAATGGCTTTTTTTCGAATTAGGAAATTACTGACCGCGTGTTGACCACCGGGAAATTTGATTTGTTCGAGTTATCCGGGTATAACAGTTTTGGGGAGACCAGATGAGAGACGATGAGAGAAGAGAATTCTGGGGCGAGTGGGAAGGTTGAATTCAGCTTTTGAAGGAATTGCGCTTGAGTATCACACACGATGAGCGGATGTGGATGATATTATGGTACGGTACCGTACTAGCAGAGTACTCGAGTACGCGTAGAGTGTGTGGCTGGGGGAGGGGCGATCCACTCGACATCAAAAATTGCCCGGGCTCTTTCTAGCCGGTTGTCTGTGCGAAGTTGAAACTTGGCTTTAAGGATCGCATACCCACATTATAGATCTACGGAAACTTTGCCTAGATTCGTATGGCAGGAAACTCAAGGCTCTGATCTGCTGTTCTCCGTGAGGCACATCCCCCCGGATTCGATGAGAAGGTTGTTTCCATCATCATTGGAGCGGGTAGAGACAGTGCTGAAGTGCTATTCAGACTGCAGGCGGCCATCAAGTCGAAAACAGAAGCAAACGCCAATCGATATAAATCCAAGCTATTGGGTCTGTGTGTACCTTACTTCTCTCAAGCCGCCTTACTGCCTTCACCCTCATACTCGTCATGCGCTGATGCTGAATTGAAAACAAAATTCGCCGCCGCGGATAATGAACCGATTGGCTCGTGGGTTGTCTTTGGGGTGTTTTTTCCGTTTTCCAGTTAAGACAGGAGGACCCGGAGGGAGGACAAATTCGGTCATCCCGGTTCTGGTTTGACGAAGGGAGAGACATACTGGCACCCCCCGCTGAGTATTCGTTGATTCATAGCATAGGAATGAATCGTGTCTCATGTGCATTTCGTGTAATCTATTGGTAGCCTTCATCCAATCGGTCGAGTTGTGAGTTATGGGTAGTGCTTTTGACGATAATGGACGCCTGAGATCTTGAATCTGCAGCAGGGGAGGGCAGAGACGCACTGTTAGTCTTTCTATACGCACTGTTAGGGTTTCTGTCTGTTGAGCAAATGCTAGGTGGCTAAATTCTTTGGGATATCCCATGCGGGGAGGATAGATGCTCCAGCACAGCACTCCCCCCAGGCTTGGCCAATAGTCAGAAAATACTGGTATGGTATCGAGGTGTTCAGAAACCCTCGAGTCAGTAGTGCCATGGGAATGAGATGTCAAGTGTTTTAGAAGTGGGATAGCAGCAAGGACCCTTCGCCAATTACCTACCGATGCTCAGGGATACCCCTACTCATACGTTGCACTAGCCCTTTGTCAGAGGATTTACTCAACAAAGCATTATTAAGAGTAAAGGGTCAAAATACTAACGTGCCTAAGGGCATGTCGAAAAATTCGGCAACCTGGTGAGCGTGGGAAATATCATAGAGAAGTAACCACGAAGGAAAATCTTTGATGTAGACAACACAAAGGTAGCAATCGTCGTGAATAGTATAAAATAAATTGTGGAATAGCACCAGTGGCAGCGGGGCTTCAGGAATTTTATTCTCAGACCATCATGTTTGCTCTCGTTTTCTTGCACAGTTGTAGTATCACTCACCAAAATTGTTCTTTGTGCCAGTATGCCCTCAGGTATCATACGTTATAATAAAATTATTACTGATAATAATAAAGCTCAACTGGGTGGGGGAACCACCCGAGTATTTCGTGTGAACACCACCGTATTGGCTAAGCTAGGTTTCTCTTTCACATCTAACAAGTTTAGCTGCATATTAAAAAGGACTATTCATTGGGAGGCACGGTGTTCATAGGTGACCCTGGCATCTGGACACCGGTGGTGACAATCAAAGTGCGGATGTTAGGATCGGTGAAGCTTCTTGTGGATGTCAAACCCGCCGGCGTTGTACGCACTTTTCCGTAACATCGGCCTCCCGCGGCCTGCCTGATCACTTAAACACAGATTGTGTAATTAGTGGTATAAAGTATAGTGCAAAGGATTATTCCAAGACACAGTATCCTACGATATGGTGCGAGTGACATACAAGTACTGCCCAGGAACATGGTCCACACCCTCTAAGGATAGGAAATTTCACTTATATGCAATTGTATTTCGCGCTGCCCCACCAATTGGGCTCTCACCGACTCGCCCAGCCACCCAGCATATTGGAATCTGTTATCAACCACACGGCCTTATCCTAGCGTGCCAGGACGCAACCTATGGTATCCTTGCCTTCCACTTAGTGAAGCCCTATATTGGCTCTAAGAGTAACCCACGAGAGCCGTTACGCACTAGTGTTTGGCACCAAGGACAACCAACCGAGCCTATTAGTTCTGCTGCTGCACCCAAGCGCATTCCCCAGCAACCCATACGGCAGTCTACTAGTACTTGTACAGCCCTGACCCAACGATAGCTAAAAACTAGCGAGCGTAACCCAGCTCTCTCTCACACATCTTTAGATATCTACAGGGATCCTCTTTTTCCTACATGCATGACTCAAGGATCTAGGGGAATTAATGCTATCGATACCACATCAGCAAATAAGGTAGTTGCCTAAGCAACTAGGGGAGAGAATCCCGGTTTGCTAAGGGTATCCTGCGATCAGCGACTTTTTTTTTCCTCTGCCCCTTTTCCAAAGCGGTGTCACTCCCAACTGCCCTCGAGTGACGATTGACGTGGGGAGTGTTTTGTAGGCCCTAAATATTGATTCAGATGAGACTAAACTGATTATACTTCACCCGATATTCCGCGAACTGGGGTCACACGTTTCCGGGAGTAGCCCCATCCGAGCTCGGAGGATTCCCGCATATCAAGCCTTTCAGTTTCTACTAGTACTTGATACCCCGCCGGGGCAGTTGAACCCCTAAAGCTTAGGTAGGTTAAAGCGCCTAAGTGATAGTGATAGTGAGTGAGTGATAACCGATGAGGTATGAATCCTTCCTCACACAAGGCCTTATGGAATGCCTAACTGGAGGATTCACCACACCGGTAGGCTTCCTGGTGTGTGTGTGTGCTTGTAAGGCTTACTCAAGTACTTCCCAATAGCCGAGTCTCCGGCAGATCTTCTAGTGCAGGAGATGAGTAAGGAAGCAAAAAAAACTTACACCAGGCAGGTTGCCGGGCATTATGGAGTCAATTATGTGATCTCAGGGCTGCCGCATCCCTCCCGATCTTAGTAACGTGATCTACCTATAGGAATGTATCCCTCTGCCGGATCCCCCTGGGTAGGTTGAGGAATTGTTTAGGCTAGGCTTACAAGTAAGCCTGGGTAGATCGTGAATGTGTGGACTCTGAGTGTTTATTCCCTTCTGGTGGTACTCATACACTTTCGGGTTTTAAGTGGGGTGCTGCCCAGCCTTCTTATTTTCTCGTGCTAGCAGTGCGGGGGCAGAAGATTTGTGGTGCTGCTGAGGGGTTAGGTTATGTGCTCAGGTATAAGGATGGGGGATGGAGGAAGAGGGAGTTAAGTTAGCTAAGATGGTGCATCGTTTATTGTTGACCTTCCACCACTAAAGGCAGTCTTCAAGGCTGGTGGATATCATATTATAGATAGCGGATTATATTGTACAAGCTGTCCACATCTCCACATGTCAAGAACCACGTATCATATCGAAAATAACACAACTCCCCAAAAAGCTGGGGTGTCTCGCGCCCCTGGTGTGCCCAATCCGTAACTTACCCATCAAACCTATTCCCATCACCTACCGTATTGAAGTCCCCTGATACCTACCCGCCCCGATCCCATCAGCCCTCGCAACCCTCACAGCACAGACATTTCCCCGATCCTGCAGGCACTATACAGTATCTAGGGACTAGAAAGACACTTCTCCCATTATCATAGGAATACTACCGGTAGGGGAACAGCATGCTCCACATTAGGGGGAGAGTTCGCACATTTGGCAATGTAGTAGGATAATCATATCTCGGTCAGCCGGTGAAATCGCACGACTTTCGCACATTGGTGGCACTCTAGTACGGGGCCTAGTTTTGTTCCTCTTAGTGGGCTTGTGGCATAGTCCTCTTATTGGATGGGCTGATGTGAGAAGCTTAATTTTGGGCAATGGGGGCTGCGCTTTTCGGTGTATTTGAGGGTGGTGGCATCACTCTTCGGCGGAAATAATACGGAAGTCTAAATGCGGTGCTTGGGCCGTTGGGTGGGCTGGGAACGGGCATTGAGTGGATATGTGAATAGAGGAGGTTCTATTATAAGTGATTGACCGAGCTCAAGTATACCCAAATCACCCTAGGTCACTCATGGAGGTTACGACCTCACACGATAAACCACGCGACTGTAAGACCACACCATAAACAGAACGAAGAGGGGAGGCGTTCGACTCTCCAGAGCTGCCGTAGATCAGCCCACTACTTGTGACCACTTTTCATACTCCTACTCGACAAAACTACCCCACAAGCTTAAACACACTCAGCCTGGGATGGCGTCCATCTGATACAAGTGCCCCAAAGACTCTGCAGCCCTAAAAAAGTTTCCCCGTGCCCCGCATCCCACTGTGAGACATGAAGATGGCCTGGGGTTTTACGGAGAATTGTGTTGGTAATTCGGAGACTATTGACTATATCACGAATCATAAAGGAAGAACAGCTCCTCAGAATTTTACCAGAGAATAAACGTTTCCACGATTCAAAAAGAAATTCCCGGCTTACCGCCCGACTGGGGGGAGGGATGGATGGATGATGGAGATGTGATGAGAACTTCCGCGAGTTGAAATTCAGGACTATCACACGGTATACAATCTGTTTCGTGTCATTTTGCAGGTACCGTATCAGGGCGCTCGTGTCGGGCCGAAGCGTTATAGAACTGCCACAACAATACGGTATGTGTAAACGATAACGTTGCTATCCCTTTGGGGGCATAGAATACCGGGTTTGCTTATATATTTAAAACAGATCCTCCACATGGTACAAGTAGAAGTACTCGAGTACAAGAAAGTCCACGTAAACCCCCGATAAATGTAACGTCTGCGAAACCCAACGGTAAAACGTTAGCTAGGACACGAAGGGAGCCCTGGACATAGCCTTAGTGGGCGGAGTCGTTGAGAAAATAAAATATTATGCAAACTACCGTATCATAGCCAGAGTGAGCTGTTTGTATGGTACAGGCGGGATAGAGCCCGTAAGTTTTGTATACTATACGAGTATTTTACTGTCAAGGGGTGTTCGGCAAGCATTGGGTAAGGGTAGAGAATTGGGTATAAAGGCAGCGAATTAGGTATGGTATCATAGTAAAATATACAAAAATTACGCGCTGATTGGCCGGCTTTGGGGTACTGGTCCGTGCTGACAATTACTCGAGTACAAAAGCCCGGTAATGGATGATAACGGCGTACCGGGGGGGTTCAGGAGTGGTGGGGGCCGGATCGGTATACTTGTACGATATCAATGTTGCAACCATGCATTTTGCTTGTCACACCCTCCGAATGACTAATTTATGCCGAAGTATCGGTGGTCGGGATGATACCGGCATATATCGAATCAAGGAGCGGCGAAGCCCACCCCATCAAATACCATTCTAAGATTAGGAATAATTTGTGTGGGAATCGCGTCCTGCACACGCCCCCATAATAGCAGTCCGTTTTACAAACGTCACGACATTATGAGTATTTGACTTTCCGCCGGGGATCGAAACCCTTCTCGTAAGACTGTTCCCTAAATACTGATAATGTGAAGGATATCCCCTACGGAGTTTAGGATCATGAATTTTGTGGTTTTTATTGAAAGCCCTAAACACTGATAGACGGCTTTACAAGCCACTTGGACACTATTCACTTGGACTCAATTTAATAAATTTATCCTAGCAAAACTTTTCTGGCAAATACTAGTCAAACAAATAAGTTCCACCTATCCTGCAGTACATTTAGAAAGTATCATGCGACCTGTAGAGATTGTAGTTGTAACTGGTACAGGTTCCTGGTTTGGTTTTTGAGTATCATCGTTTGATACTGAATATGTTTTATGTAATGTTTCAAGGATAGACTTTCAGACTCTTATGGTTTATGTTTGTAAAGGCTTCAAGTTGGGTTAGCCTGACAAGTGTATTTAAGACCTGCTATTCTCTGGACTTAGAGACTCGGAGGACAGACTTTGACAGACAGAGTTTCAATATACTTGGTTGCACAGTTACATTTTTAGTTCACTTCGAGAATTTGAGCAAGACTTACTATTAGAAACTACTTGGTAGTTGCGATATAGTAAGGAGTTTGTTACAACAGCTAAACTACCGTAAGTCTAAGCCTCCAGTGCTTAGTCTCATTAGATATGATACCAGTATTGTTATTCTTACCAATTACGCATCACCCCTGTGAGGCGGTTACAAACGGCTAAATTTGAATAGAAAAGTTTCCTGTCATAATCTAGGTAAAATAATCTGGTGGCTTGCTGAACAAGAATTTTCCGTTTAACACAAGCTGTCTCCTAACTCCCCCACCTGCCTAGGTGAGACACCGGTATGAAGCACTTGCGGTTTTCGAAAGTACCCCGATGCCTTTATGCCAAGACGCCCTATTTACACCTGAATTCTCCTATCGTGCCACCAAGGCATCCGGATACTTTGGGGGACTGCAGAGGCCTCTTGGCACTCTCGGAACCCCACCCCCACATTTTCTTGTCTTGGCATGGATTTCAACCTTCCACTCTAGAACTCAGACTTTCAGATGCGTCGGACGATTCCTGTAGCCTCGGCCCGAAAATAAGTTTACTGAACCTCTCTCGTTCTTTTTTGCTGGGTAGGTGCATATTGAAAGTTTGTATTTTGTATGGAACTCGAGGGCCACGTTTCCCCTGTTGCCAAATTCGTGCAGCCCCATTGAAAAGGTAAGCGGGTGCTAATCCCTGGCTTGAGGACACGAGCACTGGTGCTCAGGAAGGCCAAGTCGCAGCAAGATCTCTCCAGCCATTCTATTATATCATACTCGAGTATCATACCTTCAGTGGAACTCTTAGGTTAACCCTAGGTCGCTAGCGGCGCTCAAAAGCTCCGAAATATCCGATCAAGGGGCAAATGCCACGAGTCCGCCAAGATAGTGACAAGGATAATTTACGGCTTGGCACTCACATCACGTGACCGCTCATTTTGGGGTCCTCCCTGCGGTCAGTAGGAATCCTGATTTGGAGTCATTCGAGCGCTGTAATCCATTGTTAATTATATACATTTGGTGACTAATCTACTGGACGGACAGCACTCATGTGGTTCTACAGTATCAGATGCCTAGGGACCTTGCGTTCTATTCGGCAAGCCAATCCAACCCAGCACAATATTCCAGTCCCAATCCTTGAATACTACGGCAATATGGGGCAGGGTGGGTCTCAGGTTGTGTCATGCTTGCATTCAGATTCTTTTCGTATCTTGTCTTAGTGTTGGACTTCAAGGATTTCTAGGTGTTCATGTTAAGTCTGCACTTTCCCGTTTCATTCTTGGACCCCTCTATAGGGTGAACTAGGGCGGCCCCCACCCTTGAAATATCGACTTCAGCTGGATTCTTGTCTAGCTGCCCTCAAGTCCCATTTGCCAAAAATTTCTCTCCATCTAAGCCCCGCCTTGTTAGTCCCTCTTCGGTGATGTGGGGGGAGAGCTTACCCCGGCAGCCTTTGCGAAGATCGCTACTAGCTCACTAATTCTCTTAACTCCGACGTCCTGCGAAAGGTCTTCTAATAACTCACGACCCCTGATCACTGCCTCGCCATAGCTTTTTCCAGAAAAGCTCTCTACCCACTCCCAGTATATATTGTCATCTTTCTTGCCTTCCTTTACTAACCTGAGGGCAACCTCCTGGTATCCGAGCAGACAGGGCGCCATTGCAACTTGGAGTGCAAAGAGGTCCTGACTCATTCCAATATCCAGCACAAACCGGGTGTACGCTGTGCATGCCAGCGATTCCTCAGTCTCTTCGACCTGGGATTGGGTTAAGCCAAAGCGGGAGCAGTAGTCGAGGTGGAGGCTAGTCTCGGCCACCACGTATTGTACAATAGATGCGGCCTTCGAAATAGTTGGGATCGACGCCGATTTATAGCCTGCCAGAGAGTTTGCCCGAGCAAATTGGATCTGCCCAAGGTCAACAGACTGAGAGCTCTGGGAGAGGTGGAGAGGTAACCAGAAAGAGGTAGTCTTGGATAAGATAATGCTGAAAGGACTTTTTTCCAAGAGTGCCAGCTCCCAATTGGGTTGTAAACGGGTGGTGAGTATATTCGTACCAAATTGGCTTCACTGAGGGATGGTTCAGAAGGTAGTCGACGAAACGTCCACTATGGGCCATTAGTATTGGATTGAAATGTGAGGGGGAACGGACGGGGCGAAAGGCATGATATAATTGCTGTGAAAATGATTGATAGGCCCATGCCCTTTTCCAAGTATAAACGCCGAGGATATCCCGGCAGAGACGTAGTTGCAACCTGCTCGGGCTGCTTCAAGTACCTCCATTCCACGAGCGAGATTTGATGCAATTGCCGCTACAGTTTCACTTAGTAATTGATGTACAAAAATGTGGAGGGGATATACAAGCTAAGGAACACCCGGTACCGTGGGTGTTCTTGGTGGTCACATACGGGCTCTCAATCAATGCAAAATCGTTCCCATCCCAAAATACGTCAATCACGATCTCTTTTTCTTCTTTTCCTGCTGGCACATAACCTCCTTCCGTCTTACGGAACGGCAAATGACCGCCCTTAAGTAAGATGTTTTTGGGCCCCATCCCGCCGAGAACCTTTGCAGCGGAAATGAGTCCATCGAGTGAGTTCAGCGATTGGTGGCCAGGTAGAAATTGTATAGCTTCCGGAATGTTGGGTGTAAGAATTAGAGCTAATGGGAATAGCTTTTCCCGTATCGCATTCACAGCACACTCAGGTAAAAGCTGAGATCCGGTCGTAGATATGATTACTGGGTCAATGACTGTTTTCGTGATGCCATACTTCTGTAGAATCTCCGCTACCACCAAAACGTTCTCCTCGCTGCCTAGCATACCTGCGTCGGGGGTGTGAATGTTAAATCCAGTTAATTTTAGGGAAATATGGGTGGTAACCAGTTTTAACTACGTCTGTTCCAACATCAGAAAGCACGGCCTCTAAGCAACTACGAAGAAACGGTCCTGGGATATGATGAATACTCTCAACCCCAAGAGTATTTTGCGCAGTGAGAGCAGTGATGGCTGTCATGCCATAGCAACCATTGGTTGTGATTACTTTGAGATCTGCCTCAATCCCGGCCCCACCGGAGGAATCGGAGCCGGCAATTGTTAGAACTCTGGGGATGGCTATCTCAGCGTTGGGCATTTCGAAAGAGCGCCTAACCTGTAACACTTGAGTCAATAAGTCTCGGATGCCACTTGAGGGGAGGACCAAAGGAGTTCTTATAAAATTTATGAAATGGTGGGGCGGAGGGGCAGCATACCGGGAAAATTTGGTGGACGATGGGGGAAATTGATGGGGGCCGGTTTGGACGGAATGATGCAGCTGATGGTATTACAAGTACCGGTATATCACACTTGTCGGGGTTGGGAAAGACAGGGAGCGGGTGTTGAGGCGTTCCGAATGGCTCCTTTTCATCTGTTTAGTAGGAGATTCTGACTCAATGGATTTCGTTCGAAGAGCGCCGCAGTCTCTACGCCTCCAGCGGGCAAGTGAGGAAAGGGGCTTGAGTACCGGTATTTGTGCTCATATCATACTCGAATACAATAATATCTACCGGGATCTTGTTGAGTGTTTCCCTCCCTTGTGTGACCGGCAACCCAATTTTCCTTCCCACATCGTGACATCACTACCCCTCCTTGCGAGTGTAACCGAAG
>Ga0307507_10004774_pt1 | contig 23385 bp, 4 predicted proteins | sample 7_EM_MG_FD_207223 | JGI IMG/M metagenome (GOLD analysis project Ga0307507, IMG submission 207223) | Populus trichocarpa ectomycorrhiza microbial communities from riparian zone in the Pacific Northwest, United States - 7_EM | ecosystem: Host-associated > Plants > Roots > Unclassified | place...
AGAGCCTCTATGCGCAGAGCTTCGTGCAGAGCCTCTGTACGCAGAGCTTTGTGTAGAGCTTCGTGTAGAGCTTCGTGTAGAGCTTTGTGTAGAGCCTTGTGCAGAGCCTTGTGCAGAGCCTCCAAGTAATAAAACTATATAAGATTGTATAAGATTATATTAGATAATATATAATAGTTAAATATATAGCATATAACTTTACCTTAATTGCATATTAAGAAATATATAGTTACCTTTTAAAGTTGCTAAGTAGGTTAATTGCGTGTTAAGAAATATAGTTAGCTTTTAAAGTTGTTAAGTTAGTTAATTGCATATTAAGTTAGTCAAATTGCGTGTTAAGTTGGTTAATTACATGTTAAGTTAGTCGAATTGCGTGTTAAGTTGGTTAATTGCGTGTTAAGTTGGTTGAATTGCGTATTAAGTTAGTTAATTGCATGTCAAGTTAGTTGAATTATGTGTTAAGTTAGTTAATTGCGTGTTAAGTTAGTTAATTGCGTGTCGAGTTAGTTAAATTGCATATTAATTACGCGAAACGCGAAAATTAAAGTCTACTTAAATCTTATCCTGCGAATATTTTCCCGATGTTCTCTTCTAATAAAAAGGGAAATAACTCTAAATACCTTAGTAGGTGCTCCTCTTAGGTCTCCCTTAGGTAACTTATTCTTTAGTAATCCTTCTTTATTAATACTACCTAACCCTTTCTCTTCTAATACTCCTATACCTTTTTTATAGCGTTCTTTAAGTTATTTAGTAGTTCTTAGGTAGTTTTATTATAGCCTATCCATTTAACTTTATACCATATTTTATTATTAATGTCCTTATAACTAATAATCTTTAAAACTTCCTATTTGTCTTCCTTTTGTCCTCTATATATATCTGCCTTATAGACTAGTGGCTTAATATTCTTATATACTAGCTCTAGTATTTATTACGGACGCGTTAAGTATAGTGTTATAACTACTTAGAGAAGAGTTAGAGGAAGCTAGTTGGTTAATAAGGATATAGTCTAGGATAGAACTAGTAGAACTATATAATAAAGAGTGGTAACTAAGGTTATATAATGTAATCTATATTATCTGTATAATCTATAAGATCTATAATAGAGCAAATAGAGTAGATAGAGTGGATAGAGTAAGGACTTTCTTAGGAGTATGGTTATATATTTAAGGACCCATAGTCCCTACCTAGATAGTTCCTTTCTTTATAGTAAATCTTAGAATATAATTAGAGTTAATCTATTAGACAACCACTCTACTAGTTATTATTTATACTTATTATATTGTTAACTTCCTATTTACCTATATACCTAGCCCATTAATAAGTCCACCGTAGTATTTCCTATAAGGCTTTATTATACATTTACTACCTAGTTACGGTATTAATAAAGTTAAATAATATGCTACTAAAAGCACCAGTTATAACACTATCTATAGTAGCTATAACCTTAGGGTTAGAAGGAGACACTAGTATAAGGGATATATATTTACAGCTTATTATAGTAGGTTAGTTACAGAAAATAGTTAATTAATTAATAGATAATAATTAACTACTTAAAGAAAAAATTAACGGAATTAGAGTAACTAAGGTTAAGTTACCCTTAATTAAACAATTCTTAGGGGAGAAGTTAAAGCTTAAGGGGTTCCTTATATAAATACACTTTAAGGTTATATAAGAGGGAGTAAAGCTAGCAACGCTAGTAGACTAAGTGGCGTATATAGGGTTGTTCTTAACCAGAAGAGCACTTAAGTAGTTTAAACCTTACCTTACCAAAATCTAGATAAATGGAATAATAACTAGCAACTAAGAAGTATAGTTTATATTTACTAATTAGAACGGGTTTGCAGAAAGACTAATATAGATATTTAGAGACCTAGAAATAATAACTATAATAAAGAGAAAGCTTTAGAACCTAGTACAATGTTTTTTAGCGATTAAGTATATAATATAGTTTTAGACACTCGCAATATAGGTTAAGTAGAATAATAAGGCGCTTATAGCATAGTATAAACAGGGACTTAAGGCTAAAGTCTAGAACGCAATTATCCTAATATAAGATGCGGATGTAACGGAACCTTATAGCAGGAACTACGGTGGGTCCTGTTATTGGGCTAGGTATATAGGTAAGAACAATTCAACAACATAATAATAACTGGTGGAGTGGTTACCCAACAGATTAACTCCAATTATATTCTAAGATTTACTACGAAGAGAGAACTATTTGGGTAGGGACTATAGTCCTTTAAATACATAACTATACGCCTAAGAAATCCCTTCGCTCTATAAAGTACGTGTGCTCTGTCTACTCTGTTATAGATTATATAGATCACACCACATAACCTTGGCTACTATTCCTTATTATATAGTTCCACTAGATCCATTCTAGACCGTGCCTATACTAACTAACTAGCTTCCTCTAACTCTTCTCTAAGTAGTTGTAACATTGTACTTAAGCTGTCCGTAATACTATCTCCATTCTTTTTATCTTTGTCCTTAAAGATTCCTAACATCTCTAAGTCGTCTACTAGAGGTGTAATGTCCGTTTGATTAGTCTAGTTAACATCCTTACTTATTATGCCTAAAGCATCTTCTTCTTCTTCTACAGCTCGCCGGTTTTACACTATTGCTGCAATCTTGTCTCTAGGTAAGATAATGCCGTCTCCATATTCTTGTTGTATGTAAGAGGGGCTAGTCTGTATCGCGTTAGTAAGCCCTTTATCTTAACAACCTTTCTCTTATTTAGAGTGCACTAAAGCAAATATTTAATCGTCCTATAACATTCGCTCTATCTCTAACGCTAAGTATACGCGTCCTATAACTCTTAACAGTCTTCTGGTTCCTTAAGTAACCTATTATAGGGTCTTATGTTTAATCTACCACTAAGAAGCTTAACGGTAAACTAGCCTTTATACTACTCGAGGTTTAACATGTCTTAGAAGAGTCTATATGTGTTCTTAAAGCTTAACGTCTAGCTTATGCTTGTCTTTAACGTCTTAAATATATACGCAAGAAGGTTTGTTTTAAGGAGTAGAAACTTATTTAATAGGGTCTGTCTAAGCTAGGTAATAAAAAAACTGGCTCTCCTCCTATAAGGGAAACAACTCCAAGTAGCTTAGTAATTGCTCCTCTTAGGTCCCCCTTAGGTAACTTATTTTTTGGTAATCCTTCTTTATTACTACTGCCTAACCTGCTTTCTTCTAATACTCCTATACCTTTCCTATAGCGTTCCCTAGGTTGCTTAGTAGTTCCTAGGTAGTCTTACTATAGCCTATCTACTTTACTTTATACTACGTTTTGTTATCTACGTCCTTATAACTAATAATCTTTAAAACTTACCATTTGTCTTCTTCTTGCCCTTTATACATATCTGCCTTATAGACTAGTGGCTTAACATTCCCGTATGCTGGTTCTAGCATTGCAACGTATTATACAGGGTAGATCTTTATTTTAGCTGGTAGGTTTAACTTATATATAACTAATAAAATCCTCTATACAATTTTAAAAGGTCCTAGTCTAACATAGTCCAACTTCTTACTTAGTTGTTAACTCTTAAAATTTTTATATAGTAGCCACACTTTATCTCCCTCCTTAAGATCTGGTCCCTTAGATCTCTTAGTATCGTAGTACCTTTTTATCCTTTACTATACTAGCTTGGCTGTTTCTATAAGGTTTATATAAAAATTTATTAACGTCTCCATTCTTTACTTAGCTATGCTACTCGTCTTTTTTGCTTAATATGGCAATAATAATATTCTTAGCTCATACCCGTAATTCGCCTTAAATGGTAATATCCCCGTTCCTTCTTATGGTGTTGCATTATATATAAACTATATAACTGGTAACAACAATACCCAATTATTCTGTGCGTAATTAATATAATGCCTTAGATACTATTCTAGTGTCTAGTTTAGTCTTTCCGTTTATCCATCCATCTGCAGATAATACGCTATAGAGGTTACTACGCAAACTCCCTATTCTGCTAGAAATACTTCCTAAAATACTGCTATAAACCTTAGATCTCTGTTCAATATAATCTTATTTAGTGCTCTATGTCTTCTAAACACTTCCTTTATATAGATTCTAGTGATATCCTCTACTAATATCTCTTTTGTACATGCTATAAAGTATCCCCACTTTATTAGCTTATCTACTATTACTAAAATCGCGTTATAATCTTGCCCCGTAATAGGATCTTTTAACTTTAATAACTTAATAACAAAGTCTTATAATATAACCTTCTATGGTCTTTCTAGTACTTTAATAGGTTATAGCCCTCTATACGGCCTATACCTTGTTGGTTTGTTCCTTTAGCAATCTAAATATTCTCTTATAACTTATCTTACTAGTCCCTAGATTCCTTAAATAATGTACTCCTCTTAAAGTCTTAACACTAGTTCTATAGACCCATTATATCCTTATATTATTCCCTTATAGAATTCCTTAACAAATTCTTCTGCAATAGACTTAGGTATATATGTTACTTCTCTATTTTTATATTACTCTACGTCTAGATCCTCTGCCTATACTTCTTAGATCTTCTATATCCAATCACTCTCTAGTAATTTATAGATCTAACTTTCCTTAGTTGCTGCAATTCTTGGATAATTATACCTAATCAATCCATCTTAATCCTTTTGTAACAAAGCTCCTAACGGCTTTTCGTTATTTTATAGTTTAGCTTTTCTACTTAGAGCGTCTGCTCGTGCATTATCTGTACCCTTAGTATACTAAATTTTGAAATGGTATTCTATAAGCATTTCCGCCTATCTAACCTGTCTTTGGTTAAGTTCCTTTGTTATTAGGAATCCTATAAGGTTCTTATAGTCCGTTTTAACTATAAACGGTTTTTCTATGCCTTGTAAGAATGCTCTCTATTCTTTAAATACTATAACTATATCTAACAACTCCTTGTTATAGATGTTATAGTTTAGTTCTAGTGGTATTGTCGGTAACACCTAAGTGCACTTGATTGGCCTATTAACTGATGGATTTGTTCTTGTCTAATAGGTGTAGAAAGCAGAGGATCGTAAGGATCGCGGTGCCTAAGTAGGGGGCTGATGAGTCATCATAAGGATGACTAATCAGAGACACGAACGACGACACGTAACCACGTAACTTCTGTCTATATATTCCGACAGGTATCATCTTCCAACTATAGTATACTACTGGATGCCATATGTTCTGGTACTTCTATAGCAAATATACTCCTAGTGCAAAGTCTAATACATCTGTCTTAATAACTGTGTTTAACTTTAGTTAATAGACCTTAAGGACTAGTTCTTGGGTAAATAACTCTTTAAGTTCTTAGAACAGCTTCCTTTACTTACTACCCTAAACCTATAGTTCCTCTTTCTTTATTAACCTTATAAATAGCTTAATGCTTTTTAACTACTGTGCTATAAACCTCCTATAGTAGTTATAAAACCCTAGAAACAACCTTAACTGCGTAATATTCTCTAGTTCTTGCCAACTTACTATAGCTTTAACTTTTCTTAGGTTTATGCTAATTTTTCCTAGTTTAATAATAAATTCTATAAAATCAGTTTTCTTTGTAAAGAACTTGTATTTCTTAATTACTACTAGCATCTTTTCTTCCTATAGTCTCTTTAAGACCCATTTAATATGTTCCTTATATTCTTCCTCACTTTTTAAGTAGATGATAATATTGTTAAGATATACTATAACAAATTCATCTAGGTATTCTTCTAATATACTATTAATTTGCTTTTAGAATGTTACTAGTATATTTATAAGCCTAAACTATATAACTAACGGCTTATATAGTTCTTTCTTTAACCTAAAAGCTGCCTTTTACTTATCGCCTTCCTTAATTCTAATCTGATAGTACGCCCATCTTAGATCTATCTTTGTGAAGATTTGCGCATTGCCTATTCTATCTTAGATTTTGCTAATTAAGGGTAAAGAATACCTATCCTTCCTAGTAATACTGTTTAACTGTTTATAGTCTATATACATCCTAAGTTTTCTGTTTTTCTTTAGGACGAATAATACTAGATATCCTACTAATAACTGCGATAGTCTAATATATCCCTTTCGTAAGTTCTCCTAGACAAACTCCTTAAGTGCCACTAACTTGGTTTTAGTAAGCTTATAGATTAGAAAGAACTTTAGACTTATTCCCTTTTCTAACTCTATCTTATAATCCTATACTATATACTCTAACAGCCTTTCGCTTTCTGGCGACTATAACCTTTTGCCATACTTATGGTATCTTTTTAGTACATAACTTAAGCCTCGCTTAGTCTCTTTGTATATTACTCCGACCTAGTACTATACTAACTTGGTTTATTATTATATCTTGCGTTATTAAATATCTCTAATATTAACCTGACCTATAACCCAATTAATCTTTGGATTATATTTCTGTAACTAAGGCATTCCTAGTATTGCCTTATCTTGTCCTAATGGTAGGATATTAAAAGACATTCTAACTTATCTCCCTTTAATAGTTAATTAAATAGGTCCTATTTTAAGATTAATAATACCTCCTCTATAGGCTATCTAATCTCCTGAAATTGTTGTAAGTGGATATAGGTATTCCTTTTATCTGTATGGTAACCCTATTCTTTCTACTACCTTTAGTAATATATGGTTTCTTATTACTCTATTGTCTACTAATACTTTAAATTGCTAATCTTGCCACTTAACTTATAAGTTTAGATATTATTCTTAAATTCCTTTAAGGGTCTAAGGCTCTAATACTGGTTCCCTCTGGTCTTATACGCCTCCCCTTTTCCTAACTATTGGCTACTAAATCCAGCTTATTATAAGGGATATTATTGCAGATACCTTGGGTTGCCTTTAGGACAACCTCCGGACGCCCCTTGGATGGTCGCCGGTCACGTGCCGGAGGCACGTGCCTGTAGTATATAGTCTCCACGATCCTAGAGGCCTTACCTTTTTAAGAATTTGTCTCTCTCACCAATCTATCCTGTTCTATAATCGTGTCCTTATAGCCCCCTGTCTATAAAGTCCCCTTACATTTAAATCCTTCCTACTCTATCTGGAAAGGTAGCTGGCTTTAAGGACCAGATTGTTTATTTATATCTTTTATTTATATCTACTATTCTCTTTTAAAATCTCGTGATGACCTAAATGGAAACTCTATAAATACCTTATGGACAGCCGTCGCGCTAAGGCAGGAAGGTCCCTCTAATAGCAAAAGATTGCGATAATATAAACCTCTAGGTAAGACGGCTGAATAAGCCCTAATACCTAGATGCACTAAGAGCTTAAAGACTCTTATATACCTACGGTTATTAGCAATGCTAAGGAAAATGCAGATATCCTTTATAACGGTCACAACACTACTAGAAAGCAGCCAGAATCCCTCTAGCCCTACTTAGGCTAATTAGAAGATTAAGCGCTAAATGTAACCTTAAAATCTTCCCCTAAACTAGAAATGCTAGAGGAATATACTAACGCGCCTGATTAGGGACCCAACTGGAACCCTCTTGGAAGACCACCGGCCCATAATTAGTATAGTGGTGGTGTATAGACTGCTTATAAGCTAAGCAGGCCTACCCCTTTAGGCAATCTAACCTAACTACTAACTTAAGACTTAAGCCTTGCAGGGAAACCTGTATTAGCTATTAGTACTAATACTACCTTTATAGCCGGAGCTTCCCTAGGCCTAAGGTCGGAAAGTTAAGAGCCTTATACTAATTTTCTTTAAGGAGGATATTGGGAAGCTGCTGTAAGGCTTTTGGAAGCTATATAGGAAGGAGCTACTAATAAATATATTAAAAACCTCTAGGGGTAGGTCTAGATCTAGCAGAGCTTAATTTAAGCTAAATAAAATCTTTTACAACCTAGCTAAGGCTAAGGGCCTCCTGGGGGATACCTAGTACCTACCTAAGGAGGTGTAGAAGACTTAAAGAGGTATCTATGTAGTAAATAGAAAAAGGATATAGACTAACTAGCTAAGGCCTTTAGTAGTTTAGAACTCCGCTAGAGACCCATCACCCAATAGTTGGATGATTGGGTTTATAAAATAGATAACTTCTTTAAGATGCTAATAATATAAGATAATACTAAAGAGCGTACCTATTAGATTATTAGCAAGATTAAAGATTAATCCCTAAACTAGATTGTACTAAATTAGCTTAATAAAGAGCAAATTATTATATGGCCGCAGCTGCAAACCTTCCTAAAGAAGTAGACTTAAGATCTGCATATCGTATAATATGATTACGCAGAACTATTCTGGAATGGGATATAGCTTAACTGCTATGATTTCCACCAGTTTATAAACTTTATAGAAACTTATGCTTAACTAATAGATCTAGAGCCCTTTAAAAACAAGGACAGTAGTATCTATAAGAAGGAGAAAATTGGATTTATCTAGGCTAGAATTAAGCTAGCAATTTGTAATAAAATAAAGCGCGTAGGAGCCCTATCGCGGATCACTATATATGTGGATTTCAAACAAGCTGTTTTAAATGTTAAGGATATAATAAGGAACCAGACCTCTTCCAGCAAGAAGCCGGGGGGTAACTAGAAATGCGGGCACTTTGGTAGCAATGTAGGGTAGACCTAAACTTTAAAGAAGCTGTTCTTAAAGAGAAATCTAGAAGGGTTAAAGTTAGGGACCTTAAGTAATAGGAAAGACTCCTAGGGCTAACCTAATACCCGTCCAGCACCCTTATGGGAACACTCTAAAAGGTTAAGAGAAAACTTCTCTGGAGGTAAACCTAATTAGAAAAATAAGCAGGGCGATAACTATACTAATAATTTAAAAAAAGAAAAGCCCTAGTTGTGGACCTCTCCCAGCTGCAACTAGGGTAAGATATGGAAGGAGAGACTCTCCGTATTGCTATTAAGCTGGAAATAGTACTCCTTATAGGCGAGGTATGTCAGTTCTAAGCACTATATAATAGCGGCGCTGAAATTAATCTTATATAATATAATTTGGTAAAAGAGTATAAGCTTATCCTGTTACTAAAGTGGCAGAAACCTATTATAGGGTTCTTGGATAAGTATTGGATTAAACTATATAGTGCCTATAAGCTTACAGTGTTAGTAGCTGATATATATAACCGCACTAAGGTAGTTGGCCTGTAACCCTTTTAGGCGGCTAACTTTATAGGCTATAACCTTATTCTTAGATATTCTTAGCTTGCGGAAGTAGATTTTAAGATACGCTTTAAAACAAAAGCCTTTAAATGGTAGAATAATAAAGAATTAGAAGGGTGTATTTTACTAATAAGCTTAAAAGATATCCTAGAAGATGTAGCTCTAGGAGAAATAGTATACGCTTTATACCTAAAGGAGTATTGGATCTAACCCCTATTCTATAGCAAGATGGGTATAGAGCCTAGTATAGGCGATAACCCTTCCGTAATAGATACCCTATAGGGAACTACTAGATAGGTCGCGGAGACACTGTAGGGAGGTGGCAATCTTAAAGATCCTATAAGATACTTTTACCGCTATGGGTTACTCTGGCTCAAGCAATACGTAGAGAGTATACTATAACACCTTAAATGCTATATTAAAGAGTTCCCTACCCTCCACTAGCTACCACATAAAACTGTCTAACGTATAGTGGCAACTATATATAAACAGCCACTATAGCGCGCGACGCTGCCTGTGAGCGTCCTAAGGGACCTTTAGGACCTACCCGACGATGATATGGAGGATGAACGTAACCCCAATTTATCGAATATCCTAGTAGGCCTAAGGGACTTACTAAGGGTATTTTCGGGCAGGCGAGCAAAAGTCCTTTAGCGGAACTTGGAATATGATTATGTAATTAATCTAGAAGAAGGTAAATAACTACTAAACCTTTCTATCTATAACCTCTCTTGTAAAGAGCTTGAGATCCTATAGAAGTACCTTAACGGCTTACTGGAAAAGGGATGGATATGGCCTAGTAAGTCGCTGGTAGGCGCGCTAATCCTCTTTATCTTGAAACTAGATGGGACTATAAGGCTATATATAGACTATTACGGTCTTAATAAGATTATAATTAAGAACCGTTACCTACTACTACTAGTTAGTGAAATGCTGGATTAACTATTTAGGGCGAAGATCTTTATAAAGCTAGACCTATGAGATACCTATTATAGGCTCTATGTTAAAGAAGGGGATAAGTGGAAGACCGCTTTTAAAACCCAATATGGCCACTTTAAGTATATAGTAATGCCTTTTAGGCTAGCCAATGCGCCTATAATATTTTAATTGTATATTTATAGAGCTTTAGGGGGACTAGTTAACTGTATATATATTATCTACTTAGAAGATAAAAATTAGTATGAGTAACATATCCGTAAAGTGCTAGAATGCTTAGATAATTAGGGCCTCTATGCTAAGGCGTTAAAGTATGTCTTTAACACTAAGTAGGTTAAGTTCCTGGGTTATATTGTAACGCCTATAGGTGTAGTTATGGACCTAGTATAAGTGTAGACAATCTAAGAGTGGCTGGAGCTAGAGAGCTATTGGGATGTTTAAGTGTTCCTAGGCTTTGCTAATTTCTATAGGTGCTTTATCTATAACTACTTAAACATCACCTGATACCTATCTAACTATATTGCTGAAGCTTCCTAAGACCTAGCCTAAAGAGTAAAAAGCTTAAAGGTGGGAAGAAAGAAAACCAAAAAGGGACTAACTAAATAGTATAAACTATAGATATGGCCCGGAAAGGTCTAGGATGCCCTTTGGGAACTATATATAAAGTTTATAGAAGCTCTACTATTACGGCATTTTAACCTAGATTAGCCACTAATAATAGTCACTAATATATTAAATTTTGCCCTTGTTGGTATCCTACTGCAACCTAATAGGCATCCGGACGCTACCCAGCTCCACTGGAGACCGGTAGCATTCTATAGTAGAAAATTCTAGGGACCTAAAGTTAGGTCTTATACCCATAACAAGAAACTGCTTGCTATAGTTAACTGCTTTAAATAGTAGCAACACTACCTTGAGTACATAAGCTATACCACTCGTGTACTCTTAGATTATTATAATCTACGCTACTTTATAACTATAAAGGAGCTTATACCTTAATAAGCCAGATGGGCAGAGGAGCTTATATAATTTAACTTTAAAATTAAATATAAGCTAGGGGAAAATAACTCTGCTAATAGACTATTACAACGGCCAGACTATGCTAAAGGCTTTAAAATAGGAGAAGGAAAATAGATAATAGATATCTTACTCCCTATATTATAGAACAAGCTCTAGGTGTAGGATGCTTAAGTACTTATAGCTCTATGTACTAAGTCTTAGGTGGTGCAAACCCTATTAGTCTCTACTAACGTTCTGGCTGGTACCCGGTCTATTGCTGATAAGGGTCTAAAAATACCTGGATAGGATATCTCTAATACAAGTTTAGAACCTAGTAATATACTACCCTTAATTACTGAGCTATTTCCTTAAACTAAAAGTAAAGTTATAGAGCAATTGGAACCCAGAGCCCTGCAATAACTAAAGGACTTTAACTTTATAGCGGCCTTCCTAACGCACGCGCATTAAGAAGTTGTAAGATCTATAGTACTATCTAGTCTTATACTTAGATCAGTATAAGGCAAAATAGCTTTTACCTAGAAACTATCTGAAAGGTTAATAAATCTTATCTATAAGGTGTAATAGAGGGACGCCTTCTATGCTATCTTTAATGCGGAAGTAGACTGGAAATGTAACGGAAAGGAAGCTAAAAGGCGCTAAAATTGGGAACTAGACCTAATGGGCCTACTGCGTAGAAATGGTAAAGTTTGGGTACTATAAGAAGTAAATCTATAATAGAAGATTCTTATAAGGAATTATAATAATTCTTTAGGCGGCCACTATGGTTAAGTTAAAACAGTAGAATTACTTTAACATAAATACTACTGGCTAAAGCTTAAGCAGGAAGCAAAGGAGTATATTAGCTACTATAAGAAGTGTTAAGTATATAAAATCCGAAGGTATAAGCTATGGGGTTTACTTAAATCAGTTCCCCCTGCTAGTAAGCTATGGTGATATTACGTTATAGACTTTATTACGGATCTCCCGCCCTTAAAAGATGGGTAAGGATAAATATATGATTCGGTTCTAGTACTTATTAATAGGTTTTTAAAGTACGTCTAATACCTTCCTGTTAATAAGACGATTAATATATAAGCGCTTATAAACCTAATTAAGGAGAAATGCTTTTTTAAAGTAGATTAACTATACTCTATTATTACTAATAGGGGTAGCGTCTTTATAAGCTAGTACTAGTCAGATCTATGCTTTTATTTAAAGATAGACTACTGTTATAGTATGGCTTTCTATTCGCAGATAAATGGGCAAACGGAACGCTAGAACTAGGAACTGGAGTTGTATCTATAAATGTATTTAAACTACCAGCAAGATAATTAGTACGAGCTACTTCCGTACATAGAGTACGCTTATAACTTAAAATAATATGTATTGTATTAGTTTATACTAATCCAGATTGCCTATAGTAGAGACTTTAGTACAACCGCAAACACTAGGATAAGTATTTTAGCGTAGGCGATAAGGTTCTATTATATTTAATAAATATTAAGACCTGTTAACTATTAAAGAAGCTTAATATAAGATACCTAGGTCCCTTCTAAATTAAGAAATAAATTGGCAAGCTAGCCTACTATCTCCAGCTACCCCCATCCATGGCCTATGTGTATTTAGTATTTTACGTAAATCTACTGGAGCCATAGCATAGATTATTACCAGAAAAGAACTTCTGTCTAGGCCCAATTAAATACCCTAAAGTGGTGGGCGAGCGGTATAAGGTTAAAGCTATATTATGCTATAAGTTTGTTAAGAATAAGCTTTAATATAAGGTTAAATAGCTAGGCTGGCCTGCTAAGGACTCTATATAGGAACTAGAGGATTACCTTAATTATTATAAAGATATTCTAAAAGAATATTGGGACTAAGGTCTATAATCTATAAATTATAGAAAGCGCTCTAATACTACGGTGTTATTATAACCTATAAAGAAAGCTTATAGTAGGCTAAGAGAGGCCCTAAAGAGTAAATAGGTTAAATCGGATATGGAACGGACAAGCTTTAGAAACTATAAGGATTAATTAGGGCTATGGCCTAAGGCAGGATAGGTTCTTAGCCTTTTTATATATATAGTATAGAATTGATAGGGTATTTTGCTAGAATTGCATTCCTATTTATTAGTCTATATTAGGAATAGTGTTCCTATGCCTTTTTAAATACTTTACGAGGCCTTCCCGATTGCTACTATATATAAGAATTAATCCCAAATGCCTAAATTAAAAGCTACTATGCCTTATCCCTAGGTGTAGAATTAGTATCTATTGGCCTTCTAAGTAATGGCTAATAGGAATAAGATCTAGATCTAGATCCCTTGGTAGGAGTATAAGTAGGTATAAAAACAGGGGCAGGCTGATAAGGTATAGATAGAGTAGAGATTCTTAAACGCTTAATACTAATATTAGGCCTAAACCAGTACTAACGAAGTTCTTAAGGCGTAAGCTTGTAGTTAATAAAGACACGCTTAAGCCTAGAATAAATAGAGATGTTGGCTGGCTAGTAAAGACCAGAACTACTAAGACCTTGCTATAGTAATCGTTAGTTACCTATTTGCTAGGTACCTAAAGGGTAACCTACCTAATACCGTATTATATTGTGCTCTTTTAAAACTTAACGCGTATACATAAACTTCTTTTTATAGTAAATGGCGACCTTCTTTTTATCACCCCTATTTCTTACCCTATCCTTAGTATACTAACCTTGCTCCCTTATCAGGCGTTACTGGCTGGCTTACTAGGAATTATAGGCGGTGTAGATAGCTATAGTATAGTCTTGAATTTAACCTAGATGTTTAGCGTTAGTGCTAGAATGAGAGAGAGCCCGGGCGATATAGTAGTTAAGGATATTAAAGGATTGTCGCTACTTAGGCCTAGGCTATATTAAAGCCTAAAGTTAGCAATAGAAACCTATTAAGGATAGGAAAGCTTACCTTAATATAACTGCCGCTTTTGGTACGCATGTATTAATTATAAGGACTAAAGGTATTGGACCTTATATAGTAGGTCTTATTATAAGCATCTAGAATCTTCTTATTAAACTTTTGGTCTTTTGAGGACGTGTATATAAAGTCATTTAGGCAGGACCAGCACTAGTTATAGGTTAGCGGATGTTAGGGTTCTATATGCAGCGGTAGGACTAGAATATGCTATGGAATTAGATTAGAAGAGTAGTTAGTAGAAGAATAAAGAGGTATATTGAATTGATAATAGAAAAAAAGAAAATCTTGATGATATATTGAAGATACGTCCAAATTTGGACAAAGGGCGATGATGGGAAGTGAGGTGTTAAAGAAAAGGAGCAGCTTAATAAGCAAGGTATCTCTATACTTTACCTCCTAATACCCTTTTAGTAAATAGCCGTAACCTTGCCAATATAACTCCGTTATAATAGCGCAATTTAGAAGGAAGGAAACATGTATATAAGCCATTTGGTTATTACTTCCTTATAAAAACTAATTACGTGGCTAGGGAAGGCAATTAAGACGTTAATTATAGACGTATATAGGTAAAATTATATCTAAACAATACTATAGTATTAAAGAATAATGTTATAGACGTTCTTGATAAATTATATAATAGCTAGAGGCGCTATTGCGAAGTATCCCTTCTATTTGCTAGGTAGTAGAGCTACGCTAAATATATAGCATAGAACTAATAAAAAAGGATTATAGATTAATATTTTAAAGGTTAAAGACAACGGCAAGCCAAGGCTCTATATGTTAAATCCTATACTAAAAGGTTCTATGGAACTATATTAGGAACACTAAATTGCCTATAATACTTATAATTAATTGCAGACCGGTATAAAGGCTTAAAAGTAGAGTTGCATAAAAATCCTTAGGTTAGCCTAGGTAGTCGGTAGTTATTGGTATATTTCCGGTAGGCTTCTAAGGGGTCCCCTAGCAATCCTTACGTCTTTTCTTTAGTTATGTTTTTTCCTTATTAAGGTTTTTAGGAGTCTAAAGCAGGGGTTAAATAGATAGATAATATACAGTGGCTTATTAATATCTCTCTAAACCCCTTTTGGGACGAGCCCTTATAATCTCCCTACTGTAAGGTAATGGCGATCAGGGGCCGACCGCAAGAAGGGGGGGGGGTAATGTAAGGGATATTATTGCGGACAACCTCCGGGCGCCCCTTAAATAGTCGCCGGTTATGTACCAGAGGCACGTGCCCGTAGTATATAGTCTTTATAATCCCAGAGGCCTTACCTCCTTAAGGATTTGTCTCTTTTACTAATCTATCCTATTCTACAATCGTGTCCTTATAGCCCCCTGTCTATAAAGTCCCCTTATACTTATACTTAGTCTAACTTAGGCTAATACTTAGTTTGTTTCTTTTCCTCTACGTGCTATAGATAAATATTCTCTAGGCACTCCCACCACTATTATCTATCTAGATATTCTTCCATAAGGAATCTTTTTAGTTAAAGTGTTAAGTCCCCTTAACCTTGTACTTCTATTAGGTGCTATCTATATATATACTTAGTGTCCCTAAACCGCTTTTCTTCTAGTGCCTAATATATCCTTATTAGGTATTTCCGGTTCTTATCTTTTAGTACTCTATATATATTACACGTGTTATCTACACAAGCTATCCATAATAGGGTATAATGCGCTAAGTAACTTAGGTCTACTCTTGGCTTATCTTTGCTCTTAAGTTTAAACCTCTATCTAGCTAATCTAACTGTTGGTCTTTCTTCTGCGGGTACTAAGACTTGTCTTTTACTTCTCTAGTCCCTAGATCCTTCCTCTAGGTTCCTTAACGTTATAATTAACGCTCCTTTAATATGACTTATACGTTTTTCCGTAATAGGTTAGTCTTGGATAACTTTTTTATCCAGCTATATATAGAAATCTACCTATTCGTCGTTGCTTCTTTACCTATACCACTTTCCGTACAACTAGTTTAGTATATATAGTTTATCCGTTAGAAAGTACCTTGTTATCGCTATATTGTAATATCCTTTAGTATGTCTTTCTTTAAACCTAGTTAGGATATCTAGATCCTCTTCTTATTCCAGTTTATCTAACTACTTTGCCCTAGGTATTCCTGCACTTGGCCTATTAGTAATTCTTTATATGGGTGCTCTGTCCCTTATATAACCTAGTATAGCTAACCTCTTATTTAGCTTTTGCTCTTGCTATATAATAATTCTTATTCTAAACTTATCTATAGTTTCTTATTTTCTGTGTCTTGCAGCTAGATCCTTATAGTCATCTTGCTTTTTAATCCTAGTATTGACTTTTTAATCTTTAGGCTAAACACTACGTTTACCTGGGATTATTAATGTTCTTACTCGTTCCTTAAACTTGTAGTTCTTGAACTTGCGTCCTATACTTATTCGTTTATTACTAAACTAAGTCACTACCCTTTCTTATTGGTTTTTATCTGTTATAGGTTCTAAGCTGTTTTTATTACATCCTATAAGTCTAGAGCCTTCCTTATCTTATTATAAGAATCTTAGACCTGTGGCCTTTTACCTTTATTAAGTAATAAGCTAGCACTAGCAATTATTTACTTACTTAGTTTCTTTTAAACGTTACTCCTTTTATCTTGTAAAGCGATGGAAATTATATCTAATAGTGTTGCAATACCCATTACTAAACCCTGTTCTATAATAGTTTTAGTCTCTACTTCTATTTCAACTTCTCTAAGGTCTACATACTCCCAGTAAGCTGCCTTTATTGCCTTATTATTAGTGAATGCTTTGCCTATATTAAACTTATCGTCTTTAATGTCCAATTTATGAGCTGGTTTATTGGTTCCTCTAAACTTAGATAATAATAGCTTTTATAGCTAGTAGCTTGCGCCATATTTAGCGTCCTTATAAATTTGGTATACGTTGTTATAATAAAACGCGAAACTGTTAATTAAATACTCCTTTGTTCCTTATAGTGCACCATTATCCTTTAGTATGTACGCGCTATCTACTGGTCTTGTTCCCTTTACTGTATAATTACTCTAACCACCTCTATAGTCTCTGGTGAAATAACCCTATTTTCTATAATTTATATAAGCCCCATCTTTAAACTATCCTTTTTGTTATAGAGTCCGCCTAAATATCTTCTGCTACTAAGATCCCTGGTTTAGCCTCTGCTCCTAGGTCCTTTAATTACTAGATCTTTAACCTCTGGGTTTTTATAGTTTCTTTATCTATCTCTTAAATTCTTTAGTACTGCTTAGGTCTATTAGCTCTACGCCATTCTATAGTTTTTAACTCTATGTTAGTTGTTGCGTATTCTACGCCTTATATAACTATAAAACTCTATCCTAACCTTTCTTGGCCTATTCCCTTTAGTAGATTCTATTATTAATCTTTATTAACTAATCTATTAACTCCCTTAGGGTATCCGCATCTTCTATTAGGATAATTACGTCCTAAACTTTAGCCTTAAGTCCCTGTTTATACTATGCTATAAGCGCCCTATTATTCTACTTAACCTACATAGCTAGTGTTTAAAACTGCGTTATATACTTAATTGCTAAAGTGCGTTGTACTAAGTTCTAAAGTTTTTATTCCGCCGTCGTGGTTGCTTTGGGGTCTCTAAATATTTGCGTTAACCATTCTATAAATCCGTTCCAACTTGCAAACACATACCGTATATCTAGGTTAGTAGTTATTATACCGTTTACTTATATCTCTATAAGGTAAGGCTTAAACTACTCTAGAGCTCTTCCTATTAAAAATAGTCCTATGTATGCTACCTAATTTATAGGTATTGCTAACTTCACTCCTTCCTATATAACCTTAAAATGCATCTGTGTAAGAAACCCTTTAAGCTTTAACTTCTCTCCTAAGAACCGTTTAATTAAAGGTAACTTAACCTTTACTACTCTAATCCCACTAATACGTTCTTTAAATATTCTACTATTATCTTATAAGCGATTAACCATTTCTTATAACTAACCTCGCGTAACTACTTAAGAATCCATATCTGCTATACTGGTGTCTCCTAACCCTAAAGTCGTGGCTGCCGTCGATGTCGTTATAACGGGTGCTTTGGGTGGCATATTATTTAACCTTATTTAATACTGTAACCTTAGTAGTAAATATGTAACGGAACCTTATAGCAGAAACTACGGTGGGTCCTATTATTGGGCTAGGTATATAGGTAAGAACAATTCAACAACGTAATAATAACTAGTGGAGTGGTTACCTAATAGATTAACTCCAATTATATTCTAAGATTTACTACGAAGAGAGAACTATCTGGGTAGAAACTATAGTCCTTTAAATACACAACTATACGCCTAAGAAATCCCTTCGCTCTGTAAAGTACGTATACTCTATCTGCTCTATTACAGATTACACAGATTACACAGATTACACAGATTACACAGATTACATAGATTACACAGATCACACCATATAACCTCGGCTACCATTCCTTGTCACATGGTTCCACCGGATCCATTCTGGACCGTGCCTATACCAACTAACTAGCTTCCTCCAACTCTTCTCTAAGTAGTTGTAACATCGTACTTAAGCTGTCCGTAACAGCGAAAACTTTAAAAGAGTTAATAAATTAGTTAATTAAAATTAATAATAGGATCTATTAAAGGGAATAAGCTAAAAAAGGGTAAGATAGAATTTTATAGTTATATAAGGCGTAGAGTACACATTAATAGATATAGAGTTAAAAACTATAAAACGGTAGGCTAGAGCTAATGGACTTAAGCGGCACTAAAGAATCTAAAAGATAGAGTAAAAAACTATAAAAATCTAAAGGTTAAGGATTAAGTAATTATAAGACTAAGGAGTAAAGGCTAAACTAGGGATTTCAGCAGTAGAAGATATTTAGGCGGACTCTATAATAAAAAAATAGTTTAAAAAAGGAGCGTATATAAACTGCAAAAAATAGTGTTATTTCGTTAAAGACTATAAAGGTATTTAGAGTAACTATATAGTAAAAGGCACTAGGTTATTAGAGTATAATAACGCGGATATATAGATATTATGCGGGACTAAGAAGTATTCCATTAGATACTTTACGTTTTATTATAATAACGCATACTAAATTTATAAGGACGCTAAGTATAGCGCAAGCTATTAGCTATAGGAGCTAGAGTTAAGAGGACTTAAGGGAACTAAAGAGTTAGATAAAGAATAAAATTAACTCTATAAGCTAAATTAAGATGTTATAGTAATATACAGATAAAGATTAGTAATAATAATAATAGAGTTAGAGTACTTATTAGTTAATAGTAATAAGGAAGAAAAAGAGGCTAACTAGGGGCACTTAAACCTTAATAACGCAATAGAAGTAGAGACTAAGACTACTATAAAACGCAGATTAGTAACGGGTATTATAATACTGTTAAATACAGTATCTATTACTTTATAAGACGGAAGGAGTAATACCTAAAGAAGGTTAAGTAAGTAGATAACTGCTAGTGCTAGCTTACTACTTAATAAAAGCAAAAGGCTAAAGGCTTAAAATTCTTAAGATAAGATAAGAGACGCTTAAGATTCTTAAGATAAGATAAGATATACCTAAGGACCTATAATGGACGAAAACTAATAGAAAAGGGCAGTGGCTTAGTTTAAAGATAAACAAATAAGTATAGGATAAAGATTCTTAGGGAACTAAGACTTTAAAGAATAAATAAGGTCTATAATAACAGTTTTAGGTAAATATAGTGTTTAGCCTAAAGGTTAAAAAGTTAATATAGTAATTAAGAAGTAAGATAACTTTAAAGATCTTTTTAGAAAATAAAAACTAAAAAAAAGTATAGATAAGTATAGATAATAAGTTATTTTATAGTAGGAATAGAAGCTAGACTAGAGATTAGCTATACTAAGACATATAAAGGATAGAGTACTGGTATAAAAAGTTATAAATAGGCTAAGGGTAGGAACACTAAGAGCTAAGTAATTAGATAAACTAGAATAAAAAGAGGATTTAGAAATTCTAACTAGATTTACAGAATAATATAGCAATAAAGAGATACTTCCTTATGGATAGGTTGTATATACTTATAAAGCTATACTAAAAGTAGTATAAGCAAAGAGGAAACAATAAATAGGAAGATTTCTATATATGGCTAGATAAGAAAGTTATATTAGATTAAGCAATATCTAAGAAGCAGATAAGTTATATAAAAGGGGCGTTAGTTATAATATTAAAGAACCTAAAAGAATAGGCTAAAAACTAAAGAGAAATAATATAGGTATTAGTACCAGCAAATAATATAGCAACGTTTAGGTTAGTGTGGAAAAGGGTTTAACTTAAGGGTAAAGATAAGTTAAGAGTTAACCTAAAGCACCTAGCATATTACATATTAGCGTGGATAGTATATGTAAATAATATGTATAATATACATAGGATATCTAAAGATAAGTACTATAAGTATCTAATAAAATGTATTAAATAATAGATAAGAAGTAATATAGGGATGCTAAGTATATATATAGTTGGCATCTAATAGAATTTTAAGTACTAGAAGACTTAATACTTTAACTAAAAAGGTTCCTTACAGAAAAATACCTAAAAAAATAATAGTAGTGGGAGTGCCTAAAGAATACTTATTTATAGTATATAGAGGAAAATAAATAAACTAAGTATTAGCTATAGAAGGACTAAGTATAGTTAAGATTAGATAGTTAATAGTTAGAAAAAGCGGAGGCCTATAGAACTAAAAAAAAGCTAGTAATAGAGCCTTAAACCCTTAAAGGAGTTATAGGACGACACCTAAACCTATAAATTAGTTAGTAAGATTAAAAGTTTAAAGTACTAGTAGATAGTAGAGTAATAAGAAACTATATATTACCTATAGCAATTAAAAGGATGGGGTTACTACACAGATAAAAAGAACATCTATACCTATTAATAATAATTTTAAGAGATCTAATAACCTATAAAGGAAGTATTATTAATTTTAAAATAAGACCTATACAGCTAACTATTAAAGGAAGATCAGTTAAGATATCTTTTAATATCCTACTATTAGGAAAGGATAAGGTAATACTAAAAATGCCTTAGTTATAGGAGTACAATTTAAGAATTAATTGGGTTATAGGATAAGTTAATATTAGGGATATATAATAATATAAGGTACGATAACAAACTAAGTTAGTATAGTACTAAGTTAGAGCAATATATAAAGAGACTAAGCGAGGCTTAAGTTATATACCAAAAAGATACTATAAGTATGGCAAAAGACTATAGAGCCTAAAAAGTAAAAAGCTGTTAGAATACGCAGTATAGGACTATAAGATAGAGTTAGAACTAGAAATAAGTCTAAAGTTCTTTCTAATTTATAAGCTTACTAAAACTAAGTTAGTAGCACTTAAGGAGTTTATCTAGAAAAACCTATGGAAGGGATATATCTGTTATAAAGTTTGTATAACGTGTTCCACCACCAAGTGCATTACACCACTGGGCGCATTACTTTAAAGAACACCAAAAAGCCTAAATTTCAATCTTAAATATCTTAACTACTACTTAATAATATTTTCTAAAAATTTAAATATGAGCTTTTATATACATATTTTAGTGCATATTATAATATTAAAGTGTGTAACTTAATAGTTATTATAATATAGAGTTTAGGGGCTAAAAATAGAGATATTTCGAAATATCTCAACAACCACTTGACTATATGCTTTTATATTATAATAGGCACTAAAATAGGCATATTAAAGCTTATATTTAAATTTTTAGAAAATATTATTAAGTAGTGGTTGAGATATTTAAGATTGAAATTTAGGCTTTTTAGTGTTCTTTAAAGTGATGCGCCCGGTGGTGTAATGCGCTTAGTAGTGGAACACGTTAGAACAGTTTATTAATAAAATATTAATAATCTTGACTTAATTGTTAATTGATGCTTCTAATAAGCCCCTAGGGCTTTGAGCCATAAAGAGACTTTATAGTGCACGGGCTCTATGTATGTGACTTATATATATAACCCACGCCTTTACAGAATACAGATTATCTAACAATATTAAACTATTATAGTTATTAGTAGGATATCCAGTGTTGTTTATCTTAAAGAAAAATGGAAAACTTAGAATATGTATTAACTATAGACAGTTAAATAGCATTATTGTTACAGACAGCTTAAGTACGATGTTACGACTACTAAGAGAGGAGTCGACGGAAGCTAGTTGGTTGATATAAGCATGGTCCGGGATGGAGCCAGTGGAACTATGTGACGAGGAGGAGTAACTAAGGTCACGTAGTGTGCTACGTATTAAACGAGAGGAATAGGAGGAACTTATATACCTTATATATAACACGTACCTTACGTATAAAGAAGGATTTCGTAAAGTTAGATTGTGTATTTAAAGGACTATAGTCCCTATTTTAGATAGTTCTTTCCTTGTAGTGAATTTTAGAATACAATTGGAGTTAATTTATTGGGCAACCACTCTACTAGTTATTATTATGTTGTTGACTTCTTGTTTACCTATATACCTAGCCTATTAATAGGACCTACTGTAGTTACTACTATAAGGTTCCGTTACATATTTACTACCTGGTTATGGTATTAATAAAGTTGAATAATATGCCACCCAAAGCACCGGTTATAACGCTATTGACGGCAGCAACTACCTTAGGAGGTGATACCAGTATAGCTAATACTGATTTACAAGTAGTTACGCGAGGTTAGTTATAGGAAATGGTTAATTACTTATAGGACAATAATAGGATACTTAAAGAACGTATTAATGGAATTAGAGCAGCAAAGGTTAAGTTACTATTAATTAAATGATTCTTAGGAGAGAAGTTGAAGCTTAAGGGATTTCTTACGCAAATGCACTTTAAGGTTATGTAAGAAGGAGCGAAGTTAGCAATATTATTAGATTAAGTGGCGTACGTAGGATTATTTCTGATAGGAAGGGCACTTAAGTGGTTTAAACCTTATCTTATGGAGATATAGGTGAATGTCACGGCACTGACCTGTTATACACTGTCTCGTACTATTTCCTACTATTAGCTGGCCCACTATTAGCGCCTTGGCGGGCTGGCCCTACTATTTGTGTACAATACCCCCTTTCTATCTTCTTCTCCTCTTTATACCACAATGTAGTTATTTAGCCTACTTGCATTACAGCACTGTAACAGTTTATGGTATCTCTAATTGCGCCTTATCGCGACCTTTGTTTTTTTCCCTCTTCCTAAGTATACTGTCTCCGTTTTCCCAGTGTAATCGCGACCTGGCGCGACCAATAATACTATACTACAGTCCCAGACAACCCCAGCACAGTCCTAGATAATCTTAGTATAATCTTAAACAATCTTAGTACAGTTATAGACAATCTTAGCATTATAGCCAGCCTTATAGATTTTAATTGCCTTACCTAGATCCCTTAAAATGGGCGACTATAATATAGATAATACCCCGT
>Ga0307507_10004775_pt1 | contig 23384 bp, 25 predicted proteins | sample 7_EM_MG_FD_207223 | JGI IMG/M metagenome (GOLD analysis project Ga0307507, IMG submission 207223) | Populus trichocarpa ectomycorrhiza microbial communities from riparian zone in the Pacific Northwest, United States - 7_EM | ecosystem: Host-associated > Plants > Roots > Unclassified | place...
AAACTCTGTCTGTCGAAGTCTGCTCTCTCTAAGTCCGGAGAATAGCAGGTCTTAAATACACTTGTCAGGCTTACCGGAGCCTTGTAAACAATAACTATACAGACTCCCAAAACGGTAGCCTTGAAACGTTACATAAAACATATCAAGTATCACACGATACCTTGACACAATAACTAAAACATACTGAGTATCAAACGATACTCGAAACCAAATAGTAACCTGTACCGGTTACAGACTACGTGCAGCGCTAGCTATAGTAAAAAAAAAGAGCCTCATCTCCACTTTTCCACCCAGGGCCAGGGAAAAAAAAAGCCATCAACCCAAGTCTCGCTGGTACAAAACAAAGCGCACACCTGCCGCGCAACATAATAAATAAAACTCTGACTGAAGAGGCGTAACAAAAAAATGAAATAAATACACGGGGAGGAATCAACAGGAGAACCCTTGCCGTAGACACCATCATAAAATGAATAATTGTTATAACACTATGAAACCCAAAGTAACCAACAATGAAAGAAGAACAATGGGGCCGCGGGAGCCACTAAGACCTTTGCGGCGGTGCAAGGATTACTCATGACCCAAGGCGTTGACATCCACCACTGAGGCAGTGCAATACGACGACTAAGCATAACCGAGGGGTGCGACCGTGGAGAAATCCCAAAGTGAGGCGAAGGGGCAGTAGGGTGCCAGCGAAGTGAGTGGATTGTAGCTGTAACCGCGAAACGGGACGAGACCTGAAGGGGGGAGGAGGGCTGGACCCAATATGCGTGGAAACTATTGGTAACCGTGTGCGTGTCTGACTAGGCAGCCTCTAACGGAGGTGAAGAGAATGGAGAAATCAGTCGTAGCCTGTTGAGAAGTTTTCTCCTCCTGCGAACTGTAGTCCCAGCCGTCTGTAACATGGGGGAAAGGGTGTCCCAGACCGTGCAAAAGTAAAGCGAGGCAGCCGTGGGCAAGCGGGGAGAGGGGATGATAGAGCCAAACGACCCCTAAAAAGAAGGACGGCAGGGCCCAAGAACATGAGAAGTAAAGTAAGGTGGGAGGGGGGGGTGCAGCTCCCGGAGAGTGCAGGTGGTGGTAGATGTCGAGGATGACATCTGAAGGTGTTGAGATTTCAATCGCCGCGTGTGTAGGGGAAATGATTCCTGACCCTAATCCCATGCCTCTAGGATGCCCTTATATAGGGGTTCTTCCCTCAACCCTAACCCTCCGTGACTCATACCCTCACGTCACGCGACTCATGACTCATAATGAGTCATAGTATGAAATCCATGAGCTGACCCTTCTTAGTCAGCTGCGCCATATCTCGCAACCCTTCAAAACCCATAAAACAAATCATGTGCCCTGAGGGGGTCAGATGCGTGAACCCCATGACTGATAACTATGAGTCATGTGCGAAATACATAAACCAGATGACCACAAACGTGAGTCATGTCAAATAACAACCACTCACAATTCAGCAATGACAGACTATTGCGTTGTCATGTCAAAGCTTATGAGTCAACTGATCTCATAGCGTGAAAGATAACAAACTAATGCCAAATAATTATTTGTCATGTGGGAGTCTGCCTTGCTTACTCACTGTTTGTGACATTAGCTCCCTTCCCCCTTTTACATCGGTCCCACGATGCTAAACTCCTTCTCTCCGAAGCGTGGCTCCGATTTGGCGCATTCTCTGTTGGACTCGATTCTAGGCTTGTTGTAGCTTTTCTTTTTCCTTATGGAGTTTTTTGAGGTTGGTGTCTTTTGTGACAATGAATTGCACCGCACGATCGAGTTGGCTTCGAAGGTCCAACTTACTTTTTTCCAGAGCTTTTATTTCCGGAATGGTTTTTTTGGCTCCCCTCTCTCCACAGCCGTGTCCCCACGGCTGTTCTCTTCTTGTGTTCCCTTCTGTTATTCTTTGACAGTGTTCCTCTTTCTGCCACTTGTCGGGGGTAGTAGCCGGCGTCCACCTTCTCCCCTCGGTGGTCGTTGCACTTGTGGTTGAAACAATCCTCCCAGCTTGTGATTTCGTAATGAGCCTTCTGGCCCTTCGCTGCCGAGGTTGTTGGGGGGCCCAGTCCTCTCCTGGGTTTGCTTTCATTTCTTGTCGCCAATCGTGGTCATGGGGGACGCTTGGTTCTCTCGATGTCCTGGTGAATTGTAGGTAGCAGCCTGACCCTTGTTTCTCGCTCAGATGGATTTGGCATTCATTGTCAACGCAATGCGTCCAACTCATGGGGGCGTCTGCCACCTCTCATTTTGGTGAGCCCGAGTATTCTGGGCTAGTAGGGGTAGCGTTGCGGGCGACGCGCTAGGGCACGCTCTATGGGGTGTGCGAGCGTTGTTCTTGTTTGACGATAGGAGGAGATGCAGAGGATCATTTGTTGTTTGTGACGTGTATCCACTGCGGGCTTTCCTGGGTTGCACCACTCGAATCGTTGCACCCGGTATTCTGCATTGTTCAAGTTTTTTGCGGGATACCAGACTTTGTCGTGTTCGGGTGAATAGTCTTTCCACTTAGCTCGATATTGGGGCTTGTTGTAGTGGTGTCGAGAGTCAATGATTTCGTCGAGTTCGTATTCGTCTTCTCCTTCTATCTGAATAGGAGCAGGGGGTTCTGTGATCTGTGCGGGGAATTGGTTGGCATGGTAAGGTTCGAGGAGGGAGATGTGGAATGTGTTGTGTATGGTCATTGACAGTCGTAAGGCTAGCATATAAGCACTTGTCTGAATCTTCGTCAAGATTTTGAATGGTCCGATTTTCTTGTAGTCCAACTTTTTCGATGGTCTTGTGGTGTTGATGTTGCGTGGCGACAGCCACACTATATCTCCTGACTTTAGGTTCGAATCGGGTTTTCTGTGTAAATCGTAGTATTCTTTTTGTCGTAATTGCCCGGCCAACATTTTTCGCTTTTTTAATGACTCATGTAACAGAGTCATATCTTCTGGTTTCGTTTGTCTTCCTTGTATCAGATGCCCTATTATCTGGTATTCGGGCTGGGTTCCGTAGTTTGCAAAGGATGGTGTGTTTTTGATGGTCTCCTGATATCCGTTGTTGTATGCAAATTCTGCCAGTAGTTGGTAACCACACCAATCATCTTGTTGATAGTTGATGTATGCTCGGAGGTATTGTTCCAATAGGGGATTGGTTCGTTCGGTCTGTCCGTCTGTTTCTAGATGGAAAGCCGTGCTGAGTCTTCGTTCCATTCCTAATCTCCCCGTAGTGTCTTTCCATAGGTCTAATGTGAATAGTGTCCACCTGTCAGTGATGATATCATGTAGTAGTCCGCGTAGTCTGACTATCTCTTTCATGAATAGCTTGGCGAACTGCGGTGTCTCGAGGTCCTTCGAACATGGAATGAAATGCCTCATTTTGGTAAGCCGGTCGATGACCACCAGTATGGTGTCATATCTGTCTGATTTCGGCAGGTCCGTAATGAAGTCGATAGCTATTGATTTCGATGGTTGGTTCGGGGTCTCGTTTGTCTGTAGCAATCCGTAGGGTGCATGTCGGACCACTTTGGTCCCCTGACATCTGTCGCAATTCTTTATGCATCGTTTGATATCCTGTCTTATCTTTGGCCAAGAATATCGTCGGCTAATGAGTGCCGTGGTTTTTGCCCTGCCGCCATGTCCCGCTTGTGGGGCTTCGTGGTGTTTGGCTATACGAGTGGTTCATATCCCTTCCTCGTTTGGTATCCATATCTTTCCTTGGTACCATAAGAGGCCGTTCCTCAAATGGCATAGCCCCAACACTATTCCTTTCATCTCTTTCCTTTCTTTCCCCAAGTTCCTTTTGATGTCTTGGATTTTGTCGTCGACTTTGCTTGTCTTCTGTATCTCTCCTTCGTCCTTGTCATCAAATTTGGTTGTTTCCAATATATCGACATTGATTTCTTCGCTCTCGGGGATATCCCAATATCGTTCTTTTGGTAGTAAGATTCCCACATTTCGCGTGAGTCTCATATCTCCTGCCGTGGGTAGGTCTCCTTCCCTTCTTGCGAGGGCGTCTGGTTTTCCTCCCTCGCTTCCTTGTCAGTATTCAATTTTCAAGTTGTATTAGCTTAATTCTTGCATCGATTATGCTTGTCGTTCATTTAGTTCCTTCGTCGTCATGAAGGTGACTAAGTTTTCGTGGTCTGTGAGGACCTGTATTGGTTTTGGATATCCTCTGGTGTGTCTTTTCCATTCTTGGAACGCCTGAACTATCGCCAGTAGTTCCTTATCGTGTATATCGTAGTTGCATTCCGCGTCTGACATGTTCTTAGATCAGGATGCCACTGGCCTCCATTTTCTGTCCCGGCATTGTTGTGACGGTATACCGGAGTAGACGTATTTTGAGGCATCTGTTTCGATTTTTGGTCAGTGCAAGGAGTTCAAAGTAGACCAGTACTGGTGCTGTGGTGAGTTTTGTCCTTAATTCGTCGAATGCTAGTTGTTCTTTGTCTCCCTATTTCCAGTTGCTGATGCATTCCTTCTTTGTCTTGGCGTATTGCTGTTTGGCTGTCCTGCTGAAACCTTCAATAAATCGTCGGTAGAAGTTGTAGAATCCTAGGAAGCATTGGATTTCCTTGATTTTCTTCAGTGTTCTCCAGTCCCATATGGGTTGTGTCTTAACTGGGTCTGTCTTGACCCCTTCTGTCCAATGATGAATCCTAGGTATTCGGTTTCGCTTTGGTGGAAGTCACACTTGGATGGTTTGACCTTCATCTCCTATCTTCGTCTTGCTTCGAGGATAATGCCCCAGTCTTTTCTGTGTTGATGTAGGGTGTTTGAATATATATCAGCACGTCATCCAGACTGACGATGCAGCCCAGGTCGATGTGTTCTATAAGGACCTCATTGATCCATCGTTGGAACGCCGCCGGTACGTTGCATAGTCCAAACGGCATGACTAGGTATTTGTACGTTCCTAGCTTTGTTGACAAGGTTGTCTTCCATTCGTCTCCTTCTCTGATTCGAATGTTGTGGTAGGCAGACTTGATATCCAGCTGGGTGAAGTATTTGGCTCCCCCTAGTCTGTCTAAGGCTTCACTAATGAGTGGTAGGGGATGTCGATCCTTCTTGCTGACTTGGTTGATTCCTCCGTAATCGGCACCTAGGCTCAGTTTGCCGTCCACTTTCTTGACAAACATGATTAATGATGCATTTCCTGACTTCACCCTTCGAATCCACCCACAGTCCTCGTTGTGTTTGATGCATTGATGGAGCTCTTCCAGTTGGTCGTAACTGAGGGCGTATATTTTCTTGATCGGTACCGTTTTTCCTTCTTCCATGTCGAGTCCTAGATCGATATCTGGTCGGTGTATGGGTACTGTCGCTTTTTTCTCCTTTTCAAATACATCCAGCAGGTGATGATATTCTTAGGGAACCATCTCCCTAATGTCCTGGTCCTCGTTGTTTTTCTTGTTTTTTATCGCCAGCTCGGTGCTAATGTTGATTGCAACAAGCTGAATTTCATTGTTGATCTCATCCCATCTTTGGATGCCGGTCGTTTCTCCGCATCGGTACAGTGGTCCGAAGGCTCTTGCCGATATTTTATTGATCTCCCTATGTCCTTTGGCCTTCTGGCCCATCACCCTTTGGTGCATGGTTGTGTCTGAGCTTCCGAAACCCTGATCTCCTCTCTCGGTGTCATCCAACTGGCTTACTTCTTGTAGCTCCCTGTTGTCGATCTTTTCGATGATCCATGGTACGATCCGGTCCCTTTTTTCCACTCAGTATGGTTGGTCTCCTAAGTTGACTACGACCACCTTCACTTCTCCTGTGTAGTCGGAGTCTATCACACCTGCATTTGTCATGAGTGGGTGTTTGACTGCTAGACTGCTTCGTGGTGTAATTCGTCCATAGATGTTGTGAGGTAATCCAATAGCTATCCCCGGCCCAACAATTGCTTGCCCTCTGGCCAGAATGTTGGTTCCTTCAAGTGCATACAGGTCGTGTCCTGCCGTTCTTGCTGATCCTATCACCGGCACTCTGGCCTCAGCGGATAGCTTCTTAACACTGACGCTCTGCTCATTGGCCGTCGGGCCATCCTTGGCCTGGATCTGGGAGACTTTGGTGATGAGATTCTCTTCCAGGGCTCTTTCTTCGGGTACCGCATATGCAACAGACGAACCTTTGAGACACCAAGTCGTACATCTTTCGCTGTTGAATGTGATCCTTTTGTCTTTCCAATCGATTGTTGGATTGTGTTCCCTTAACCATGGCATCCCGAGGATGACCTCATGGTTTTGGAGATTTGCCACTTGGAACGTTGCCACATCCCTATGGCTACTAATGTCCATAGGTACTTTCGTCACATGGGTGACCGGTCCCATAGCGCTTGGTTTTCCGTCCGCAAGGTAAATCTCGCTTGGATGTTTTGCTTTGATCATCCTGATCCTGTGTTTGTTGCAGACTTCACGGTCAATGAAGTCTTCTGTGGCTCCTGAGTCAATCATGGGGTTGATAGTGACTGACTCCTTTTCGCCATGTAGTTGTATCTTGACCATAATATCGTCGTTGTCGTGTTCAAAAGTTTCTGTATAGTCGAGTGCCGTGTAGTAGTTCTCCATGATGATGCGTTTTGGTTCCGGTCTGTTCCTCAGACCATCTCTTACTGGAGACATTCGTTGTTTCCCCACTGTTCGGGTTCCTGTTCAACCTCGATTTCCCTAATCTTAGGTCTAGTTTGCCAAGGGGCGATTTTCTTCGTGGGTTGCCGACTCCTGGCTTGTGCATTGAATGGTTTGGGTCCGTCGTTTTCCGGGCAGCTCCTGGCTAAGTGTCCAGGTTCTCCGCATTTGAGGCATCTTTGTTCTCGTATCCTCCTTTGGAATTCTTGCCTCGAGATATTGAACCTTGGTTGTCTCCAAGGCGCGTCCAGTTCCATAGGGTCGCCGGAACATTGATTGCCATTATTTGCCCGTCAATTTGTCCCGTCTGGGTTTCGTGGTGTAACGGTCTCCCTTTGGATGTTTTTCGTTGATGGCGATCCTTGGATATATCTGACTGTCGCCGACTTGATTTCCTTCCGGATTGTCCATTGGGCTAGGGCTTCGAGGTCCTTCCATCCTTCACTGCTTGCTTCCCAGCCGTTCTGCAATTCTGTGACCATCCCTCCTAGAAGCAGTTCTCCTGTGGTTGAGTCGTCCAGCTTGACTTGTCTAGCCACGAGGCGGAATTCGTTCCTGTATTCCGTGACTTATAGTTTACCTTGTTTCATGTTCTCCGGTCTGATCCTTGCTTCTCCCTTGGCGTCAATTACACCAATTTGTCTTTGTAATTCCGCTTTGCATCTTAACTAATTGTCCCATGTTGGGGTGATCCGTTCTTCTGCGTAAGGTGCGATCCAGGTCCCTGCGTCGTCCCTTACGAGGCTTCTTGCATAGAGGATTTTTTCCTCATCATCACCGTTCTGCCACCCTACTGTGGTGTAGTATACTAAGAGTTTGGCTCGCCATTCTCGTAGTTTGTGTCGTTCTTCTCGGTAAACCTCTGGTTCCTTGGCTTTGGGTTTCCTGGTCCCTCAACTTGAGAATGCCATCATTTGTCTCATCTGTTCCAGGTTCAGGATCGGAGTTGGTTCCAAGGATATCCCTCCTCCCAGTTCTACTCTAGCCGCCATCGTGTTTCGTCGTGCCCTTCCTTGTTCTTCTGTTGCTTCTGATCCACTTGGTGATGGTGGCTCTGGTATTGTAGGGCTTGGTGCCCTGTCTTCCATTGAAGCTCTTTCAAGTCCTTCTCCTAGTGATGAAAGGTCGAGATTTCCTACTAGGGGGGCGATGTCCTTTGCGGGGTTGGTCTCCGTTTTGTCTGTTCTTAGGTGCTCCTGGTCGACCCAAGCAAAAGTTACAATCATCTCTCCTCCGGGTGATACTTGCAGCAGGTAACCAAGAGTTTCCTACCAATCACTTCTTCCAGGCCTAAATAGTTGTTGGGATAGCTAAGTCCTTTGCCTCCTTTCTAGCAACGTCGACCGCTAGGGTCATATAAGACCGTCGCGTCTTGATTCGTGGAGGTATAATAGATAAAGGTTTTTGATTGAAAGTATAGTGTATGAAAAAACTTATATGGTTGCGTGAAGAACCCTAATGCCATGCCATTTTTCTCTTTTTTTTTTTTCCTTTTTTTTTGTTTCATGTGCTTGGTTTTATTCATCGTCTAGGTACAAAGAATACGTGCAGCGCTAGCTATGGTAAAGAAAAACCTCGGTGAACCCACCGGCGCCATGGAAAAAGCCATCAACCCAAGTCTCTCTGGTCCGAGACCAACCGCAAACCAGCCACGCAAAATAAGAAATCAAACTCCGACTCAAGGGGCGGAATAAGAAACATCAAATAAGTACATGGGGAGGAATCAACAGGAAAACCCTTGCCGTAAACTTCTAACAAAATGAAATAATTGATAGACCACTTGTGTGAAACCCTAAGTGACCGACAATGAAAGAAGAACAAAGGGGGTGCTGGAGGCACGAAAACCGTTGTGACGTTGCAACCATTACTCAAGAACCCAAGGCGTTAACATCCGCCACCGAGGCAGTGCAATACGACGAATGAACGGAACCGAGGGGCGTGACTGTGGCAATCGGTGGGGCGGCGAAGGCAGTAGGGTGCCAGCCGAGTGAGTGGATTATAGCTGTAACCGAGTAACGGGAGGAAAACTGAAGGGGGAGAGGAGGGGTAGACCCAATAACTGTGGAAACTATCGGTAACCGTGTGCGTGTCTGACTAGGCAGCCTCTAAGGGAGGTGAAGAGAATGGAGAAATCGACCGCAGCCTGTTGAAGAGTTTTCTCCTACTGTGAACTGTGGTCCCAGCCGTCTGTAACATGGGCGAGAGGGTGTTGCCGACCGTGCGAACGCTAAGTGAGACAGCGACGCGCAAGGGAAAAGAGGAGGTGATAGAGCCAAAGGACCCCTAGAAACGAGGATGCCAAGGCCCAAGAACATGATGAGGGAAGTATGGCGGGAGGGGGGGGTGCAGCTCACGGAGAATGCTGGCGCAGCTCACTGAGAGTGCGGGGGTGGTGGATGTTGACGATTAATTCTCATGGTGTTGAGATTTCAATCGCCGGGTGTGTAGAGGAGATGGTTCATGACCCTAATCCCATGCCTCATTTTTTTTTTTTCTTTTTTTTTTTCCTTTTTTTTATGCTTTGCTTTGTATTAAACAACTACTGGGAACAAAGACTATGTGCAGCGCTAGCTATGGTAAAGAAAGAACCCCATCCCCTATTTGTCTCCAACCCAGCACCAGGGAAAAAGCCACCAACCGAAGTCTCTCTGGTATGTGACCAACCGCACACCAGCCACGTAAAATAAGAAATCCCCTCCGACTAGGCGGTCGAAAAGAAAAATACAAATAAGTACATGGGGAGGAATCAACAGGAAAACCCTTGCCGTAGACGCCAACAAAACAAAAAAAAGAAAAAAATTGTTATAACCACTAAGGTAACCCAAAGTAACCGACTATAAAAGAAGAACAATCGGGGAGCGGGGACCACTATAAACCGTTGCGGCGTTGCGTACATTACTCGAGAACCCAAGGCGTTGACATCTGCCCCCGAGGCAGTGCAATACGACGACTGAGCGTAACCGAGGGGTGCGACCCCGGAGAAATCGCGAGGGCGGCGTAAGGTAAAGGGGCAGTAGGGTGCCAGCCGAGTGAGTAGATTGTAGCTGTAACCGAGCAACGGGACGAGACCTGAATGGGGGAGGGGAAGGGTAGACCCAATAACTGTGGAAACTATCGGTAACCGTGTGCGTGTCTGACTAGGCAGCCTCCAATGGAGGTGAAGAGAACGGAGAAATCGCCCGTAGCCTGTTGAAGAGTATTCTCCTACTGCGAAGTGTAGTCCCAGCCGTATGTAGCATGGGCGAGAGGGTGTTGCCGACCGTGCGAACGCTCAGCGAGGCAGTGATGCGCGAGTGAAAAGAGGGGGTGATAGAGCCAAACAACCCCTAGAAACAAGGACGCCAGGGACCAAGGACATGATATAAGGAGGTAAGGCGGGAGGGGGAGGGTGCAGCTCACGGATAGTGCGAATGCAGCTCACTGAGAGTGCCGTGGTGGTGGATGTTGACGATGAATTCTCATGGTGTTGAGATTTCAATCGCCGGGTGTGTAGCGGAGATGGTTCGTGACCCTAATCTCATGCCCCGATGGTGCCCTTATATAGGGGTTCTTCCCTCAACCCTAGCCCTGCGTGATTCATACACTTGCGTCACGCAACTCATGACTCATAATGAGTCATAGTGTGAAATCCATCAGCTGGCCCTTCTGAGTCAGCTGCGCTATATCTCGCAACCAATCAAAACCCTTAAAACAAGTCATCTGCCCAGACGGGGTCACATGCGTGAAACCCATGCCTCATAACTATGAGTCATGTGCGAAATACATAAACCACATGACCACAAACGTGAGTCATGTCAAATAACAACCAATCACAATTAAGCAATAACACGCTATTCCGTTGTCATGTGACAGCTTCTGAGTCAACTGATCTCATAGCGTGAAAGATAACAAACCAATGACTAATCACTATTAGTCTTGTGGGAGTCTGCCTTGCTTAGTCACCGTTTGTGACACTGGGTTAGAAATATCACTTGAAGCACTTTCAGTACCTGGAATTCAACGATCACTACTCTCGGTCAGCCAACTCAACAAAAATCCAAACATCTCATGAATCTTTCACAATGGATACTGCTATACTGACTCATATGCCATTGGAATGTTAAAAGATGGATTGTATGAGTTAATGGCCACTCTAGTTCCGATGCAATATACCAGTTTACAGTCCGTCTTGCAACAGCCACTTGCCATCTCATCGGAATTAGCAAGTACCTATATCACAACACTCCCCTCGATTGCGATGTAGCACTTAAGACTTGGGCATCTTGGAGTCGATGCCCTAAAGAACGTTTTCCCTCCCAGCTTGTATGTGGATGATAAATGCGGACCAGAAGATTAAAAAATGTTGCACTTGCATTCTGGCCCAACAGCAAAGGTTCTACAATCGCCAGCCAAACGAAAAGACAACAAGACCATTTCACCTACTTCATTCTGATCTTTGTGGCCCGCATACCTTATCCCCTTCTGGCTACCAGTATTTTATCCTATACATTGACGACCCTAGCCACAAGCCTTGAGTGTACTTTCTTCACTTTATAAAAGCAGAAGAGATTGTGGCTGCCTTTCAAGAGTTTTAAGCCATCATTCATACCCAATATCCATAGTACACCATTTGACGATCTAGATGCGACAATGGTCGAGGCGAATACCCTAATGCCTTTTTCATGGCATTCTTCAAGTAAGCGAGATCTCCCTTGAACCGTCACCACCTTACACCTACCACAAGAATACCGTAACTGAGAGAATGATTCAGATACTATCAACCAAGACTCGTTCAATGCTTTTAGACTCCCGCTTAAAGGATACGTTTTGTGCCAAAGCAGTAAATACTGCCACATACCTTCACTGACGATCGCCAAGTTCTTCGCTTAATTGCCACACGCCATTTGAAGTTCTCAATCACAGAAAACCAGAGCTAGGACACCTGCGCACATTTGGGTAAGCCGCATATAAGCTTATTCCGGCTGAGCAAAGGAATGCAGAGTTCTCATCACATTCTAGACTCTGTTTAATGCTCAGCTATGTCCATGGAACAACCAAAATCTGGAGGTTGTGGGATCCAGTAGAGAGTCGTACAATCCAAGCTCGCAATGTGAAATTTCATCAGAGTTGAATTGTGGGAGAGCGAGTGATCGATGAGCAGGGGAAAGATATCCTGCAAGACCTGGGGACCTCAGAGATCAGAGGCAATGACTTAAGCAATAATGAAAGGCATGAGACAAGCAGCGGAGATCAGCTAAGTGGACTGGTTATCCAGGCTCAACAAGGGAGTTTGACAAGTCAGACCGGCATTGGGTTAAAGGAACCATGCATAACTGAAGCAAATGGAGATGATATAGTCGAACCTGCAAGTTATGCAGAAGCAATAGCTGGCAACCAATGCTTGGGTTAGAAGAACAGAAGGAGGGAAGAGTTTACCTCCTTAAAGGCTAATAAGACTTGCGCCCACCTTCCGGCTAGCAATGAGCATGGTATTGGATGCCGGTGGGTGTATCCAAGAAAGGTCAATGCTAATGGGTCGATACGGTTAAAAGCTAGCCTTGTAACTCAAGGCTACCAGCACATTGAGGATACTGATTATCGAGTAACCTATGCCCCGGTTGCCAAGTGGGTTAGCTTTTGTTTATTCCTCGCTATGGCAGCAGGATACCATTGGCTAGTCCATCATATGGACGTAGTTACAGCATTTTTGAATTCCCTAGTTGAGGAGGATATCTATATGCAAGTTCCCGAAGACATTGAATAGTTGGAGCCGTCATTGTTGGTAGAAGATCAGCAGATCTGCAAGTTGAAGAAAACCCTCTATGGATTGGAGCAAGCCCCTCGACTCTGGTATCAGTATATTGACACATTTCTTCGGACATTAGGATTCACATCTACTGACTCTCATTCCAATATGTACATCTCTTGCTCTTATGAAATGATTATCTTACTCTACGTTGATCACTTGCTAATTATTTCACCTTCCTTAGCCAATAGCACCAAAGTCAAAGCTCATATTTCAGACAACTACCGTATGAGTAACCTTGGATTAGTGAGACAGTTTCTTGGGATCGACTGAAATCAAATTGAATATTACGGTGTTCACTACTGGACTATCAATCAACTCCGGTTTATTTTCCACAATTCTCTCACGCTTTGGAATGAGCTCCTGTCATGGAGTTTGCACTCCACTGGACAAAGGACAGTTATTAGTCAAAGCGGCACGTCAGTTCACGTCTCCTGTTATTTCCTAAAAGGAATGCAAGATACTGATCAGAAGTCTGATGTACCTAATGATGGGCAGCAGACCCAATCGTGCCTTTACCCCCTCCACTCTCAGTCAATTCAGCTCAAATCCTACCCCTGATTGTTTCTCCGCTGTCAAGCGAGTTCTTTACTATCTCCAATTAACATCGTCTCTCTATCTTGCATATACTATGAACGAGGTCTCATAATTAGAAGGCTACTTTGGTTCAGACTGGGCTGGCGACAGAGATCATTGCAAGTCAACATCAGGCTATCTTTTTTATCTTTCTGGAGCGGCCATTTGTTGCAAATGGCGGAAGCAAAGGCTTATTTCTTTATCAAGTACCGAGGAGGAATACATTGCGCTTACCGAAGCTGGAAAGGAAGCAAGCTGGCGGCGGACTCTTTATATGGAAATTAGTTCACTGTGGAATATTGAAAAGGTTTCTTTACAGGTGAGTATTCCCATTCATACTGACAATCAAGCTTCTATACATATAGCCAAAATTCCCTCCTTTGATGAGACAACTAAGCATATAGGTATACGCTATAACTATATTTGAACAGCTATCGAGACCGGTCTTATCAACCTATCATATGTTCCCACTACTGAAAACCCGGCGGATATTCTCACCAAGACCTTGTCTAGAACCCTACATGCACGACATGTTAATCAACTTGGACTCTGTCATCTTACTTGAAGATTGTCATCCTTGGGCTCAGTGGGAGACTCTTGTATTTCCCACATCTTATCTTTTACTTTTTGCATTTTTTGTTTTCGCAATTCCTGTGAGAGTACTCTTTTTCCATTCTAGTGTTTTTTCCTCTTCTCCTGAGGTTTTTCCCCTGAATGGTTTTAATGAGACTTTCTATTTACTATTCTGTTTACTTTCTTTGACTTTTAATTGCTTTTATTTTAGCTAAAGGTCTAGGGGTTGAACGCCAAAAGGCTCCTATATTAGAAAGATACTATACCACTATACTATTATTCTATTACCTATGGTAAAATGGACCTTGGTATCTTGAATTCATATTTGCAAGAGTGGGGGTGTTAGTATAAGGTTTCTTTCTCCTCTCAAATGTTTCTTTCAGCTCTCTATGATGTTTATTCTAGTCAAGTCAGGTCCCAGGTGTTCCTTTATTTCTTTGGTTCTTATGTACTTTCTTTGAATGTCTTTGTTCCTCATAGTGGAAGTCAAAGTCGTACTGGCAGGACTCAACCGTTTTCTATTATTATATAGCTGGGCTGTCCCTGCATTATTATTCAAGTAGCGGTTTACTCAATCAATGATCTTTATTAGGGGTTATTACTATCACTTCTCTCTTGATACGATTGCGTATTGCTACACTATTGGCGGGAGATGGTATGAGTGATATTTCATGATTCCAGCTTGCTCATATATATTCTAGAGGCCGATCAAACAAGTGGAGTAAATGAACTAGGTAGGAATCTGGAATCTGGAATTTCAGATTTTTCAATATACCTTTCATTTTGGATTGAATTTTAAGGTTTTGTCTCCTGCTTCAATTAATGGCAACCCGAGGCGGACTCCAACATCCAGAGGAGGATTGCTGGGCTAAGCTATGCCTGCAGGACCCCGGCCTGCACGACTCATAAAATCAAATTTCAGAAAGAGGGTTGTATCTCGTTAGTAGCTGGGGAAATATGATCCATGGAGGGGTGACTAATTGCGGAATTTCGGTGGCGTCGTGCCGAGTGGTGGCGCTCCCGCTTTTGCCGGGTGCATGGGAGAAGAGGGGGTGTGTTTTTTTTTATATTGTCCTGTTCCTTCCGTATAAAAGACAGAGGAATGGAATTAGATATACGTACCAAAATGAAAACCAGATAAAGCTCTCACCATTCTAGCTTTTCTCCTGTTCCGGTCTTCAAAGATCTCGAAAAAATGTAACCGGGAGACACCCCCTGTAACTAGCTTTCTGCGCGTCCACCTTACCTCTCCCATATGTGCAGAACCCTTAGCCAACCTGATTATATGTCGCAACATGTTATCAATATCCATGCCAGTTAGTCTACAGTGGGAATATAGTAAGTACAATTTCATTGATATTTTAAGGGGGTCATGGGACATCACTCGTAGAATTTTCACCGATGTCTGTCGGAAACTGGGTTCTCTGGATTGGATTACTAGTAGTTTACCTCATCATATATTTTCAGTATACCGATTCCGGGTGAGGACCTCACGAGTACACTCTGCCAGACGATTAGTCAGCTTGGCATAGGATGGTTTGTCCAGTGTGACCACTAAATTCTTGTAGTATATTCGACCTCCGCTCTGGTGGAGGATAGAGGGGAAGTTGAATAGCGGTTCAACTTTTTGAATAAAGATATTTTACAAAAATGTCAGTTTAGACTAGCTGTTTATCAGCCTCACTAAGAAGGGGAGATGCCCGCACTTTACGTGCAAGCCGTGAAAAATTTTCCCCCCCTGTATTTTCCTTACTTGTCCTTGCTTCTCTTCCTTCTCGCTCTCAACTTCTTTCAAGGCTTTCTTGTAGATCAACTCATCGCAATTAATGATGATCTTCATCCCCACTTAATTGAAACTCCATGTCTGCACAAGAACCGTTCCACTCCGCTGCGTAAAACCCTCACCACAGATCATTACCTCCGCATCGATTATTATCAACAATGTCAGTTGGTAACTCGGGCTTAATATTCATATTACTTGAAATAACACCACTCCTCCACCCACATCATGCTTTGAGGTCAACAAAGAGGCAAGTAGCCAATGAGGAGACGAAAGGAACAAGTACAGCTAATTTAACTTGCAAAAGAGGATAAAATGTATTTTAAAAGTACAAGGAGGATAAATATCATTAAAGATGAGTCTCAGAATATAATGATAGATAGCGTTGATAAGCGTAACGAGTAAAGCAGGAATGCCAATAACGATTGTGGCTTTATTTTGGTTTTTTTATAACTATACAACACTTTAATTATATGTTTAAGGTACAGGAATCTTGCTTTTTAGAGAATGTGATTCACTTTCATAGTTGCGGGAGTGTGAAGCTCAGTGGCGTTGCAGATGGTTCGAAAGAACACGATAGATTGTTTCACGGTCTACCGAATAAGTTAGAGTATATTATACTGACATCACACATCTTTGTTGGTCCACTAAGTTACCCACTTCCGTCAACTCTAAAATAAATCACTTTTTTTTTTTTTTGATGTATCTACAGTATAGAGTGCATAACTTAATTTGCTCTCTATGAGATTCAAGATTTTCTCGTCGCTCTTCTGTAGCGGTTCTTGGGTTTATTATCTTCAGCCCCCGCCTGTTGCGCTAGCTTTTTCCATCCAAAGGCCTGATGGCGAGAGTTTCCCTTTTAGTCTCTTCTGGTTAGACAGACCATTGTTGAAAGTTTTTTTTAGTCTCCCTAACTTGGCGCTGCATGAAATTTGTCACTGTGGCAATAGACGACAGAGTGAGATAATTGACGTGGGTTTAGGCACTTTGTAGGAAGGTTATGGAAATGTAACTTCCACCGCTCGCGCTACGTCTCCCTCCCATTCTTAATCGCGGGACTGAACTAACGGTAAGATAGGAGTATAAATAAAACATAAGCAGCGCGCCCTGGTCCTTCCATGGATCACCACACCAATCTCGGTATTTTCCCATATGCTCTTGTTCCGCCATGCGCTCCAGTGATAAAGAGGGGGGGGGCAGGTATGCGAAGGAAAGGAACGATGAAAAAATACAGAATGTCTTTAGTGATTTAATTTGTTCTGATTGAAAGGTGATGAAAGGATTGACGGAGATGATTTGTGGGCTTGTTTTTCCTCTATCGTCACTGTGGAAGTATGCAGAGAAATGGAGTTATGCATGGAGTGAAATGGATGAGTGCGGGGAACGATGGAATGGTTAAGATGGTTTGCCTATACTCTCTATATTTTTATGTTTTGCTTAGTTAGTTTAGATGATGAAGGGCGAACGAAGTTTCTGATTTACCTACCCTTTAGTCTAGCCCTAGTCTAGTTCTTGTGTTCGCGTGTTTGACAGCTGCGCTTTTAGTCAGTCAACCCACGATAGCCATATTCTGATAATCTATAGCAAAACTCAAGCCCATGAGTAAAAATGAAATGTAACGGGGGCGGGTGTTGCTGATGGGAGAACTTGAGATCCCCACTGTGGCGGTTGAGTTCTGAGGAAACGCTACGAAATTGTTCGCTAATGAATGAATTCTCGGAGAACCGGCGAAAGGAAAGAGAGAGAGATGGCCTGTGGAAAAGACAAGGGAGGAAACCCACTCCTTGGGTCTAGTCTCTTGTCTCAACTGCCTGATAGCAACCAAGAGTTCTCATGTTACGGAACCGCCATCCACCGCCCGGTTGGCAACCATATCAGGGAATGAATGCACATTAGGCGCTCGATGACTGATCTTCGATAACCTTGTGTAGAGGTCATTTTCAATAGAGTACTCTGGTCCTGGAACTTCGCTCGTGATCCAAGCTTTCTTCAGACAATCCTCGGCACTTGGTCGATCCTCTGGAATTGGTTGCAGAATCTCGTGGAGGAACGATATACAGGGGATACTGAGACCTATGTTGTCAAGCGCCAAGAGTGAAGGGAATGCGGTCAAGGCGTACTTCCATACCTGTACGGGGTCATTGAATAAGAGATTGCCGGCAAACATCCTGTACAAGATACACCCGAGGGACCAGATGTCTACTCTGTTGGTCTTCGGTTGCGATGTGTCATGCACTTCCGGCGCCATGTAACCCTGTGTGCCAGTAGTGGTTTTCAAGTACGTGGAGGCGTTAGACGGTGGGATGCGCTTTGAAGTGCCAAAGTCACCGATTTTGACGCGGAGGACATGGGTCTGATTCTCCGGAAGGTAGAGGAATATGTTCTAGTGACTATTAGATTTTGACCAAGGTGTTTTGGGAGAGAAGGGGCACAGACTTCGGGCTTTAGATCACGATGTGTGATCCCTTCTTTATGCATTACTGCTAGTCCGTGAAGCAGCTGCTTGATTACAGCCCTTGTATCACTTTCGTTCCACCGATAGCCATCGATAAAGCTCTGCGACATATCTCCCATAGGAATATACTCCATAGCAATGTACATGTAGTCAGTGTCCTCGTAGCTAGAGTTGAATTTGACGAACCATTCGTGCTGTCCACAGGTCAGACAATACTTGAGGTAAATTGGACGAGGCCAATGCTGGTTCTGAAATGATTCAAGTCCGGGCAAAACTTACTCTTGCTAATGCTTGCAAATTCATGATCTCAGCTTGATAGCGCTTTAGAGTGAAATTTGTTAAGGCCCGTGGTATCCTCTTCACGGCCCATAACTCAGGAGACTTCATTCCTGGTAGGTGGACGTTCTCCAAAAATACACTCCCGCAGGCGCCAGTGCCGATTTTGTAATCAAACCTCCAAGCTGATAGTTCTCTAACAGGGGTACAATGGGATCCCACTGGTTCTGGCTCAGGCAACGGAGAGTTATGCGGGGGCGGGCTCGGGTACTCTAGATGAGATGTTTGGCTCTTACTGTCATACAGGTGGTTGAAGGAGTAGCCCCAGTCGGCGTAGGACTCTAAGCGGGCGGGGAGGATAGGGGAGGAGAGGGCCCCGAGGGAGTCCCAGAACTGATCGGGTGCCATTAGGTGGGTGTCTGCGGACGGGGAGTGGAAGCGGCCATCGTCCTGGGGCGTTGTGGCGGGGACCACATTTTTGACATCGCTATAATGGGAGAAGGTTGAGCCAGCGAGCGGCGATTGAGACAGGGCTAGGAGGCTAGTCGGTTGGTCCTGCCTAGGTTTCAACTCTCTCGTGTAGGCCCTGGCGTCCCCCTCTATTGTGTCCCAAGGCTCGACGTTGCCAGTATCTGTAATTGGAGCAGGTGTGGATGGGGACATCCCTGTCAATGGCGTATATAGTGACATGTAGCTGCCGTGCTCCGAATTCTCTAAGACGTCCTCGATTATCCGGAGCTTGTTCTCTTTGTTTTCCAGATCCGCTTCCCTATAACTATCCGAATAGTTTTCAGTGTTGTCTGATGTACCATCGCGGTCATGGGTGCGGCGGTGTAGTGCTAAATTGACCCGTCGGGTAAAGGTTTTGTTGCAGTGATTGCAAATATAAGGCCGCCATTGCGTATGGATGCGTACATGTCTGGGTCATGTTGGTGGATGTTAAGCGATTAATGGATTAGATGAAAGGGGAAGGTCCAACCTTTGAACAGACTCATATCTCTCGAATGACTGCCCACAGGACGGGTAAAGGCATGTATACGATGGTCCGACTCCTATTGTGGTATTCCTCTTGACACGTCTTCCTGCTTCCTTGATGTGAGGGCTTCTGCTATGGTAATCGCCAATAAGCCATCAGATTTCCAGGTAAGGTAACTCTGAGGAAACACAAGGGAAGTGAAGAAGGCCCAACACACCTGTCGTTATTAAACATCTTGTTCAAGATACGGGCTAGCAAAACCTGAGTGGTGTCTTTTTCACAATTTGGAATCTAGATCAAGGGTAGGATACCTAAGGCTGTGATAGAACTGGGAGTAGAGAGTTTATTGCGATGGACCTTACGGCTCGAAATAGGCAGCCAGTTATGCTTGCTTGGCGCGGTCTGGGATTAACCCCTCAAGAGAAGAACCCAAACCTAAGGCAAGGTGCCAAGCGCAAAGTAGAGCCTCAAGTATGATATTAGGCATGGGATATTTTCCCTTTAACAAGCAGTGTGGAAGTAAAGTGAAAAAGTCACCCAAAGCCGCATCAGGGACTGAAGGACGGCTGACGGGGGAAAAGACCCTTGTGCGGGAATCAAGATATCTCGACCGGGATCAAAATTACATGACCATACGAAGGTACAGCGCCTAAGTTTGGAATATTCTGCTAGCATGGGGTGTTCCACTAGCAGGGATCGTAGTAGTAAATTAAGTAAACTAAGTACTAGTGCCACGGTGGGTTGAAGGCTATGAAGGCCGAGTGTGAGTGAAAGTTTTTTCACAAGGGAATCCTTTTCTCACTTCTCAATCATCAACGAATATGCTACAAACCGGAAGGCGACAAGGCACTTCCAGTATTACATGTAACTTGGAAGCAACGACGCTCTTCCAATGTTGAGTATGGCTTTCTCTCATCACTGGCCTCATCCTCTTACACTATTACCTTCTACCTCCAGAATCCTTAACTATATTGATGATACCGAACATTATTTCTCAATCATTCTAGTATGACATTCACCTGGTTCAATCTCTTCCAGTTGGTGTATCTTAGTCCCACCCAACAGTGTCATTTAGTGCCAGTGTATATTCTAAATTCTTCCAAAGATCTTTGCAGCCGCTAACCTTCTGCCAAAGAGTTATCGCCTAAACTCTCATATTCAGGATCTCTTTCTACGCGAGTAATGTCCTGATCCAAAACTGCGATTTCATACTACACATCTTCCTTCTTCCTAACTAGTTCCCCTTTGCTTCCACAAAAATCCAAACATGCTAACAAAGAAAGAAATCATCTTGAGGAAGAAAACATTTCAGCCTTGGTAGCCTTCTCGCATTCAACTCTGCCTGTCCTAATCACAAACCCATATCTGAACTTTGTCAAAGGAAAGGCTAGCTAACTAGCCATTATACCTATGCTCACCTTAGACTGAAGATCTGATTCACCGGAAGCAGATGTAATTCCACCAACTTTAATTTCAGATGCTTGGATCGCCTGATTTTCCAGATCATCTGCCGTTACCTCTCCCTCACTAAGTCTCTCTTCCGCAACCAATTTTACCTTCCCCCAAGATTTAATAGACACAATGGCTTGCATAACTTCATCGCTTAACCTCCCTGGGTCATCGAATATTACTGAAGACCTGGAGCGTTTAGTGTTTGCTAGCTGGTTTAGCATTCAAAATTTCCTACGCGACACAACTACATACAAGAGGGGCGACCTTATTAACCTCGCTAAAAGACCAAGAGGCTCAGAAGAAGCTGGTTCTGCACAATTCATCCTTCAAAGCAGAGATGTTGACACCTTATCTGTCCGGACCCTTATTACTGTCCCGGCCATTCTCCTGTTCCTTTTTATTGTCAAGATAATCTTTGTTTGTGTGCTCCGAGATTCAAAGTTCGTACAAGACCCCATAATACCGGGGGAGCAGGAAAATAGGGTCTCTTTGCGGGCTACTCAACTATATCGTGGACTGGATGAGAAGATAAGCTCAAGGAACTGGAAACACGCCGAGTCACTCATTCCATTCGTATACCCCCAGGAATTGGGGGACCAATTGCCAAAATCCGACCCTGACGAAAAGGGAGGGAGAACAGTTGCCTTGAGGGCATTTGATGCTGGCAAAAAATAACCCCGAGGGTTTAGATTTTGCAGCGCTAAAGGCTAAGGATCTAGAGAGTTACTTGAGTGGGATGAAAAGACATTTGTTTCTCGGGGTTGAGGTGGCTGGAGAAGGGAGAGAGAGCATTCTATCTTTTAATTAGGACATTTCAATATTTAGTTTCTCCTATCTTACCGCTTTTTCCAAGGAATATTTCTTTCAAGATGTGGCTAGCTACAGTTTCTCCCTCCGTTTGTCTATTCATTAAACAGCACCTTGATGTCTAATGTAGGTTAAGAAATTGCTCTGATTTCGCACTTCTACTGCCAGCTAAGGCGTCCCGGTGATCCGGCTGGGTACTAGCCCTAAGTCCCGACAAAGCTTAGTCTTGCTAATGCTCGCAAATTCTTGATCTCAGCGTAATACCGCTTGAAAGTGGAATTTGGCAAAGTTTGTGGTATCCTTTTCACGGCCCATAACTCAGGGCAGTGTTCCGAGCCGTCCAGTCCGTCCGTCCTCGGGATAGGTGTTGGTAATCAACGGCGCTCCTCCGGAAATGATTCCTACATTCCCATCTGTTAGAACATGCGAGAAGAATATCGGGGATTCACCGGAGTCAGGTACTCGGTAAAGTATGCGAAGTGAGGGATAAATGGTAAACCAAAGCGGGGAAGCAGAGGGGGGTAAAGCAATAGCGTGAGAAAGTACAGAAATGGCGTAATTATGTTTAAGAGACTCCCGGAAGAGTTGGCATTGATTCATGTATTTAATGTGTCTTCTCCGACCACAATTATAGGTAGAGTAGGTCACTGAATAACAGGTCAGTCTTTGGTATACTCGTTCTATTTCTTTGTACGCTTATCATTCAAACACTGCACATTTCCCTTCATAGTTTTCACAGTAGGACGGGACGGACTACGGCTCTTAGTCCGTCTTTTTGGGGGGTGCTTACACGAAGTACACCCGGGAAGGCGAGGACCGGACGGACTGTAGGGTGCTGTGGTCCTGGCGGTTGGACCTCTTACACTAGCCCAAGTTAAAATCAGACACCTCCAAATCAATCATTATAATATCATGAGACATCACTCGTGCCATGGTCCCCCGACCTCGTCGGCCGTCCTCCACTATTCCCGACCGCCCTCTATCATCCTCTACTTTCTTCTGCCATCCCCCGCTGTCCTACCCTCTACCTTGAACACACATGGCCCGCCGCCCGCCCCAAGAACGGCAGTCCTGCACTTTGGCCGCCCCGGACGGACTACAGATCGCCGTCATGTCCCGTTCAGGGCTCTTGGCAGTCCCCACACGATTAGGAACACTGACCCAGGGGACTTCATTTCAGGTATGTAAACATTTTCTAAGATACAGTTCCGCAGGCGCCAGTGCCGATTTTGTAATTCAACCTCCAGGCTAGTGGTTCTCGAAAAGGGGCAGGATGTGCTCCCACATCCTCAGGCTCCGGCGTTTGGGGGTTAGGCGGGGGCGGGCCCGGGTATCCTAGATGAGACGTTAGGTTCTCACTATCATGCAAGAGGGCAGACGCCTACTCACGGGCGGCCCGCAACTGGTGCCGCGGGTTTTGAAGAGCGCGACCGAGAAGGTGAGCTAAGGGGAGGGCAGGAGATTGCGTAGGGTAGTGAGTGTGTGGAGATGGCGGAGTCAGTGGGCGAGGAGTCGAAGCGGCCGTCACTTTGGAGAGGGGTTGTGCGGGGTGCGCCCTGAGCCAGGTAAGGGTAGGGGGCGTAGCGAGTGCGGATAGGGAGGGGGCAGCGGGCGAGGAGTCAAAGCAGCCCTCACCCTAGCAATCGGCGGTTTTGCGGGTGGGGGTAGCAAGGAGGGATAAGGGGTCGGCGGGAAAAGCGTTTTTGGCGTAGCGAGTGCATGCGGATAAGGAGGAGTCAGCGAGTGAGACTCGAAGCGGCTCTCACCCTGAGCCGGAGGGGCTGCGGTGAGGTTGGTATTTGTGGCACTGTTGAGTCCGGAAGTAGCGGTTGAGATTAGACTAGGAAGTCAGCCCGTTAGTAACCTAGATAGCACTCCGGGGTTAACTCAATTCAATCCCTCAAACAAGATGGTAACTCTAACCTGATACAACACACCAAGTGCGAAAAGTACACGAGATATTTTCTTAATAAAAATACTCACGCTGCCGAGTGCTAAGTTGGTCACGTGATCTTCTATTCAGATTTGCCAGCGATTTTGATGGGTAATTGAGTACTTCTCTTGTTTCCTTCTTTGGCTCAGGAAGACAAGGATATAGGAGGA
>Ga0307507_10004776_pt1 | contig 23383 bp, 24 predicted proteins | sample 7_EM_MG_FD_207223 | JGI IMG/M metagenome (GOLD analysis project Ga0307507, IMG submission 207223) | Populus trichocarpa ectomycorrhiza microbial communities from riparian zone in the Pacific Northwest, United States - 7_EM | ecosystem: Host-associated > Plants > Roots > Unclassified | place...
CCGGTCCAATCCGATCCATTCTAATCCATACTTTTTGAAATTTTACCGAAAATGTGGACCAGGGGGGATTAGGGTGGACCAGGAGGACCAGGGGGACCATAACCCCCCTTGGTGGACCACGACTGGTTTTTTCATTTTGCTGATGTAGACTACAGTATTATCGTGAGGGTGTGTCAGTCCCATAGATAATAGGCTAGTCTAGAGTACACATAGCCGACTAATGCCAACGTAATAATATCTCTTCACTGAACTGTATATGAAGCGGCCAACTTCAAGGGCGTCAGGCCATTCAATGCGCGAGAGTCTGTTACTCTCTGCGCATCAGGTTTCCGAACTTGTTTCTGGTATGGATTGCTCTAGTAGCAATGTGCACGCACTTATCTTATACCCGCCCTGACTGGTTCTGAGCACGCCAGGAGGTCTCTGCTATGTGTCTTCTGGCATCTTTTTTGCTTAAGTGTTTATTCTCATTCCGTCCTTCATCTTAGGAAACTCTCGTTCCTACCCCATGGGCATCCTAAATCAGGAATGCACACTTAAATCTCTCAGAAGTCTTTGCGCTATTGTCGCCGTCATTTATGACTTGTTGCATAATTATATTTTAACTAATAATAATTATAATACAGCTGTGAATCAAACACAGGACCTTATAGTCGGAGGCAGATGACTATCATCTTAAGCTAGACCGAGATGTATCTCTTTGAATATTTTATACTTCGACTAATAGGTACGCAGGGGTCTGTGCGTGAGCCTTCTGGGTTGGACCTCTCGGCATGCCTAACACAAAGTCGGTTCCTTTCTGCACCTCATTCCCGGAACGATTAGGGTCCATTTGGACTCACCAGTAACGCAAATGCTGGTTCATGGGATCCCTACCTGCAGTACCCTAGCTACGATCACGACGGAACTCACTACCTTTAACCCTGTATTGGCATTAACCGTCCCCCCCAGGTGGCTCACCACTGAGACAGCAAGAACCGAATAGAAAGCTTCTGCCGTTGTTATCACCATTACTGGCCCCATGGCTTCTGACTTTGTTGGCAAATGACTGGTTGCCTTTTCCACCACCTACAGAACAGAACAATGCCTCCGCTTCAACCCATTCACTCACTGTTCCAATTGCCATAGTTTTGGATACCCCAGTAACAAATGCACCAATCCTGCTCCTTGCCAATAGTGTGCCTTTCTACACCCAACTGGGGAACACACCTGTCCCACTTCCAACTGTCAACTACGTGACCCTCCTTGCAACCACTCTATCCTTAGGTGTGTGAATTGTAACAGCCCCCATGACGCTCACCACTTGCTATGCCCCTCCCGGCCTGATGAAGATTGTGTTGATCCCTTACAGGGAAACGCGGAGGAGATGACCGGTACTTAATTTCTACGAATTGTTATTGTAGCTGTCACATAAGCTTAGTATGTCTACAAACCTTTATTGTTTGTGATAGGGATGGAGGAGATTTCTTTTGTTACCTGGGTTTTTAGGCCATAACTTAGGTTCGTGCCATGGATTTTCCTGTAGGTATTGTACGTGGACAAAATTAACTGATCACTCTGCGCAGGTATGGCAACCCATTGCTTCCACATAACTTTGCACAACATACCCCCCCAGAAAAATCATTACCACTCAACTCCTACCTCACAATATCTTTTCTTTTTTTTATTCTAAGCCATAATATCTCTTATTCTTCATAGTGATCGCTAAAAACCTATTTCTTCTAAGTATCTGAGTGAATGGATAAGAGGGAAAGTGTGTGATTTATATGAAAATGGCATCTTCTTAAGAGACATTTCCTGCCAACTTAATATTCTTCTTACTACTATTCATAATATACCAGCCAGAGGATATCAAGAAGAAGAAAAGAAGGGGAGTAGAGGAAGATATCCTCAGAGTTTTAAGGCTCAGGATAAATTTATGGTTGAGAAACACCTCAAAAATTACTATAACCGCTATTAAGAGATTGTCAAGAAAATTGCATCAGATATCTTTAGATAGACTATATAGTGCAGGCAACTAGAAAAGAATCTCGAAAATTAGGTGATACAGAAGAAGGTTCATCTTAATTAGATCCTGGTTAAGGAGAGATTTAAATAGGTATTTACTCTCAGGTTTTGGATAAAGAAGATATGGAGTAAGAAGACTTAAACAGCATGGAATTATACTATTATAAATTCCTACCAATTCATTAGATCTCATTCCAATTGAGAATATCTGGTCTCTGATTAAAGATGCGCTTTCTAAACACTATTCTAATCTCCATCTCATAAAGAGCCCTGAGAATGTTGTTAAAAAGGCAATTGAGAAGGTAATTACTCATTATTGAAAGCTTCTTGATTTAAAGCTTTTTGATACTCTGGCAGGGTCTATGGTAGAGGGGATAGCAGCAATTATGAAAGCTAATGGATTATATACTAGGTGCTAATTACCACTATCTATTTAGATTATTTTTTATTTTTTTTATTGGTTGATATTAGGGTGGTTGAATATATGGAGATGGTCATCACCGGGCAAATTGTGTATTTGTTGTCGTTGTTGTGCTCGGTTAATTTTGTCCCCGTACAATAGCTACAAATAAACCGAGGAATTAACCAAAAAAAAAAAAAAACCTCTCCTCCACTGATCTATCCATCCACCTTTCCCCTTAACTGTACTGTACGCAGAAGTAGACTAAATCAGTTAAGTTATTTACCCCAGTGTATTAACCCTCAAGCTCCCACCCAACTCATCCTCCAAACCACCAATGCTCACCCGGGCAATCCTCACACGGCAGCACCTCCGCATTCTCCCGAGCACCAGAACCTCACTTAGGCATTGTGCTCCCTCCCTTGTATTCTGGCGCGGAAACCTGGGTGGACCACCCAAGTCAGATTCCAAAGCTATACGTGGTAAGTCTGCTATAGCTCAGTGTGGTCCCGCCAGCTGGCAGCACTAACAGAGGGGCAGAACATAGCTCGCGCAGAAAAAGTGCTTGTTTACTATACTGGGAAGCGGACACTCTTGCTTGCAGCGTTGAAATTGTCGACTTTATTCCTCTCCTGCTTCTCTCTTGTTATTGCAGCTCCGGCCGTGGGGTCTCAGACATCGTGGGGCGCTCTGGGGTTCATCGGAGGTGCGCGGGGTATCCCTCCCATTGATAATAGAAGTTTTGCTTATGGGGAGCAGTTGCCCTTGCGGGCACTATTCCTATGGTTTTCATACAGTACATCAGGTTTGTGCCCAGCTTCCTGGCGTAGTTCTATTCCCATGGTGTTGACGTTCCAGTGAGCAGTCCACCATATGTTACGCACGCATATCTCTATCTCCCACCCTGGGCTCGTTGTTCCACAAATATGGTCCACCGATACGTTGACAAGCTACCAGCCAATGCGCGACTCGACCTTGCAACTATACGACTCCTTGGTCGTCCCAAAATTACCATTGTGAAGGTCGGGGAGTTGTCTGTTACCAGGAAGAGGATGGGCTGCGTCAATTGGGAATGGAAGAACCCTTCCACGAACAAACCGCAGTACTTTTATGTAGAGGAAGCCGGGGGCCCCAGTAATCTTCCAATTCAAGGGGCATGGAGGGAATCGCACGGGCCATTCGATTACATACTTTAAAGAAGGCTAAGGGCAATAGAAATGGATCACCGGTTGTTAGGAAGGTGTCCGACGGGAATATACATTAATTTGCAAATGCTCTGTGGGGTTGACAGGTAAATGGATAAACGTTTGACCATTCATCGCCAAAGAATAATAGACCCAGCTCCTCCCGCTATAGCTTGCAAATCCGGGATACGGTAGGTATGCCGATATAACCATAATAGATGCCCGTGAGACATGGCTCAACTTTTATTTACTGCAGGTACAATGTTCATCCATATCCGAAAGAGCGAAAAACATACCAGTAGATAAGACACAAAATATGAATGATATCTACAATTCCTGCTTCTCAGGAGTAAAGCCTTGGATTCCCAAAAGCTCAGTTTCGAAAACTATGGTGTCACCCAGTCAGAACACCTTCAATTATAGAAGAACCAGAGAGCACATACCCAGATCCGACTTTGCCGGAATAACAGGTGGCATCCCACCAGCGCCGTACGCAAGGGAATATGGGATAATCAACTTCCGCTTCTCCCCAATACACATATCCAACAAGCCCCTCTCCCACCCCTGGATAACTCTGTTTTCGCCAAGAGTGAAAGTGAATGGCTGGCCACGATCGTAGGAAGCATCGAATTGAGTACCAGTCTCCTTGAGGGTACCTCGGTAGTGAACGTTGATAGTATCACCTTTCTATATTCCACCCGATCCGAATATTCGTCAGTCTCACCATTAGGAACAAGGTAAACGAACAAGAGGGCTCCAAACCGCAGTCTTTCTCTCGCACTCAATCTCTCTCTCTTTAACAATCTCAACCTCATCCTGGGCAAAAGCAGTAGCGGCGAAGGCGAAGAGCGCGAAACCAAGAGCTGAGGCGACACGCATGATTGATTGATCGTGGTATCTTAGTTTTGATCGGATTTGTTTTTCTGGTCCGTGGTAACCTTGTGAACTCTTTTCGTATTGATAGGGTACAGTACCAGTGGTCGAGGGTTGAGTGGGAAGGAAGGCGGGTGTAGTCAGGTTTGACAAGCAATCGAGTGGTACTTGTACTGTGCTAGTGGTTTAGCTGTGGTGTTGTACTCGTACTGGTACAGCACTGCAAAGTACGGTACAAATAGCTGCTGCCAAGGAGATGTGAACCCAAGAGGCCACATTGCCCCTAACCACGGTAACTGCCTCACTGCTCCCCGGCTTGCCGGATGCCCGCAGCTTGTAGGGCAAAGCTACTCCCGGTACAAACCAGGAAGCTATTGGGTAGGGCTCTCGTACACTACCAGTAATAAATACTAGCTTTCGACAATTGTTGCGGGCATCCTATGAAGAATCCTATCACCACACCGCTCTACGGTTGTAGTTGGCCCCTACCATGTGCCGCGACTTGAGTGCTGTGCTCGTGGACTGCACGACTTTCACATGCGCCCTCCTCCTCACAATGATATCTAGCAGTACTCTATGGTACTCATGTCACCAGGTTGAAGTTGCTCCCGTTTCAGCAGTGACCCGCCAAAAAAAGACCCAACCTCAACTCGGCCACATGAGTACGAGTACTATACTAATGTACTTTACAATACCGTGAAGCACCATATGATGTGATACCGTATCTTCTGATCAACTCACTCCTGCGGCCTTTTCAACTAACCAATAAGAAAATTTTCGACTCAACCGGCCAGTAACTGGAAGACAACACACCGAAACTAGGTGTGGGAATACTTGGGAATAGTTACAGCTGAGTATATTTTGTTTATTTGTTTGTTTATTTGATAGTTTGAAGTGTTTTTTGATAGTTTTTTGTTGTTGTTATTGTTTTAAAATTTGTTTTGAGGGGTTTTGTATTAGGGGGAGGTGTGGTTTGGATAAATTTGGATAAGGATTGATTGTTTGAGGAAAATATGGAAGAAAAAAGAGAGTTAGTTGGAAAGAGTGGGTTTTTGATTAAGAGGGTGGTGATGACGTCGTATGCTGTCTCAGAGGGGATACGCTTTGGACTAACACATGAAGAAAAGGGCAGGAATAGCAATATGAATAACGAGATACTGTATCTTGTTGAGAAGACAAACCCGAAAGTGGTTTCAGAATTTGAGTTTGCTCTGAAAGGAGTCATGCTGACAATAGGGTGTGAAAATTGTGGTATCGACAAAGAACAGTCCGGAGGCGTACTGTTGCAAAACTCACAGGATTCGAAATATGTGCAAGAAAGCACAATGGAAAGCGAGAAGTACATCAGAATCGATAGGCCAAACACTTCAGCGGTATCGTCATGGGGGAACTCTACGATCATCGAAAACTACCATCGTTGGAAAGGAGTCTGTACAAAAACTAGAGAAGCGACAGAACCTCAGACGAGGATTACGAACAAAAGGTTGCAACAAATATGGAAGTTGCAATGAGTTTGGAAAGTGGAAAAAACACGGAGGGAACAGGAATAGGGAACAGCAAACATGCTTTTGAAGTAGAGGTAAAAGGAACTCCAAAGAGTAACTGAGGAAATAGGTTTAGATTCAAGGCACCTACGCAAACGGAATCAATAAGTGAAACATTGATAGAGGAATGGCAAATATCATTGCCATCGACGATTCCTTATGGTGGATCTTCGATAAACAACGCACTAATAGAAGCGATAGGAGAGATGGAAAGTGGACAGTTAGTACCAGCGGTTACGGAAGATAAAATGAATGAGGAGGAGGACATTGTGGAATCGATTCTATCAGATCATAATAGAAAAGTTGCATTGGAAGAGATGGTCAAAAAACAATGTGTCGCTATCAAAAGACTAGAAGCAGCATGGGTGAAAGGAATAACGGAAAAAGATGAGTGGAAGACAAACTGGAGAATATAATTGCTGACATAATGGTTGGCAAAATAGGATCCAAGAATTGCAAAGTAGACACGAAAGGAAAAGGTATTGAAAGGGCTAACGAGAAGAGGCCACAAAAACCGGTATAGTACCAAAAGAGATACTGAAAAGGAAGAAGATCGAAATCCCAACACTACCGGCCCCAAAACTGAATGACGGAAATAAACCATCATGAAGAAATAGGTAAGACATCAGGGAAATGTCGGAGCGTGGTCCAAGGTGGTCCTGAACGCTCCTGGTCCACCAGGGGTGGTCGTGGTCCCCGTGGTCCACCTGGTCCCCTCCGATCCGCTCTAATCCACACTTTTAGAAAATTTACCGAAAATGTGGATCAGGGTGCCAGTGGATCAAGGTGGACCAGGAGGACCAGGGGGACCATAATCCCCCTTGGTGGACCAGGAATGGTTTTTACATTTTGCTGATGGAAACATTCGCCGAAAAAACAAAAACGGCGAATCCAGTGGGTTTTACTATGACAATAGGGAACAAAGAAAAGAAGAGAATTACAACGGAGGGGAAAATGGAGAAAACCTTGTTGATACCAAAGAGAGAAAGGCGACTTTCAATAAGGTTCAACCGAAGAAAAGAAGGTATTCAGGGATTCTCGACAGAAATAAGCACGCAGCAAGTGAGACTGGCTCTGAATGACACGTTGAAAGGGTTGAATATTGAGGCATACTTTTTAAAGGCTGACAAAACAAGAATGGAAGACGTACACTTGTGCCTGGCAAAAACAAGAGCAGCTAACATTGTAACAGCAAAGAAGGCAATGGACGAATGCATGAGAAATATAGGAAAAGAAGAATTCATGTGGGTACCTGATACCAAGAAGGTAAAGGTATACATAAATGAGGTACCGCTGATGAAAGATGGTTTCGGATAAGAATGGAAACCAGAAGACTGGCATGGGGAGAAGGCTTCTGATACAGTTGTAACTGACATTGAACAAAGCAACCCGGGAATTTTCATTTGTTCGAGGCCGGCATGAGTAGGAAAACTACACGTGTTGAAAGAGAGGAATAACTGGAAAGCAGGTATGATCATACTGTGCGAGGAAACTGACTGTGTGAAAATATGGTTAGAAAGCGCAATTTCTAAAATAATGGTAGGAGGAAGAACAAGATTTTGCCGAGTATGGAGAGAAAATGGAGGAACGGTAATCTACAATAAATACCTGGAAGTAGGACACGGTGGAGCCGAATGCAGAGCAAAATCGAAGTGCAAATGGTGCAGACAAGAACACCATACCTCAATCCATAAATGCCCCATTGTGGACTGTGTAGTATTGAAAGGAGTTTGCTGCAAACAGTGTACAAGAATGTGTACACTGTGTGAGAAGACTGTTAGGGGTAGCCGGTATGGTAACCTATAATACCAGGCTAGGCCTTATGCTCGAATGGTTCTATAGATGGAGAATCTTGTCTAGGAAGGCTCGGAGTAAAGTGTAACTAAGTCATTCGCGCAATGTATAGGTAATGAGATAATAATAGTTTGTAACTTATTATAGTGATAAGATCTCTTCTCCGGTACTTGATGATTCTGTTTAAGGGAGAGAGGTACTTCGATATTTATATTCCGCGTCTGAGTGTTCACGGGCTACATGTACTAACCATACTAACTAAGTATCAACCGAACAAAGTTCTCAAAACTCGTAAGTGCGAACGCCTCGTGACCCTGACAACTGTTCAACTCCATGCTCACATTATGAAGACGTAGACTACCATAATATCGTGAGGGTGTGTCAGTCCCATGGACAATAGGCTAGTCTAGAGTACACATAGCCGACTAATTCAAACGTAATAATATCTTTTCACCGAACCGTATATGAAGCGGCCAACTTCAAAGGCGTCAGACCATTCCATGCGCGAGAGTCTGTCACTATCTGCGCATCAGGTTCCCGAACTTACTTGTAGCCGCGCTCGCTCGAATAGCAATTTGCGCGCACTTATCTTATGTTCATACTGACTGGTTCTGAGCGGGCCCGGAGGTCTCCGCTATGTGTCTTCTGGTATCGTCATACGATATTTTACTTGAGTCTTTATTCTGATTCCGTCCGTCCTCTTAGGGAACTCTCATTCCTACCCTATAGGCATCCTAAAATGGGAACGCAAACTTAAATCTCTCAGACGTCTTTGCACTATTATCGCCGTCATTTATGACTAGTCGCATAATTATATTTTAACTAATAATAACTATGACGCGGCTGTGAATCAAACACGTGACCTTATATTTGGAGGCACATGACTTTCATCTTAAGCTAGACTGAGATGTATCTCTTTTTGACAAGTTGGTACACAGGGGTCTGTGCATGAGTTTTTATGGGTTGGCATTCTGGGTATGCCTAACAAAGACTGACCACTACACTGGATATAGAGAATGCTCAGTGTTGATGAACACGAGAAGTACACACCCAAAATACTGGAAAGCGACACCGATAGACACAGATGTGAATGCAGTAAACGGAAAAGCCGACCACGGCAGGCACAAACTAAACAAGACCGGAACCGAAATAAAAAAACACTGTTTGGCGAACCGGTATCGAACAACAGACAGGACGGTGACAACATGACCAGACCAACAAGAAAGCTAGGCTCATCATCTACAGCCCCAGCAGGTGGTTCGAATAAGGAAAACGAACCAGAATCAAGGTGGTAAGATAAAGATTAGTACATGTACGATCAATGTTGGAAACGGAGAAGGTAATAGAAATGTTGTGATGGATGTATTATGGTTTGTGGAGGTGTTTTTTACTCCGAATTGTCTGACTAACAGAAGGGATGAATATTTGGAACATGAAAATCAGAACTATGAATTAGTTTCGAATATAAAAGACGGAGACATAGAAGTGTATGTCAGAAAGGATATGGTGGGATGGTTTAAGGTTGAAAAGCATGAAAAGGAATTCGTTGTGGTATGGTATGAAAAGGAAGAGAAGGTTAAGAGAATAGGGGCAATATATGTTAGACCACTAAGGGACGTAGGATTGTTTGAAAAGAGTTTGGAAAAAGTCAAGGGATACGACATAATAAGAGGGAACTTAAACGCCAGACATAAAAGATAGGGACAGCATTCGGGGGACAGTACGATAAACGCATACGAAAGAAAACTATTGAATTAGATCGACAGAAACGAATACGAGATATTGACGATAAAGGAAAAACGGTTTTGACAAATCTCCATGATTGACTTGACCATATACAAGAAACAAAACGGCGAAACAAAAGTACAACTCACAGAGAAATGCGAACTCGAACATATGGGACATATACTGAGGATAAATGCGAAATAACTGAAAAACTCGAAATTGCCGAATGTAAACCGGAGGAAGGTGGACTGGAAAAAGACGGATGAGTAATTAAAGGAACCAAGAATAGAAAAAGATGGAGGTTGGGAAGGATTGAAAAACATAGTAAAAGGAATGCCGATGGTTAAGCACGGTAGAAGTATTAGTAGATGGTGGACAAAAGAGCTGAAAAATAATGCGTAAGACCTAAGGAAAATGAGAAGAGAAGGAAACAAAGGATGGAAATTGGCTAGAGAAGTGTTTAGAAACAACCTAATAAGGAGATATGATGGAATGAAAGAGGACCTGGGCAAGATGAGCGATCCAGAAATATTCAAGGCGATAACACAGTTAGAAGGAAGACGAGCAATACCGGCATTAACAAACGAATGCGGTGCGAAGATAGTGGAACACGATATCATAAGCGACATGATAGCCGCACAGCTAAACCCAAGCGAATACTAGGAACCTTATGATAAAACGGATATAGACATCGAAGTCAGTGAAGAAGAAATACAGAACGGAATAGAGTCTTCGCCGACCAATACTGCAACCAGAATAGATGCAATCAGCTATCCGATGATAAGGTTTTGGAGAAGAAAACATAGCAAGAAATTTAGCGAGGCAGTGAAAATCATGATAAGAAAAGGATGCGGAAACTGGAAGAAAGCAGAGACCGTGTTAATAAAGAAAGGAGACAAGGAAAGATATGACCAACTCAAATCATGAAGGATAATCCATCTACTACCAACAATGTCGAATGTGATAGACAAAATGATCCTGAACAAACTCACGAAAATGGTGAGAATGGAAGAAACGCAATATGGATCGAGAAAGAATAGGTCCACCCATGACACGATGAAACAAATACGGAAATTCATGGAATACAACAAGGACAGATATAGAGCAATACTGTCGATGGACGTGGAAGGCAGATTCGACAGAGTGAATATCGACACGCCATGTAATATCCTGGCATGCCGAGAATGCGAACCAGTAATAGTAAATTGGATTCGGAGATGGACAAAGGGACGAAAATTGCAACTGCGATTCAATGGAAAAGTGAGTAAGGAGTACAACTTGAAGAAATGGAAACCTCAAGAATCACCACTATCGTCATTCCTATTTAGAGTATATGTCGCCGACAGATTTAACCCGTGGTTCAGAAGCGGAATTGATTTACAACGAATGGTCTCAAGCTACGTGGACGATGGAGTGATACTGGTATCGACATACAGTATACAGAAAACAAAACAAGAACTAGTGGACTGTTTCACCAATTGTCAAAAAGTAGCAAGGAACAGGGGAATGGACTTTAGCAAGAAGAAAATGGATTGGATGGGGATAGGAAAGGAAGAGTGGGGAGAGATAGAAATGGATGACAAAAAGAAGAAGGGAGTGAAGGAAATAAGGTTACTAGGATATCGAATAGATGACCAAAGAAAGTGGAAAGGTCATGTGGAATACTGGACGGAGAGAGGAATAGGAGTGAGGAGGAATATGGTGGGAATTGGAAGAAGATTCGGCAGTTATGGCGGTATAGGGGCATGGAAATGCATGAGGCTGATACAAAGCGTGTACATGCCAAAGATATGTTATGGATTGGAATTCATAACAGGGGAAACGAAACTCGTCAAGAGACTTCAAATAACGAAAAATGATACGATAAGGTCGATCCTAAGAGCCCCGGTTAAATTTGCAAACAAAATCCTTTACGCGGAAACAGGAATAAAACCACTGGAAATCATGTGTTGAGTGGCTGAGAGAAAAGGATATGCAAGACACTTGAAATACGAATACGGTAAAGACTTACCATTGTATGGAATCCTGGTGAACAAATGGAGAGACAATCGAATACGAAAAACTATATCGACCTTGGACAAAATCAGAAGAACAAAACCAATATGCCTGATAGAAAGGAACAAAGAGAAGGTGATAGAGAAACACGCATAGGATTGGGAGAACAAAAGTGAGGACGAGTTATGGGTGTACACAGATGGATCGAAGAAAGGGAAGGAAGTATCGATATCATGGGTATTGATGGGAGGAGAGGAATTGGTGGAAGAACAAAAGTGAATCCAGGTACTAGCGGGGGAATAGAGCATTACGAAGGTAGAAATATGCATCATAGGAGTTGCACTGAGGGACATGAAAAGATGGAGAAAGGATAAAATCAGCATATTCACTGATAGTATGTCGGGAGTTATGATGATAAGAGATATAAAGGATGAGGGAGACACTGCACCACTGTGGGACGTAATGATGGATATCATGAATGAATGGAAGGAGGTGACGATATCATGAAGCCTAGGCCACCGCGAAATAGAAGGAAATAAGATAGCGGACAGAGTAGCAAAGGAGTGGAGGAAATGGAGGCTGGAGAATGGAGGATAGAAGGAAATGAACTTGGTGGAAAGCATAAAGAGGTTGATAAAAAACTGGGAAATGGAAGAGTGGGAAGCATGGCACAAGGAAAACGGGCACGATTACTACGAACGAAACCCGAAGGTAATGGCACACCTTAAAAACCTGACGAGACTAGACGCATACATCTTGATGCGAATACGATCAGGCGCAGACAAAAGAGAACACGAAGAGTGTAAGAACTACAAGTTTAGACACCACCTAGCACCATGTGACCGATTCAACAAGGAAAGACCAGAGCTACACACATTGTACGATGACAAGAAAATAAATGAGTGGGTAACTTGGTGGACTGCGAACGAATACCTAAACATGAATATACCGACCAACACCGAAAGCCACCACGATGTACAGATAATATACGGAAACCCGTTCGACAGTACCATAATGATGGAAAAAGACGGGAAGACGATAGTGGAAAAGGTCAACAAAAACGGTTACAATAGGTGTGGACGAAACCACGAAGGACAATGCCAGATAAAAGCAAAGACCATGAGGGGAAGATGGTTTTTTATTGACCAAGAAAAGATGGAATGCGAGATGTGTGGAGGAAAGTTTGGAGGGGAAAGTACGAGCAGACCAGGCGGATCTGGTTTAATAAACCATTTCAAAAACCGCAAAGACAGTTGCGGAAGGAAATGGGAAGTGGAGTACTGGAAAAGAGAAGTACTTAAATGGGACGAGTGGGACGAGGAGTTACAAGCAGGACTTGTAATAAAATGGATAGAGTTGTACTGAAAGAAAAAGAAGGAGTGTGGGATATGTGATATGAAATTTGAACTGGCGGGACGTATGAGGCTACATGTAAGGAAGGACAAAACATGTTACAATGGGATGGTTAAAATTGTGAAGGAATTTCCTTTGGATTTTGATAGTTGAATTTTATTTTGGATTTTGGTTTATTTATTTGTTTTGGATTTTGGTTTAAGTTATTTGTTTTGGATTTTGGTTTAAGTTATGTGTTTGATTTTGTTTAATGTTTTGGTTTTGTTTTTATTTTTATATTTTGGTATGAGGGGAGCTAGCGTACCTCGGGAATGTACTGCCGTAGTATAGAGTGCCTGGATTGGAATGCTTCCTGTAGTGGATACGAATATAACAGATTAATCTTCTGATGAAATTCGCTAACCCCGTCCCAGGATGTGTTATTTCCGGCCTAGTAAGATATTGTATTTCTCCAGATATGGGCATAAACTATGGCTTGTAGTTGGCTGCTTCAAGTTGATCTGAAGTGGCCGATAAGAAATGCCATCAGAAGTCTAATTCTGCTCTCTTACGGGGCCGGAAATAACACATCCTGGGATGGGGTTAGCAAATTTCATCAGAAAAGTAATCTGTTATATTCATATCAACTACAGGAAGCATTCCAATCCAGGCACTCTATCCTACGGCACACGGTCATGGGTAAGCCATCCCCTCCTTATCAACTTCCTGATGAAATAAATCCTCCTCCAGTACCGAAATCACTACTCATGTTAATGTACACAGCCCTGTACACCAACCCAACATCCCTCCTCCACAAAAAAAAAAAGAGAAATCATAATTCATCCATTCCCCTTCCCTAGTTTCAATTTCTCCAACTCCAGCGTTATCAACCAGTACTCTAATTTGACTCAGCTAAGCTCTTCCATATCCCCTTTTCTTAACCCATTTCCAATTTCTTTTAACTCCCTAAATCTTTTTTCCACCTCGTCCAAATCCATGCCAGCTGGCGCTGGCGTTTCCAACTCTTCCTCCTCGGTAGTCTTAGACTTCCGCTTCTTCTTATTTCTCTTCTTCTTAGCCTTCTGCGAGGCACTTACTGCTACAATCATTCCCCCTGTAATAGCGTCCTCCTCTTCAGAACAGCTAATCTCTTCCAAGTCCTCCCCTATTCTCTTCGGGGTCTTATCCACCTCCTCTTTTATCCTGGACTCTTCCTCCTCAAAGATAGTCCTCATCCTTCCATACTTCTCTTCCAGACTCCCGGAATCTTCTCTCACCACGATGTTTCCCAAACTTGATTGGGATATTAACGGAACCTGAATCGATTCCTCCTGATCATGTGGTACCAGCTCCAGTGCGAACCTATTGTACCTCTCCCTCGTCCACCTCCATCCCTGGTTCAGCCACCCGTAGCTCAACCCTTCTTTTTCCTACAAACCACACCACAACCCTATGTGGCTCATCTTCGGCCTCTTTCTCAGCCACCTCGTCACAGGCCGGCCTAACTTCCTCCCGATCCTCAGCCACCTCCTTAGTGGCGTCCACTTTTTCCACCTCTTCGGCCACCACATCCCCCAATGGCTCTCCTTTTTCCAAACAGTTTGGACATTGCCCCTGGTGAGCAATGTCCTCAATTATTCTTCTCTCCACGGTCACTAAGTGCAACCTTTTGGACAGGACCAAAATGTGGTGCCGTAGGCAAGAGATTTCAGCCTTAAGGGCAAAATCTTTCTCAACGGTCTTTGAAAGTACCACCGACCCCTTAGCAATAGAGGCAGCGGAAAACTTGGTGTTGTGTGTCTTAATCATATTGACTTGAAGGGTAAGGTTTGTAGTAGGAAGATGGATAACCTCGAATATGTGATAAAAGAGATAAAATGATCTCAGTATCGAAGATTAAAGTCAGAGGAAATCCGCCGGAGTTAAAGACTTGAAGCTATCGTGAGATAAGAATCAAGGACGCTGGTTGGCTAAAGCCTGAAAAGTGACACGTCAACTGAGGTGTATTAGTGTTGCAATCAGAAGATACGGTACCAGTTACCACTAGCTTCACAGCTCTCCCGAAACGACAACACTATCCTCCCCCCACCCCAAAGCCCAATCCTCCAAGCCCATAGGGCAAACAACCACGAGTCAGAGCAAAATAAGCCATCTTCGACCAGTCATCAGTTCCCTAGTTAGAGGACACAGTACGGTACCCAGAGACGAATCGATCCAGAGGAAAACTACTTGCATTGACTACTACATTGCTTTATCATTACCCATACAGTATAGTACAAGCTCTGTATTGCCCTGCTGCTGCTCCTGTGTTAGAACTACACAGTAAGCTCTGTGAGATGATACGTATCATAGATCTCTGATTGAGCCGCTGGATAGCATGAGGTTGCTTACCCTGAGCGCGAAACCGGGCGCTACCTATTCATATTTAATGCAATAAACGGTATCGCACAAGAGAAGAAAACATATAATAATAATAAAAAGCGGTGACAAACCCTACAATACCTTAGAATTCTTGGAAAAAGAAAGAAGAAAGGGTTGCAGAGCCGCACTCCAATCTTATACACCATGCTCGGGCATGTCACTGTTCTCCAGACCACCAGCCGGCTCTTGTCCGATGGATGCTCCACGCCTCTAAGCACCGAACATCACTTTTATCTGATTTCCATCAATTTCTAGTAGAGGTTGAGTGAGGATCCGGCGAGTTGTTCAAAGCTCTAGTCCCCCCCTTCCACTAGAACCAGCCTTGCTCTGTGCCGATTCCATAGGCTATCACTCCCTTCCTGGCTCTCCGACTATCTGGTCGCCTGGTCTATAGTACCGGTATTCGTCTCCTCCGTACTTCGTCCCTTCTAATACCGTCTGCCGTATCGCTGTCCCAGGCAGCTCACGTTTTATAACCTTAACCATTTTTCCGAATTTACTTCAATCCTCTACTCTCCTTAATTCATCAAATCGTATCCCTAGCTGTTTGAACACTCTCTTGCCATCTTCAAAAAAATCCCCATCCCACTTTGTGAGCCAGCGAGCCAAGGAACCGGAAGCGACAAGCGACAAGCAACGAGCAACAAGCAACGAGCAACAAGCAACAAGCAACAAGCAACAAGCAACAACGATAGCACCAGCAGCCAGCAGCAAACCCAGGGGAAAAAAGCCTCTTCTCTCCCAGCCAGGTCTGGCTTTAGAACACTCCGGGTACCTTCCCCAACCCGCACACACACACCCTCCAACCTTTTTTTTTCCTTTTTTTTTTCCTCCTATACAGACACGATACGATACAACCTTGGGCCGCTCTCCTGTCGCCTCTTTCTGCCTGTACCGCTTTCGCCTACGGTGCCTATATCCACTCATTTGTTTTCAATTTAATAATTTCATCCCGACTTGTCTGGACTTTAGATCTTCACAGCTTTTTGTCCCAGTTACCATACCATTACATTTCCTCCACGAGACATTCCGGTTCGCTACTTACAACCGTTATTTAAGTAGCTTTTACCAGCTCTCGAAACAACGGAAGAAGGGAACGATCAAGAAATCTAAAAAAAAAGAAACGAAAAGGAAAAAAAGGAAAATTCCCACGGAAATTCACCGTACACATACTATTCTATTTGCGTAAAGGCTCTCTCTCTCTGGAATCAACCTCAGAGACCCTGAGGACGATCAGGGCCAGTCACAGATCACCATGGATTTCAATGTTTGACACTCCTATCCCTTCCATCCCCTCTCACATTTACCAAATTCTACTACCTCCACAAGGTGTGGGAAATATTTCCCTTATTTTGGGAAACGTGAAACAATTGCTGACCAAATTATTTAAAGTCCATGAGAGGAAATGGACCGTTTACTATGTCTCCAACATCTGTCTTTCCTGAGGCAGTACACTCGCTCCCATCACCATCACCATCAATAGCCTTCAAATCTTCGGCTTCTTCGGTGGGAAATATGGACGACCTGTCTGCCCCCGCCCTTGGCAATCCCTCGGGCCCGTCATTTACCTTGTCTCCGCCGGAGTCACTTGCTACCTTAGAGGACAGAGATGGCTCTACAGCCGGGGATTCATTTTTGGCTAGTTTGCGGGAGAGCAGTCCTGGCAGCACACCTGTTATGCCGGACAAACGTCTACCAAATGGAATACACAGCCTACCCAAGATAACATATTCGAGAAAGGTTAATCCAAAAGGAAACAAACGCCCCGCAGAAGAGACGGAGATTCTTGATTATGGAAATGATACATCGTCGTCAAGAAAACGTGTAAAGGTGGTTGGTTTGAAGAATCTCGGAAACACTTGCTACAACAATGCTGTGATCCAGGCGTTGAGCCATACTTGTGCTCTCCGGGAATATTTCCTCCAACGAGAGCCACCGATTACCGAGGAATCGGATTCCAGCATGAGCAGCATCGGCTCCGCTGCTACCCTAAGTTTGCATATAGCGAGACCGAGAACTCGTAGAGCTGCGAGACTAGAAGAGCAAGTTACAGTTCCCACAAATATGTACGAACCCCTTTCTATCTATCTTCGGAGGAGTAATTTAGGATTTACAGTAGCTTACTCGGATATAGCAATCTTTGTGACGAGTTTTCCCGATTGTTAAAGATGATGTGGGTTAATCACATCCCGACCGAAGTTCGCACAGGACCCCGTGCACGCCGTTCCACTCTCCCCCTCTCCCCAGTTATTTCACCCCATAAGTTCGCTAGTGCTGTAGCTATAGTATTGCCTTCCTTCCATGAGCGTCATGAACAGCAGGATGCCCAGGAATTTCTTCGGGTAAGCGTACTTTAACGTGTCTGAGGCAACTCCCACTAACTATTGCTCAGTGCTCCCTAGAGCGCATGCAGGATGAACTTGCGTCTGAGCAGGTTGAGGAGGAGGACACGATTGTGCAGACTGTCTTTGGAGGTGTATTGTGGAACAAAGTGCCAACCCTTTGTTTTGTGCTATCTACTCCTTTGCTAATCCAAGGATCCATCAGATAATATGCCACTCTTGCTCCAAATACACTATCAAGCCCGATCCCTTTCTCGACCTCAGTCTAGTTATCCCCGAACAGCCCCCACCAGTCACTAAGGGCGATATGCGCTCAAGCACCCTTGAAGAATGCCTGAATCTGTTTGCCACCACTGAAGAGCTTGAGGGCTCTCCGTCCCCGCCAGCTTCAGTTACTGCATCGACAAACGGCACCACTCGCTCTTGCTTGTCCTGTGGGTCCGAGGCAGCCTTCTCGAAAGCGATAGCTTTTGGAGTATTACCTCATATTCTCTGTATCCACTTAAAACGATTCCGCTGGAGAAGCCACAGAGTGCGTGGGGGCAAGCAGAAAGTAGACACACATGTTAGATTTCCTCTAGAAGGCCTAGACATGAAAACTTGGTGCGAGCAGGATGTCGATAGCCCAATCTTATATGATCTTTACGCCGTAGTTGTTCATCAAGGGACAGGGTATGATCAAATCTAGCACCTTTTTTTCTTCGTCCGCTAATGTGGTACAGTGCCAACTTCGGGCATTATGTCGCTTATACGAAGCACCAAGAAGAATGGTGGCTACTTGACGATGATCGGATCACCAAGGTTCCTCCAGAGACTGTTGCAAAATCTAAGGCATACCTTCTCTTCTACAAACGCCGGGATAATGAGATGTCACCCAGCACTATCATTGATGACGACGAGCCACGAGCCGAGCCTACCAATGAATCCCACACTAAAGCTCCCACTCAATCTCACCCCGACCCCACCGATCCACCCCCAAACCCAACTAAAGAACCTAGGTCTCCCCCTAAATCATAGCCATTTCCCCTCTCCCTGGCTCAGTCCGTGCTCGGCTGTCTCCAGTCGATACCTAGCAAGCGAGTGCTGTTTGCTCTAATATCTTCTCATTACTCCTTAAACTATATTGCTTACGGTGAGCGTTTCTCTTCGTTCTGAGTCGCGAGTCCTGTTCAACCCTTTTCTTCCTTTTTTCTGCATTTCATAAATCGATGCATATACACCCATGTATATTAGGGGACGGGGGCATAACGGTTTACGGTTCGGAGTATGGGATGGCTTTCATGAAGTCTTTTATTCATCGGCTCTTTTTTTCTTACCGGGTTCTCCATTTACTTCTTTACTTTTCTCCTCAAAGCATTCATGTTTCATCATTGACTACGACAGAGTTGGCTACCTTCATGACTTTGGTGTTTTGGCAATTAGACGGACGGCGTAGACGGTGGTCTTTTATCTTTCACTTTTTTCCCCTTCCTCCTTTTATTGCATCACTTTCTGTTCAGGGTGGAATTAGTCTTTTGCTTGGGCTTGTTTTTTTTACATTCTCCCTTTCCTTTTGGCTCCATTCTTACTGCGGCGTTCCTCAGCGGGAATACGATACTGCGCGTACTATCAAGATCCGATTGATACAAGAGCTACCGCCAACCAGGCCAGGCTGGGTTGGGTTAGGCTAGCACACCATAAGAGTTAGTTTTTTGTTTTTATTACTTGTAGATATCGCAGATATCATACCTACTCTACTATATTACAGTGGACCACTTTTACAGTAGCACACACACAAGTCAATCAAAGCGATCGCCTTTGTTTCTTCCTCCCTCCCTCCCTCCCTCCCTCCCTCCTTCCTTCATGCCATACGCTATCATACCTCTCAAAAGACTCTCAACCTCCCGTATCCGTTGCCCTACTCTTCTATTGATCTCCTCGACTTCTCGTAGAATACCGTAAAAACTCGAATAATCGGACTATGTGCCATGTAGTCCGAAATTTCCTCCTCCAGAAAAGGGGTGAAAAACACATCAAAATCTACCCTCCGAGACAAAGGAAAAAGAAAAAAACGCCAGACCTTACCAAGAGAGGCAACTCCAACGTTCTAGTACAAGGTCCGATTGTTCGAGCTCTTACGATACTCTCTGCAACCACAGCGGAAACCAGCTCCTTAGGCTTGGGCAGCTCGCCTCGCGCCGCGACTACGCCGTCAGAAGCATAGGGCTTTTGGGAGCGTCTCGATGATACTGTACTCGCCCGTTTTTGTCAAGAAAAAACGCCGTGAGCCGAATTTTGGTGAGGAAGTGAGAAACCCCACTAAGATTCGGCAAACGGCGTTTTTTCTTGGCAAAAGCGCGGGAGCGGCTGCGGCGGGGTCAGTCAAGGGTTGGAGGGAGATACGGAGACCAGGGGCGGCGGTGTGCTGGCGAACTAGGCTTGGCAAGCTGCCGGTTGACATACCAGTACGGTAGTATAACTCAGTGCAACAGCGCACAGGACGTTGGATTTCTCGACAGTGGGTTTATTCCTTACAGTGGCCCCTTGGGTCAGGGAGAGGGGAAGGCGGCGAGTGTAAAGTTCACGTTGATCTCGCGGACGCAATAGATACGATGCTGTACGGGATGTACCGTACAAGTATAATGCGACATACTAGTAGTAGCTCGTCGGTGCGCGTGTAGCTCATTCTTCTAGGCGCACACGCGCGCGGGATGTGCAGGAGGAGGATGGAGTGTGTGCGGGCTAGTGCAGGAGAGTGGGGCCCTTTTTTTATTCCTTTTTTTTTATCGTAACCTGTGATTTTGGCGCTGCCTAGCAGCGGGGCCGCGATAGATTGTCGGACAGGGGGTGAGGCTCAAGGTCAAAACCCCAGTGATTATTCTAATTCCGGTATACAGCGGGTGGTGGGTGTCACTCAGCTTTCGCACAAGTTTGGTTTCGCTATCGCTGATTGTTGGGGGTTTTCAAGGTGGGGATTTCGTACTTTTTTTCTTCTTCCTCCTCGGAATTGGTATATTGGTATGATAGCTTATCTATCATACATATCATGCTTGCATGTCTTCCCTCTCTCTTTTTCTTCCTCCCCAGACGATAATGGCAGACGCTTGTGCGGGCAGGTGGCAGAATATGAACGAATGACCTACGGTACCTCACATTTGATAGCACCAACACCAAGTTATCATTTCCAACGCCATTTTGTCATCCCAGTGTTCCTATGATACAGCACAATACAATGCTGCTCCCGGATCTAATCGTAACATAACTTCAGCAGTCGTCAAGTCATGTACGAAAAAAGTGAAGGTTGGAGAAACGAAGCGCAAGGAGCAAAAGAGCCAGCGGCCAACCATACCAGTAGTCGAATGTCGCCAAACAAAGCTCAAGACATACTCCCCCCACTCCTATTCTGTCCCACTAACCCCGCCATCTCTAGCAATGCCTATTAAAAAGAGAAGGAAAAAAGAAGCATTAGTAAAACACCCAGTTATCAACAACGACAAGTAAATAACCTACCCTATCCGCCTCAGGATCCTTCCCAAGCGTAACCTGCGTGCGCAGCAGCGCTTCCCGCTCCTCCCATGCCCACGCCTTCCTCTGGGCTTCGGCCTCGTTATTCCCGCCACAGCCCCACACCTCAATCTCCTCTATTTCGAAAACGTCCCGGGAATAGTAATCTGCGTCCCCGGTGCTATGGTAGGCGCCGCCGTTCCCAGTGTTCTGAAAAACACCGTACTCGAGTGAGTGGTCGAACGTCAATGACACAGGGCCAAGATTGAGGAAGCCTTGGTTGTAATGGTATTGGTGATTTTTGAGCTTCTGCATTGGCGAGCCGAAGCCTATGCCATCGTCCTTATTAAAGTAAGCATACTCCGCAGAAGCCCTAGACGCGTGAAACACCTCGTGAATAGGTTCGAGCTGAAAGAGCAAGGACTGGGCGTCGCCGAAGCAGTCTGTCTTTTCGTCAGCAAGTGCGGCACGACACGGAGAATATATGGTTGGTTTTGTCAAACCCTTGTGCGAAAGCTTCCACGGGACGTTCAGGAATGCGCCGAGGACTAGCCTTCCAGTATGCTGGGTGCCCGAAGGTGGGGGGTACATCTTCGACGGTAGGCGGTCCAGGAAGGCTTGCTGTGCGTGGGTTTCTGCGGGGAAGGGGATGCGCGTGCCTGAGACTAGGAGGAGGGTTGGAGCGGCCCATTTTAGCACTTTGGTCTCGAAAGAGCCCATGCTGAAGCCTGCCTCCGAGCCCGCGTAAAGGAGCCGGAGTCGGCGCCAGAGGTGGGTGCCCGGGATGAAGAAGGAGAGTTGGCTGAGAAGATTGAGGTCCATTATTTGGCCTTCGGTGGAGAGGAGTGGTATTGGTGGCTCGGGGTTGTTTGAGGGGATGGCTGTGGACATGTCGACCTTTTTGCTAAAGAGGAGGTGTTCGAAGAGGGGTCCTAGTGGGGTGAACATGATTGGCTACGCGGGTTAGATCTTGTAACTTGGAGTAATTAGAGAGGAATCAAACCAGTGCTTTTTTGATCCTCGGTTTAAAGTCTCTATACAGCACCCCTTTCTCATCTTTGCACCTAAACCCCCTAAGAATACACTCCGCAGCACCACGCACTCCTACGAGAGCACCAGGCGTAAGTCTATCCGCGAGCTGTGCTATGGGTTGATTAGGCTCCAGCGAAGCAATCACTAGCAAAAAAACAATCAACTTCCTCAAGTTATCTAGCGGGATACGTGCATGGTGAATGTTCGACTTCTCAGTATGCTCAAAAACTTCAATTGCGTCCAGAGCGTCCAAAGCCGCAAGCGACAAGTCATCTTCATCCTCTTCATCCCCTTCGTCTTCCAATGAGAAGTCCACATCCACTGCCTTCCCTTTTCCCTCCTCCACCCCACCATCACCCTCCTCCTCCGGCCGAACCCCTCGATCATAAACTGCCAAAGACCTGAACAGCAACCTCAATGAATCCGGCCTCCTCCCCCGAATCACACTCTTGTACCTCCCCGTGAGAATGACCACAACCTTAACCAGCGCCTCAAAGTCCAATACCGCCGGGGCAAGGCTCGGAAAGGGAAACGCCCCGATATATGATACCGCGCGGAACAGTATCGCCCCCACCTCCAAGCAGTCCGGTATCGCCAGGAACTTGATCAGTGTATCCTCGCTCCAGTACAAGAGCCTGCCGCGGCCAGTCTCGGCCTTCTGCACGTCCGCTAGCGTGCGGAAGTTGTCCTTGAATGAGTAGAGCTCCACGCCGTTAAAGCTCTGGTCTGCGAAGCGCTCCGCAAGGCAGTGGGAGAGCTCCTCTGCTGGTTGGACGGGTGGCTTGGGTTAGTTACAGTGACTAGGTAATAATAAAAAATTATAATTGGACTTTAGGGAAATGGGCGGGCTAGACAAACCAGAAGTTTGAGGGCGCTGTTTGGAAGAATGGGTTTGGCCCATTTTGGTTTATATATCTAGAGCGGTTGGCAAGCAGTTCTGGAAAACGCGTTGGTGGGAGTGTCAATGAAGTCATTGGTGGTCTGACACTTGAGCTTCCGATGATCCGCATGCCATGGCTGTAGCATTAGCCTAACCCTAACCCACCACAATTGCATGTGGTGCCTGCGTTCGCAGGCATCTACTCGAGCACAGGATGTCACTCTCCTAATCTTATAATTAACGGACGGTAAAAGTCTTTAATGCCACGACCCCGGAGCAGATATATCTACAATGCCACGATACCCCGAACTAGTTTAGTTTACACCGTAGTTCATACTTGCATTCCGCTAGTTTGCCGCCCATACCCTAAA